>Ga0224557_1000385_pt1 | contig 49524 bp, 44 predicted proteins | sample 714S31014metaG_FD_180677 | JGI IMG/M metagenome (GOLD analysis project Ga0224557, IMG submission 180677) | Peat soil microbial communities from Stordalen Mire, Sweden - 717 S3 10-14 | ecosystem: Environmental > Terrestrial > Soil > Wetlands > Peat | place: Sweden: Norrbotten County, Stordalen...
GCCGGCGGGGAGGTCTTCCACACCTATTCGACTTTCGCCCGCGGCACCGAGATCCTCGGCAGCGCCTACAGCTTCCTCGACCTGACCGCCCTGGGCCGCCAGGAAGACTGGGAAGAGCCCAAGGGCAGGACCGCCGCGGTCCGCGGCGGCGACCCGACGTTCAGCAGCTGACCCGGAGCGGAGCCCGCTACGACCTGGGCCCAAGAATTCAATACCCTGGTGAATTTAGAATTTGCCCGCATTGGTTCCTGAAGATACCCCTGCGAGGCATTGTTGATACCTGCGTGGGGTATTAGCGCCATTGCTCGCTCCTTGCTTTTTTCTATGACAGGCTTGTCCGATCTAGCCGGATGCCATTAACCTCATGCCATTGACAGTCGGCAGCAGCGAATTCCGGTGGCTGTGGGCGTGCCCTCTGGGTCCGGGTACACGCCATGACCGCCCAGGCTCGCGACGGGACAGCTGAGCGGTCGCTCGGCGCAGGGAGGACACTCATGGCAAGCCAGACGGCGGACGTCAGCGCCCGGGCCGGATGGCTCCGTGGCGTCGGCGCGGTGCACGAGGAAGGCTGGACCACCCCCGACGTCAGGCGGCGGCTGCAGCTGGTGCTGGCCGGCATCTGGCTGCTCGACGCGCTGCTGCAATTCCAGGCCTTCATGTTCGGCAAGGGTTTCTCCCAGATGCTGGGCGCGACGGCGGCGGGCAATCCGGCGATCATCGCGGACCCGATCAACTGGTCCGCCAAGGTCATCGCCGATCATCCCACCGCGACGAACGCGATCTTCGCGTTCATCCAGCTCGCGATCGGCCTCGGGATCGCCTGGCGGCCGGCCGTCAAGCTGGCGCTCGGCGCGTCGATCGGGTGGGCGCTGGGCGTGTGGTGGTTCGGCGAGGGCCTCGGCGGGGTCCTGAGCGGCGCGGGCGGCCCGGTCAACGGGGCGCCGGGCGCGGTGATCATCTACGCGCTGCTCGCCGTCCTGCTGTGGCCAGGCATCGTTGACCGGGCGGCTCCCTTCGTGGCCGGCCGGTTCACCGGGGCGAACGTGGCCCGGGCGCTCTGGCTGGTGCTCTGGGGCAGCCTGGCCTATCTCGCCCTGCAGCCGGCCACCCGGGCGCCGAAGGCGCTCGGCGGCGTGGTCTCCGTTATGGCGTCCGGGCAGCCAGGCTGGCTGGCCAGCCTGGATAACCACCTGGGTATGTTCCTGAACAGCCACGGTCCGGCCGTGGCCGTGATCCTGGCCGTCGTGCTGGCCCTGGTAGCAGTGGGCGTCTACCTGCCGCGGCCCGCGGCCCGGGCCGGTGTCGTGCTGGCCATCGTGACAGCCGCGGTCATCTGGGCCGCCGAAGGGCTCGGCGGCATCTTGACCGGGGGCGGCACCGATCCGAACTCCGGCCTGCTGCTCGCCCTGCTCGCGCTGGCGTACTGGCCGCTGGCCAGCGCCGTCTTGTCCGCAACCGGCCAGCCTGACGTGGTCGCGGCCACCCAGCCTGAATCCCCTGAAGGAGCCTGACATGGGCGGACCATCCTGGCTTGCGTGGATCTTCGCGGGCGTCACGATCGCCGTCGCCGCCTACTGCCTCACCCGGCTGGCGGTCTCCTGGTGGCAGCATCGCCCGACCGATCACCGGGTGGACGGCATCCACGTGCTGATGGGCGTGGCGATGGCCGGCATGCTCGTGCCACGGCTGCGGGTGTTCTGGGCTGGCGGCTGGGAAGTCGTCTTCGGGATCGGCACCGCCTGGTTCGCCTGGCTGGCCATCCGCGAGTTTCGCGGCCAGCGCACCGTCGGCGGACGGCCGGGACACCACCTCCAGCATGTGCTGGCCTGCGGCGCGATGCTGTACATGTTCCTGGCCGCGGCTTCCGTGGCCAAGGCCAAGGCCAGCGGATCGGGAATGAGCGGGATGGCGGCTGACGCCGCGCACTTCCCGACGCTCGCTCTCGTGCTGGCCTTTGCGCTGTTCGGATACGTGGTCTGGAACGCGGACCGGCTCTCCTCGCTGGCGCCGGTGGCGGCCCTGGCGGCCCGCGCCGTCCCGGTTCCCGTCCTGGCCGGAGCGGGTGCGGGCGGCGGAACCAGCTTCGCGGACGGCGAGGACGCGCCGAGCACGCCGAAGCCTCAGGCGCCGGCCGGCCGCCGGGTGCCGCTGTCTCCTCGCCTGGCCGTGTGCTGTGAGATCGCCATGGGCGTCACCATGGGCTACATGCTAATCTTGGTGCTTTAATTTTCTTTCCCGAATTAAGCGAACTGGTCCCGCGCGGTAGCGGCGGGGCCTGTTCGCCTAATGGCTAATGCCGCCTCTTGGAAAATGCGCTCTGAGCTACCGGAAGAAAGCGGGCCGTTAATTCCGGCGGTGGCTGGGCTGGGACTAGCTCGGCTCGTCGAGCTGGTAACCGGCCTCCTCGACCGCTGCCCGCAGGGTCGCGGTGTCGGGGACGGGCTCGGCCAGGATCTTCACCTCGCCGGAGGCGACGTCGACGTCCACCTGGCTGACGCCGCGGATGGCCGATATCTCGGCGCGCACCGCTTTCTCGCAATGCTCGCAGCTCATGCCGGTGACGGTGATCACGCTCAGGCTCATGACCGGAATCGTATCTCCGCCGCCATGAGGCCGGGTACCTTCACCGGGTACCGCCATGCCGCCCGCGGGCGCAGGAGTACCTTTACCGTAGGTTTTCGCGGGAGGTGGTGGATGTGGCGCCGGCGAGTCCGCTGACCGACGCTGCGCCGGGCACGGCCCAGTTCGAGCTCGTGGTCGGCGGGATGACCTGCGCCGCGTGCGCGGCCCGGGTGCAGGCCAAGCTGATCAAGGCCGGCGGGGTAGCCGCGACGGTGAATTACGCCACCGGCCGGGCGCACGTCACCGCCCCGGCCGGGATGTCCGCCGGGGAACTCGTCAGCGTGGTCGAGGCGGCGGGCTACTCCGCCGACGTCGCCGTGCCCGACGACAGCACGGCCGCCGACGCAGTGGACGACGCCGCGGTCCGGCGGCTGCGCCGCAGGCTGATCCTGGCGCTGGTGTTCTTCGTGCCGCTGACCGACCTGTCGATCGTGCTGTCGGTGTTTCCCTGGTCCCGGTTCCCCGGCTGGCAGTGGCTCCTGGTCGTGCTGGCCGCGCCGGTGGCGACCTGGGCGGCGTGGCCGTTCCACGCCGCGGCGCTGAAGAACGCGCGGCACCTGTCGTCCTCGATGGACACGCTGGTCTCGCTGGGCATCCTGGCCGCCTGCGGCTGGTCGGTCTACGCGATGTTCTTCCTGGACCGCAGCCGGGCTGGGCTCGGTGGCCTGGCTGCCCTCATCCATGCCTCCGGCGGCGGGATCTACCTGGAGGTGGCCGCGTCGGTGACCACGTTCCTGCTGGCCGGGCGGCTGTACGAGGCCAGGGCCCGGCGCAGCGCGGGCGAGGCGATGCGAGACCTGGCCGCAGCCGGGGCCAAGGACGTCTGCCTGCTCGCCGACGACGGCACCGAGCATCGGATCCCGGCCAGCCAGCTGCGGACGGGCCAGCGCTTCGTGGTGCGGCCCGGGGAGCGGATCGCCGCCGACGGCGAGGTGCTGTCCGGGCAGTCCGCGGTGGACCGCAGCATGATGACCGGGGAGTCGGTCCCCGTCGACGCCGCCGCGGGCGACGCGGTGACCGGCGGCACCATCGTGCTGACCGGCCGGCTGATCGTGCGCGCGGTCAAGGTGGGCCGCGACACCCAGCTCGCGCACCTGATCACGATGGTGGAGCGGGCGCAGGCCGGGAAGGCCGGCGTCCAGCGGCTGGCCGACCGGGTCTGCGCGGTGTTCGTCCCGTGCGTGCTGGCCTGCGCGGCGGCGACGCTGGCCGGGTGGCTGCTGGCCGGAAGCACGGCTGGGCACGCGGTCAGCGCCGCGCTGGCCGTGCTGATCATCGCCTGCCCCTGCGCGCTCGGGCTGGCCACTCCGGCGGCGCTGGTGGTGGCGTCCGGGCGGGGGGCGCAGCTGGGCGTCTTCATCAAGGGCTACCAGGCGCTGGAGTCTTCCCGCGCGATCGACACCGTGGTGCTGGACAAGACCGGGACGGTCACCACCGGGCAGATGACGGTGACCGGGCTGATGACGGAGCCCGGGACCGGCCGCGCTGACCTGCTCCGGTACGCGGGAGCGGTGGAGCACGCCTCGGAGCACGCGGTAGCGGCCGCGGTGACCGCCCTGGCCGTCGCCGAGACGGCGCCGCTGGCGTCGGCCGACGGCTTCGCGGCGCTGCCGGGCCTGGGGGCGCGCGGGACCGTGGACGGTCACGAGGTGGTCGTCGGCCGGGAACGCCTGTTCGCCGACCGCGGGGTCGGCGTGTCCGCGGAGCTGGCCGGCTGGTGCCGCGCCCGGGAGCAGGCAGGCGGCACGACCGTCCTGGTCAGCTGGGACGACGTGATCCTGGGGGCGCTGGCGGTGACCGACACGGTCAAGGGTTCGGCCGCCGCGGCCGTGGCCGAGCTGCGCCGGCTCGGGCTCCGGCCGGTGCTGCTGACCGGTGACAACGCGGCCACCGCCCACGCGGTCGCCGCCGCCGCCGGGATCGACGAGGTGATCAGCGAGGCGCTGCCGACGGCCAAGGCTCAGGTGATGACGGACCTGGAAGCGGGGGGCCGTTCGGTCGCGATGGTGGGTGACGGGGTCAACGACGGGCCCGCCCTGGCCGCGGCGCAGCTCGGGCTGGCGCTGGGCTCGGGCACCGACGTCGCCATCTGCGCCGCGGACATGATCCTGCTCCGGGACGACCTGGCGGTCGTCCCCGACGCGATCAAGCTGGCCCGCGCCACTTTCCGAACGATCCGGCGGAACCTGGCCTGGGCCTTCTGTTATAACGTGCTGGCCATCCCGCTGGCCGCGCTCGGCTTCCTCAACCCGATCCTCGCGTCGGCCGCGATGACGCTGTCCTCGGTCTTCGTGGTGTGGAACAGCCTGCGCCTGCGGCGCTTCTCGGTGCGGGTGTGAGATGACCTTTGCGAGGTGGGCCGGTGGCTCGTGAGGCCAAGCTGGTAGGTTTCGTCCTGCTGCTCGCGGCGATCTTCGCCGTAGCCCAGATGACCGGGGCTCACCTGGGCCCGCTGACCACTAGCCATACCCAGGTCAGCCACCCGGGTGGCGGCGGCATGAACATGGGCTCGGGCCGGTGACCGACACGAGCATCGCCGCCGGGATCGAGCTCGTCATCGGTGGGATGACCTGCGGATCTTGTGCGGCGCGGATCGAGCGTCGGCTGAACCGGCTGGACGGCGTGGTGGCGACCGTCAACTACGCCACCGGGCGGGCCTACGTCACTCGCCTGGGCGGCCGTGACCCCGGTGAGCTGATCGGCGTCATCGAGTCAACCGGCTACACCGCCGAGCTGCCCGTGCCCGCGGCCGGCGACACGCCGCCCTCCGACCCGGCCGCCCGCGCGCTGGGCTGGCGGCTCGCCGCCTGCCTCCCGCTGGCCGCGGCCGTCGTCGTGCTGGCGATGGTCCCGGCCGTCCAGTTCACCGGCTGGCAGTGGGTGAGCCTGCTGCTGGCCGCGCCGGTCGCGGTGTGGGGCGCGTGGCCGCTGCACCGGGCCGCGTGGCACGGCCTCGGTTACGGCGCGGCCACGATGGACACGCTGGTCAGCGTGGGGGTAGCGGCTTCGTTCGGCTGGTCGCTTTACGCGCTGCTTTTCGGCGGGGCAGGCACGGCCGGCATGCGGATGTCGTTCGCGTTCACCTTCGGGCAGGCCAGCGGGCACACCCTGTACCTGGAAGCCGCCGCCGGCGTCACCACCGCGGTGCTGGCCGGGAGGTACCTGGAGGCACGCGCCAGGGTCCGTTCGGGATCTGCTTTGTCCGCCCTGGCCAGTCTGGGCGTCAAGACCGTCGCGGTGCTGCGCGACGGGGCTGAGCAGCGGGTGCCGGTGACGGCGCTGGCGGTGGGGGAGGAGTTCGTCGTCCGGCCGGGGGAGAAGATCGCCACCGACGGGGACGTGATCGACGGCAGCTCCGCCGTCGACGCCTCGCTCGTCACCGGCGAGTCGATGCCGTCCGAGGTGGGACCAGGTGACCAGGTGACCGGGGCCACCGTGAACATGAGCGGCCGGCTGGTGGTGCGCGCCACCCGGGTCGGCTCGGGCACGCTGCTGGCGCAGATCACCCGCCTGGTCAGCCAGGCACAGGGGACCAAGGCGAGCGCGCAGCGGCTGGCGGACCGGATCGCCGCGGTGTTCGTGCCGTGCGTGATCGCCATGGCTGTGGCCACGCTCGGTTTCTGGCTGGGCGCGGGGCTGCCCTCGGCCGCGGCCTGGAGCGCGGCCGTGGCCGTGCTGGTGGTCGCCTGCCCGTGCGCGCTCGGCCTGGCCACCCCGACCGCGCTGCTGGCCGCCGTCGGCCGCGGCGCCGAGCTGGGCATCCTGGTCAAGAGTGCGCAGGCGCTTGAGTCTGGCGGCCGGATCCGCGCCGTGGTCATGGACAAGACAGGCACGCTGACCACCGGCGTCATGACCGTGCTCGACGTCGTCCTTGGGCCCGGCGCAGACGAGAAGGAAGCCTTGCGGCTGGCCGGGGCCGTCGAAGACGCCTCCGAGCACCCCATCGGCCAGGCCATCGCCCGTTACGCCGCCGAACGCCTCAGCCCGCTGCCGCCCGTCACCAGCTTCGCCGCCCTCCCCGGGGCCGGCGTCCAGGGCACCGTCGACAGACGCGAGGTCACGGTCGGCAGCCCGCGCCTGTTCGCCGAGCTGTCCCTCGACGTGCCGCCGTCCCTCGGGCAGGTCGCCCACGCCGCCGCCGCAGCCGGCCGCACCGCGGTCCTGGCCGGCTGGGACGGGCAGGCCAGAGCCGCCCTCGTGGTCGCCGACCAGCTCAAGCCGCACGCAGTCGAGGCCGTCGCGCGGCTGCGTGCCCTGCGGCTGCGTCCGATGCTGCTGACCGGCGACAACTCCCGCACCGCCCTGGCTGTCGCCGCCCAGCTCGGTATCCCCGCCGCCGACGTGTTCGCCGGGGTCCGCCCGCAAGGCAAGGTCGAGGCCGTCGCCCGCCTGAAGGCCGACGGGATCGGAGTCTGCTTCGTCGGAGACGGTGTCAACGACGCCGCCGCCCTGGCCCAGGCCGATCTCGGTATGGCCATCGGCGCCGGCACGGACGCCGCCATCGGCGCCGCCGACCTCACCCTGGTGGCCGGGGACCCCGCCAGCGCCGCCGACGCGATACAGCTCGCCCGCGCCACCGTGGCCGTAATCCGCGGCAACCTGGCCTTGGCCGCCGGCTACAACCTGATCGCGATCCCGCTCGCCGCCCTCGGCTACCTCAACCCCCTGTTCGCCGGGATCGCCATGTCCGCCAGCTCGCTCGTCGTCGTCGCCAACAGCCTGCGCCTGAAGCGATTCCACCGATGACCGCCACCCCCGTCCCGGCCCGGGCCGACCTCGCCAGGAACCTGCGGCGCGACCTGGCCCGAGGCGCGATCGGCCCGGTGATCTGCGCCGTAGTCCTGGTCGCCCTGCTGTCCGCCTGGGTCGCCACCGGGGCGGCAGGCACCCTGTCCCAGGTCAGGATCCAGGTCACCCAGGCCGCCGTCCCGATGCGCGCCTTCACCCCGCAGGCCGCGTCCGCGATCGGTACCGCCACCACGTTCCTCACCATCCGCAACCTCAGCGACAGCCCCGACGAGCTCATCGCCGCCCGCAGCCCGATCGCCCGTCATGTCGCCCTGACCACCCGCACCGGCCTCGCCGCCGCCCGCTCGTTCGTGTCCGGCCTGGCTGTCCCCGCCCACGGCACCCTGACCCTGAGCCCCTTCGGCAACGACCTGGTCCTCCAGGATCCCGCCCCCTTCGAGACCGCCGGCACCGTTCCGCTGATCCTCACTTTCCGCAACGCCGGCACCCTCACCATCAACGCCACCGTCACCGCTCCGGGCACCCCTTGACCTGACCTCGGCGGCAGCACGTAGCCTGGTTCGGGCATCTCCGCGAGGTTCGGTGGACAGCTGGCCTCATCGACCAGGCGAGGAGCCTCCCAGCCAGCCACTTGCCCAGGACGTAGAACAGGGCAATCTCGACGATTACGATTGCGCCCACGAAGAGCCCGAAGATAACGGCGGCCAGGGCCGCGGAGCCTGCCGAGACCCGCAGCAGGATCAGCCCCGCGGGCGCATGCCACCGGTCGGGCAGCTGACATAACCTGGTTTAAGGTTATGAATTATTTAAAGGGGATAAAGTTATCTTCCACGCGGCCATATGCAGCCCGATTATCTGTGTTCCTACGGTCGTCGTAAAGTCCTCGACAAAGCGTGGCTGCCAGGGCGTTCGCCGCCCCGGCTTGGTGTCATACTCTGGAATATGGATATCCGGTCGAGCCAGGAGCTTGCCTGGGAGAATAAGGTCGATAAAGGGTTTAATACCACCAATGTCCCGCTGGAGTTCTGCCTGCTCCAGGGGGAGCTCGCCGAGGCGTTCGACGCCTGGCACAAGGACCGCGCCGACCTCGGGGAAGAACTCGCGGATGTGGCGATCTGCCTGCTCGGCCTGGCCGAGATGACCGGCGTCAACTTGCAGCGCGAGATCGAGGCCAAGCTGGCCAAGAACGCGGCGCGCGTCTACCAGCGCCTGCCGAACGACACTCTGGCCAAGACCAGCGGCGAGTCCGATTAGCTGAGCGCCCGGCCAGCCCGTCGGCGCCTTGGGCGGCAGCTCACGATCGAGGCGACGATCACGCTCTGAAGTTCCGTCACACCTGCTGGCTGCCACGCAAAGACGGCCACCCCAGAAAGGCCGCCGCCGCCCCTGGCCCGCCCCTGGCCCGCCCCTTGGGCCGCCCCGTCCTGGTCACACGGGTCCCTTCTGCCCCGCCGAAGCCCTCCGCCCCAGCCGCGGCTAGCACAAGAAAGCTCCCTCCATGATCGCGGACAGTTCGGGGTCAAATACGACCCGAACTGTCCGCGATCATGGAATCCCCGCCGCCGCATCACCAGAAGGACCGCGGTAGGTACGAGCCTTGCAGGAGATCCGGCGTGTCCCCCGTGCACCCGATCCACCGCCAAGCCCGAATCCATGCAAATCCCGGCCAGGACGCCGGGAACGGGCGGCGGGCGGGGCAGCCGGGACCACAGCGGCCAGCGGGACGCCAGGGAACGTCACATGGACGCCAGGGAACGTCACATGGACGCCAGGAAACGCATATGGACGCCAGGGAACGTCACATCCGACAGGACCGCCATCGCCGTCAGCTCAGCCGCTGCCACGACGGCCTGGCCTGGCCGCCTGATACCCGCCTCCCGCCCGTAGCAGCCGCACCCCTGGACCACCGGGCCCCTGGACCACCGGGCCGTTAGAGGAGCGCGGCGGGTGCGAGCGCGGTGCGGCGGACTGGTGCCGCATCGGGGCTATGAAGAGTGCGGCCGAACCCCGACCACGGCGGGAAAACCTGCGCTAGTGCATCAGGGTTTTCTGGCCACCCCGGCCAGGCACCAGAACGTACTCGGATCGCTGGGCACGTCGGCGGCCGAGTCAGGCCGCCACAGCGGCAGGTGCACGAGACCGGGGTCCACGAGCTCGAAGTCGCCGAACAGGCGCATGATCTCCGCCCGTGAGCGCACGTGACTTTGCGTGGCGACGGTGCGGTTGAACACCTTGCCCACGGCCTTGACCACGGCCGGCTTGCCGTCAGCCGTGCCATGGCACAGCACCAGGTAGCTGCCGGGCGCCAGCGCGTCGCGCAGTGTCGCCATAACCCCCCGGGGGTTGTCCGCGTCGGCGATGTAGTGCAAGACGGAGACCAGCAGCAACCCGGCCGGCCGGCCGAAGTCGATCAGCCGCCGGGTGTCGTCATGGTTGAGAATCTTCTCCGGCTCGCGCAGGTCAGCCTCGATGATCGCGGCGTTCTGGCGGCCCGCCAGGATGGTCCGGCTGTGCGCGATCGCGACCGGGTCGATATCGGCGTAGACCACCCGGCTGCCGCGGTCGGCTCGCTGCGCCACCTCGTGCACGTTGCCCCCGGCCGGTATGCCCGAGCCGATGTCGAGGAACTGGCGGATCCCGGCGTCACTGAGAAACCGCACCGCCCGGCCGAGGAAGGCGCGGTTGGCCCGGGCGATCGCCCGGACGGCCGGTTCGACCGCCGCGAGCGCCCGGCCCACGTCCTGGCCGGCCAGGAAGTTATGGCTGCCGCCGAGCAGGTAGTCATAGACCCGGGCGATGTTCGCCCGCCTGGTATCGACTCCCGGCGGTACCCAGTCCGGCTCGCCAGCCGTCACGCCTGCCTCCTTGGCTCTCCCCCCGGCCTGGCGCGGCCCATCGGTGAGGTCGTCGTCCTGGCCGCGGACACTATTCGCTGGCGGGCGATGGCGACCGGGCAGCCGGTATTGACCAGCCAGCCAGCCAGCGAGATCACCGCTGGCTGTACCTCGCTGTTGGCCGTGCCCCTGATCGCCCGCGGCGTCGTGGTGGGGTGCGCGGCGTTCGGGCGGCTACCGGCAAGCCCGGCCTTCAACCCCGGTGACGTGGCGCTGGCCGCCGCGCTGGCCTCGCGCGCCGCGGTGGGCATCGACAACGCCCGCCTGTACGACCGGGAGCGGCGGATCGCGCGGGCGCTGCAGCGGGGCCTGCTGCCCGGCCAGCCCGATATCCCGGCGGGCATGGAGGTCGCGCACGCCTACCTCCCCGTCGGGGACCATGTGGTGGGCGGCGACTGGCATGACATCGTCGCGCTGCCTGGCGGCCGCGGGAGTGGGCGCGGCATCGTTCGCCACCTGCATTTACGCCGTGATCGACCCGTCCGGCGGCGCCAGCAAGATCGTCCAGGCGGGTCATCTACCGCCGGTGCTCGTGCTGCCCGACGGGACAACCCAGGTGCTCGACCTGCCGCCCGGGCTCCCGCTGGGCCTGGGCGCCGGATCGTTCCAGGTCACCAAGTTCAGTCTCCCCCCGGGAGCCACCCTTGCGCTGTACACCGACGGGCTGGTGGAAAGCCGCACCCGGCCCGTCGACGACGGCCTGGCCGCGCTCCGCCACGCGCTCAGCTCCGCGCTGGCCGAGCCAGGCAGCACGCTAGACCATGCCTGCCAGACGGTCACCCAGCTGCTGCGTGAGCACGGCGAGGACGACATCACCCTGCTGCTCGCCCGCAGCCGGTAGGGGCTACTCGAGCACGTAGCGGCCGGGAGCCGGGACGAGCGGCCGGTACTGGCGGTTGCCGAGGGTCACCCGCGCCGCCTTCTCGCGGCCGGACCGGGAGATCAGCCATTCGGCCCAGGGCCGCCACCACGAGCCCTTCGACGCGGTGGCCGTCGTCAGCCACTCGTCAGGATCGGCCGACGTCGGCGGGCCGTACCAGCGGCCGTAGTGCGTGCTGTCGGCCGGGTAGACCACCGACTGGATGTGACCGGAGCGGATCAGGGTCATCTGCTTGTCCGGGCCGCCGGCCACCGGGCCGCCGGCCACCGGGCCGCCGGCCACCGGGCCGCCGATCAGCCGGGCGGTGTCGTAGCAGGCCCGCCAGGCGGTGATGTGGTCGGTGTACCCGCCGACGTGGAAGCTGTCGCAGCTGACCTGGCTGAAGTCGGTCGGTATGCCGAGCACGGTCGGACCGGGGCCGTCCCAGCCGTCCATGGCCAGCTTGGTGGACTCGAGCGCGAACTTCGCCGTCGTGGAGGTGGCGTCGTCGTTCCAGGCCAGCACGTCGAACGGCGCGGGCGACTCGCCCTTGAGCCAGCCGCTGACCAGGTAGTTGAACACCAGGTCGTTCGGCCGCAGCATGGCGAACAGGCTGCGCAGCGCGGTCCCTGGGACGATCTCCGAGTTCGCGGCGGCCTTCGCCAGGATGGTGCGCGCCTGTCTGGTGTCGAGCATGCCCACGACGTTCGGGTTCTCGCCGGTCAGCATGGTCACCACGAAGGTTGCCGCCCCGGCCGACTCATCGCCGATGGCGGCGAGGTGCGCGAGCACGTAGGAGAGCGTTATGCCCCCGGCGCACAGCCCGAGCAGGTTGATCGTCTCGCTGCGCGCGATCTTCTTGACCACCTCGTTGGCTCGCTCCGCCGCGGCGAGGTAGTCGTTCAGTCCCCACTTCCCGTGGCCGAGCTTGGCGTCCGGGTTCCGCCAGACGATCATGAACACCGGCAGGCCCTGGCTGACGGCGAACTCGGCCAGCGACCGCCCCGGCGCCAGGTCAAGCACGTAGTGCCGGTTGATCTGCGGCGGGATCATCAGCAGCGGAACGCTGCGCACCTTGGGCGTGACGGGCTTGTACTGCAGCAGCTCGAACATCTCCTCCCGGTACACCACGGCCCCCGGGGTGCAGGCGATGTCCTTGCCGACGGTGAACTGGCCGCCGTCTGTCATCGCGGGCATCCCGCCGCGGGCCAGGTCGCGCAGCATGTTCCTGGCGCCGCGGCCGAGCGAGAGGCCACCGGTCTCGATCGCCTGCCGCAGTGCTTCCGGGTTCGTGCCGAGGTAGTTGGTCGGAGCCAGCGCCGCCGCGATGACGTCGGCCGCGAAGCGGGCCCGCGCCTTGTTCTGCCAGCTGCCGTCCGTGTGGGAGTACATCCGGTCCATCCACAGCTCGAACAGCCGGTAGGACTGGCCGAGGAGGCGGAAGTAGGGGATGGTCCGCCACGCCTCGTCGGCGAAGCGCTTGTCCCGGGTGCCGAACGAGATATCCGACTGGCCGAGCGCGATCTTGGTTATCTCGTCGGCTAGCCACGGCATTTCCTGCGCGACCGCGGCGGGGTCGACGAGGTCGGTGACGGCGTGGACCATATCAAGCGGCAGCAGGCCGGCCGCGGCTTGCGTCGCCTCGGACATGATGCCGGGTGTTTCGTTATTGTCCATAACCTCTCCCGGACTTACCGTAGGTAACGTCACTGTTACGATTACCCTCGGCTACCGTCTCCTCCGGATGGCCCAGGAGGAAGGGACTAATGGCCCTAATCCGGGGACATAGGGCCGGTACCCGCCCGGATCGCCTGGCCGTAAGGTCACAGGTATGTGACAGCAGTCCCGGGCCACGGTCACCGGACAAGCCGCAGGACAGATCCGGACCACCAAAGGGAGGCCTGGACGTGTGGGAAGAGGAAAAATCATGGAAGACGTTTTCGTCCTGTCAGGCGTAAGAACCCCGATCGGCAAGTTCGGCGGTGGCCTGGCCTCCGTCCCGCCCTGTGATCTGGCCGCGAAGGTGGTGCGTGAGGCGGTCAGCCGGTCGGGCGTGGACCCGGCTCAGGTGGGCCACGTCGTGTTCGGCAACGTGCTCCACACCGAGAAGAGAGACATGTACCTGTCCCGGGTGGCGGCCATCAACGGCGGCCTGGGGGTTGGCACGCCCGCGTTCACCTTGAACCGGCTGTGCGGCAGCGGGCTGCAGGCCATCGTGTCCGCCTCGCAGGCCATCATGCTGGGTGACTGCGAGGTCGCGGTGGCCGGCGGGGCCGAGTCGATGAGCCGCACCCCGTACTGGCTGCCCGGCATGCGCTGGGGCCAGCGGATGGGCGATGGCGTCGCCATCGACGCCATGACCGGGGCGCTGTCGGATCCGTTCGACGGGTGCCACATGGGCGTGACCGCGGAGAACGTCGCCACCGACTACCACGTATCCCGGGCCGACCAGGACGCGCTGGCCGCGGAAAGCCACCGCCGGGCCGCCGCGGCGCAGGCGGCGGGGTACTTCTCCGAGCAGATCCTGCCGATCGAGATCGAGGGCAAGCGGGGCAAGGTCACCATCGTCGACACCGACGAGCACGTGCGGCCCGAGGTCAGGCTGGAGGACATGGCCAAGCTGCGGCCCGCGTTCGCCAAGGACGGCACGGTCACCGCGGGCAACGCGTCCGGCGTCAACGACGCCGCCGCGGCCGTGGTGCTCGCCTCGGAGTCATTCGTCCGGGAAAGCGGCCGCGTCCCGATGGGCAAGCTGATCGGGTACGCGCACGCGGGCGTCGAGCCGCGCATCATGGGCATGGGCCCGGTGCCCGCGGTCCGCCACCTGCTTGACCGTACCGGCATCAAGATCGACGAGATCGACGTGTTCGAGGTGAACGAGGCCTTCGCCGCCCAGGCGCTGGCGGTGGTCAGGGAACTTGGCCTGCCGCCCGAGCGCACCAACCCGAACGGCAGCGGCATCTCCCTCGGCCACCCCGTCGCCGCTACCGGGGCCATCTTGACTGTCAAGTCCCTGTACGAGCTCAAGCGCACCGGCGGCAGGTACGCCCTGGTCACGATGTGCATCGGCGGCGGCCAGGGCATCGCTGCAATCTTCGAACGCGTCTAGCCAACCCGCTTAGCGCACCCGCTAGCAAGGAGAAAAACTATGCCCACCAACCCCGCCAACGAGCTGCAAGGTGAGTTCCTTGCGGCCATCCGCAAGAGCCAGGACACCGTGATCGACGCGATCAAGACCTGGGTCGAGACCGTCCAGTCCGTCGTCCCCCCGATACCGTCGAACTTGCTGCCTTCGGTCCCGGCAGGAGTGGCCGGTCAGACGCCCAAGCCCGAGGAGGTCGTGGCCAGCGCCTACGACTTCGCCGAGCACCTGCTGGCCAGCCAGCGCAGGTTCGCTGAGGAACTGCTGAAGGCCACGTCCCCGCTGGTTCCCAGCGCCGACACCAAGCCGGCGGCCAGAGCCGCCAAGTAAGCCATCACCCCGTCAAGGCGACGGGGACCCCGTACGCGGCAGCCCCCGAAGGGAGCTGCCGCGTACCCTGGCCGACATCAGGGAGATGTTCGTACCATGGATTTCGAGTTGACCGATGAGCAAGAGCTGATCCGCGAGGCGGTCAGGGAATTCGCCGACACCGAGCTGGCGCCGATCGCTGCCGAAGTCGACCGTGAGCACCGTTTCCCCGCTGAGCTGATCCCGAAGCTGGCGGACCTGAACCTCATGGGCATGCCCTATCCGGAGAAGATGGGTGGCGCGGGCGCCGATTACCTGAGCTACGTCATCGCGGTCGAGGAGATATCGCGGGTGTGCGCGACCACCAGCGTCATCATGTCCGCGCACAGCTCCCTGGCCACCTGGCCGATCTACAAGTTCGGCACCCCGGCCCAGCAGGACAAGTACCTTCCCGACATGACCTCAGGCCGCCGCCTGGGCGCCTTCGCGCTGACCGAGCCGAGCGCGGGCACCGATGCCGCCGCGGGCACCACCACGGCGGTGCGCAGCGGAGATGAGTACATCCTCAACGGGTCGAAGATCTTCATTTCGAACGCCCCGTTCGCCGAGATCTACATCGTCTTCGCCAAGACCGACACCACCAAGGGCACCAAGGGGATAAGCGCCTTCATCGTGGAACGGGACACCCCCGGGTTCTCCGTCGGCGAGGCCGAGCACAAGCTGGGCATCCGCGGTTCGAGCACGCCGCCGCTTTACTTCTCCGACTGCCACATTCCGGCCGATGCGCTGCTCGGCGGCGAGGGCAACGGCTTCAAGGTCGCCATGCAGACCCTCGACGGCGGCCGGATCGGCATCGCCGCGCAGGCGCTTGGCATCGCCCAGGGCGCCCTCGACGCGTCGGTCGCCTACGCCAAGGAGCGGGTCCAGTTCGGCAAGCCGATCGCGGCCCTGCAGGCGATCCAGTGGATGATTGCCGACATGGCCACCGAGATCGACGCGGCCAGGCTGCTGGTCTACCGGGCCGCCTCGTGCGTGGACAACCAGCGCCCCTACTCTACCGAAGGGGCGATGGCCAAGCTTTTCGCCTCGGAAACCGCCACCCGGGTGGCGGGCAAGGCCATCCAGATCCACGGCGGGTACGGCTACACGGAGAGCTACCCGGTCGAGCGGAGCTGGCGGGACGCTAAGATCACCGAAATCTACGAGGGAACTTCCGAAGTGCAGCGCATGGTCATAGCGCGAAGCTGCCTGCGGTAGGAGAGGATCGTCATGAGGATTGTGGTCGCCTACAAGTGGACTCGCGACCCGGAGGAGGCCACGGTAGGTGCCGACGGCACGGTGGACTGGAGCCGGGCCAAGCCCGGCCTGTCCACCTACGACCCGGTGGCCCTGGAGCTGGCCCGCCAGCTCGCCGAGGCGGCAGGCGCCGAGCTGATCGGCGTGAGCGCCGGAGGTAAGGGCGTCGCGGCGCCGATCGCGTCCAAGGCCGCCCTGGCCCGCGGCCTGGCCCGGGTGGTGATCGTCGAGGACGAGTCACTGGCCAACGCGGGCCGGGGCGAGCTGGCCGCGGTGCTGGCCGCGGTGATCAGGCACATCGGCGACGTCGACCTCGTCATCACCGGCGACTCGTCGGTGGACGTGGCGGCCAAGATGGTCCCGACCGTGCTGGCCGGCGAGCTGGGCTGGCCGGCCGTGGCCGAGGTTGCCGCCGTGTCGGGTAAGGCAGGCGCGCTGCGCGTCGAGCGGGCGATCCCCGGCGGCGTGCAGGTGCTCGAGGTCTCAGGCCCCGCGGTGCTGGCCGCGTCCGCCGACGCCGCGGTGCCTCGCGTGGCCGGCATGAAGGAACTCCTCGCGGCGGCCAAGAAGCCGGTGGAGCTCCTCGATCTCGCCGCGCTCAAGGTGCCGCCGAGCCACGCGGTCATGACCGTCACCGGCCGGTCGCGGCCGGAGCGCAAGGCCCGCAAGGGCCAGCTCATCGACACCACCGACCCGGCTGCGGCCGCCGCCGAGCTGGTCACCGCCCTGCGTGAGGCCGGCTCGCTAGAAAGGAATGGGCAGTGAGCGTCAACGCCTGGATCATCGTCGGTGATCAGCCGACGATCGGCAACCTCATCACGGTCGCCCGCGCCCTGGGCGGCCCGGTCGGGGCCGTGGTCGCCGGGCCCCGCTCGGTGGCCGAGACGGTCGCGGCCAGCGGCGTTGACAAGGTGGTCTGGTGCGCCGCGTCCGATGACGTACCCGCGGAAGCGAACGCCCCGGCGGTGGCGCAGGCCGTCGCCGCCGATCCGCCCCGCGTGGTGCTGGCCGGCCGCAACCCAGGCGACCGGGTGCTCCTGGGCGCCGCCGCCGCCGCGCTCAAGGCGGCCGTGCTGACCGGCGCCCGTTCTGTGTCGGCCGACGGCGAGGGCGTCCTCGTGGTCAACGCCGTCTTCGGCGGCATCGCCGAGGAGACCGTCGCCGTCTCCGGCCCGGTGGCCCTGCTGCTCGACGGCGGCTCCGTGCCGCCCGCCGACCCGGCGAGCCCCGCCGTGCCCATCGAGGAGGTGGCCGCCACGCCGCTTGGCCTGAAGGTGATCGAGACCAGGACGTCCGGCTTCGACGAGGTGGACCTCAACTCCGCCCACCGGGTGATCGGGGTCGGCCGCGGCCTCAAGGCCAAGGAGGATCTCGCCCTCATCGAGGCGCTGGCCACCGCGATCCGCGCCGAGGTCGCCTGTTCCCGGCCGGTGGCCGAGGGCCTGAACTGGATGGGCAAGGACCGCTACATCGGCAGCTCGGGCGCGCACATCGCCCCCCAGCTCTACCTCGCGATCGGCGTCTCCGGCCAGCTGCAGCACATGGTCGGCGTGCAGGGCGCGGAGATCATCGTGGCGATCAACACTGACCCGAACGCCGCAGTCTTCAGCCAGGTCGACTACGGCCTGGTCGGCGACCTCTACCAGCTCGTGCCCGCGATCACTGCGGCGCTGAAATGACGGTGCCCGATGACAGAAACAACTGAGCCCGACTTCGAGGTCATCGTCATCGGGGCCGGCATCGCCGGCTGCGTCGCGGCCTACCAGCTGGCCAAGCAGGGACGTTCGGTGCTGCTGATCGAGCGGGGTGAGGCGCCAGGCGCGAAGAACCTGTCAGGCGGCGTCCTGTACTCCCGCGGCATGCAGCAGGTCTTCCCCGACTTCCTCCAGGAGGCCCCGGTCGAGCGCCGGATCACCCGCAACTACGTCAACTTCCTCAACGCCGACAGCTCGGTCGCCATCGATTACAAGGACGCCAGGCTGGCCGACCCGGTCAACGCCGTCACGGTGCTGCGCGCCAAGCTGGACGCGTGGCTGGCCGCCAAGTGCGAGGAGGCCGGCGCCCTCATCATGCCCGGCGTCCGGGTGGACCGGGTGCTGACCGAGGTCGGCCCGGACGGCCCGCGGGTCGTCGGCGTCCAGGCCGGCGACGACGAGTTGCGGGCCCAGGTGGTCATCGCCGCCGACGGCGTGAACTCCTTCATCGCCAAGGATGCCGGGCTGCGCCGCCAGGACCCGCTGAACCACCTCGCCGTCGGCGTGAAATCGGTGGTCAAGCTGCCCAGGGAGACGATCGAGGCCCGGTTCAACCTCACCGGCGACGAGGGCGCGGCCGTGGCCGTGGTCGGCGACTGCACCCAGGGAGTGGGCGGCGGCGGCTTCCTCTACACCAACATCGACTCGCTGTCCGTCGGCATCGTCGTCCGGCTGGACGACCTCACCGAGAAGAAGAAGGTCGTGACCGACATCTTCGACCACTTCCTCGCGCACCGGTTCATCGCCCCGTACCTCGACGGCGGCGAGCTGCTCGAGTACGGCTGCCACCTGGTCGCCGAGGGCGGCATGGCGATGATCGGCGAGATCGCCATGGACGGCATGCTCGTGGTCGGTGACGCCGCCGGGCTCACCCTGAACACCGGCCTGACCGTGCGGGGGATGGACCTCGCGGTCGGCTCCGCGGTCGCCGCCGCGCAGACCATCGGCTCCGCCCTGGACCGCAAGGACACCTCCAAGGGCGCCCTGGCCGGATACCGGCAGCGCCTGTTCGCCTCCTACGTCGGCCAGGACATGAAGACCTACGCCAAGGCCCCGTCGTTCCTCGAGGTGGAGCGGATGTACAAGCAATACGGAGAGCTCTTCGCCAACGTGCTGTACGGCACGTTCAGCCTGGATACCCAGCCTCGCCGGCATCTGCTCAAGGTGGCCCGCAGGTCGCTGGCCGCCTCCCCGCTGAAGATGAGGCAGCTCGTCAAGGACGGCATCGCAGGAGCGCGGGCGCTATGAAACCTCTATCCGTCCCCGACCGGCTGACGAAGAACCGCTTCAACCTCGATGAGGAGGAAAGCCACATCGAGGTCAACCAGGAGATCGCCAAGGCGACAGGGACAGGCAAGGCCATCGTCGCCTGCTGCCCCGCCCACGTCTACACCGAGGAACCCGACGGGACCATCTCGGTCGAGTACGCCGCCTGCCTGGAGTGCGGCACCTGCCTGGCGGTCGCCGCTCCCGGCGCCCTGAAGTGGCACTACCCAAGGGGCGGGTTCGGGGTCCAGTTCCGCGAGGGCTAGGTGAGCTCGCGCAGGTACTGAGGCAGCATCTGCCGCCAGGTAGGCCACTGATGGTCCCAGTCCGGGCCCCAGTCGTCCACCCGGTTGGGGATGCCCTGGGCGCCCAGCGCGTCGGCCATCCGCCGGGACTCGCCGACGTCCTCCCACTGGCCCGCCCCGGACGCGAGCACCACCCGCCGCTGCCTGAGCCGGTCAAGCTGCGGGCCCGCCAGGCCGGGCAGGAACTGCAGCGGCGCGGCGTGGTACAGGTCCTGGCTCCAGGCTTCGTCGTAGAAACGCTCGATCCGGTAGCTGCCGCTCATCCCGATGGCCGCGCCGAACACGTCCGGGTAACGGCACAGCACGGCCACGGCGTTGAACGCGCCGATCGAGGCGCCGCTGGTGATCACGTCGATGGCCTGACCGTCCAGATCCGCGTGGATGGCCGGCACCACCTCCCACCTGACGCACTCGTGGAACTGGTTGAGCAGCCACATCCGGTGCTCCACCGGGCTCGTCTTGGTCACCATCGCCTGCCCGGCCACGCTGTCCACCGAGTACAGCTTGACCCGGCCCTGCGCCAGCAGCGGCCCGCACGCGTCGACCAGGCCGTTGCGCTCGATCTCCCAGGCGTCGCCGCCCGCCGAAGGGAAGACGAGCACCGGCGCGCCGAACGTGCCCCAGCGCACCACCGTAATGTCCTGCTCCAGCCGGTGCGAGTACCACCGCTCCGTGACCCTACTCATAGACGTACTTCTGCGGTCCGGGGAAAATCCATGACAGTCCTTCCCTGAGTCGGTCACGCCAGTTTTCCCAGCTGTGCCCATCCCTGGCCTCGACGTAACGGACGGCCATCCCGGCCGCCTCGAACACAGGCACCATCGACCGGTTCGGCACGATCAGCGGCTCGTAGACGCCGCAGCTGACGAACATCCGGTCGGCGACCCGCCGCGGCGCCGCGCGGTACCTGTTGACGAACCGCACCACCGGCTCGAACGGCGGTCCGCCGCCGTGGTCATGACCGATGTCGGTGAAGACGAACGACCCGGACTGCACGAGCAGCGACCCGTAGACCTTCGGGTGCCGGTACGCGGTCGACAGCGCGGCCACCGCGCCGAAGCTCGAGCCCATCAGGCAGCGCCCGGACGGCGTGCCGGCCAGCGGGAGCTCCGCCTCAAGCCGGGGCAGCAGCTCGGCGGTCAGGTAGCGGGCGTGCGCCGCGGAGTTGGCGTATTCGGCCAGCCGGTCGCCGGGCGAGACGAAGGCCGCCACCAGCGGCGCCACGTCGAGGGTGTGGATGAGGTTGTCGAGCACGGTCTTGGCCGCCGCGTACCGCAGGTAGTCCCCGCCGTCGTGCACGATCAGCAGCGGGTACCTGCCGGTGCGGCGGAACCTGGCCGGCCGGTAGAGGGTGACCGGGCAGTCGCGGCGCAGCGCCCGGCTCGGCACCACGATGTCGGCCAGCGACCCGGGCCGCGCGTCGGTGTCGAAGACGGCCCAGTCAGGCACCGAGTACCCGTGCGCGTAGCAGACCGAGGAACTGCCAAGCGGGCTGTGCGCGAGCCTGGGGTTCAGCGGGTCGTTGATCCGCATCCGGTGGCCGCCGCGCACCACTTCCAGCTGGTACTCCACCCGGGATCCGTCGGGCAGCTCGAGGACGGCGTACCACAGGTCGGTGCCGTGCAGCCGCCGCAGCGCCAGGTGGTCGGGCAGCCCGAAGATCCGGTGCGTCAGGAACACCTCGTCGGCCTCGCCCCGGTACAGGAACGTGCAGCGGGCCCCCTCGACGATGGGCACCTGGTGCCGGGCCAGGAAGCGGTCGACGGCGGCCGCCTCCACCGGTCGCCGGTCGCGTAGCCGGTTGATAGCGAGCTTACGGCGGACGCCCGGCCGGCTCACGGTGGTCAAGCGGCCTCCAGCGCGGTCGCGTGGCCGTCCGCGGCCAGCACCCGGGTCCCGGCCGGCCAGCCCGGGCCGGTGCCCCGGCCGGCGCCGCCAGTGTCGAGCTCGATCCGGGCGCCGCTGTCAAGCAGCACGCAGCGGCCCGGTGCGAACCTCCGGGCGAACACCGCCATCCGCGGCACCTCCTCGAGCAGCAGCCGGGACCGGGCGTGCGGCAGCAGCACCACGTCGCGCAGCACGCTGAGCCCGGCGCCGTAGACCTCGGGGTGGCCAGGTCCCTGCGGCGACCGGTCGCCGAACAGCACGATCCGGTCCGTCAGCGCCATCGCCCCCGCGGACCAGGCGATCACCGGTGTCCCCAGGGTCGGCGCCACGTTGAACAGGTGCAGCACCTCGGCCAGCACGCCCACGTGCCCGCCCGCGATGACCAGCGCGGCCGCCTGGCCGAGGATCTCTTCCACCCGGGCGCGCTGCCGGGCGATCTCCGGCCGGTCATGCGGCCGCAGGCCGGCGAAGAACTCGCCGCGGGCCTGGTCGACCTGGTGCAGGTGCGCCGCGTCGAGCTCGCGTACCGCGGCCACGGCCTCGTCCACCGCCTGCGCCCGAAGCCGGCCACCCGAGCCCGAGCGCCCCGAGCCCGAGCGACGCTGCAGCGCGTAGACCGCCCGCAGCGCGTGGTCGAGCCGCAGCAGGTAGAGGTCTTGCCGTTCGGCGAGCTCATCGGCCAGCCGCCGCTCGGCGGCGGCGTAGTCCGGATCAAGCTCGGCCACCTCGAGCCAGCGCCGGTACAGCCCCAGGTTGACGTCCCGGCCGCCGAGCAGCCCGCTCAGCTCGCCGTCGTCGGGTTCCCGTTCCTGCCACCCGGCGGTGATCGTCGCGACCGGCCCGTCCAGGTGCAGCGACCGCACCACCGGCTCCAGCGTGGGCCTGCGCTGCGGGCCGAGCAGGATGACCTTCACGAGGCGTAGACGCTCAGGGTGCGGCCCACCGCGTCCAGCATGCCGCGCAGCGTGTCGTAGTCGGGGTGCCGCATCCGCACGTACGCGTTGGCCATGTACCCGGCCTCCACGCCCTGGGTGGGCGTGCCCGGCGGCGGCAAGGTGGCGTCGATGACCCACTCGCCGTACTGCTGCTGCAGCTCATCGACCCCGCTGTAGCCAGAGATAACCCCGTCCTGCGACGGCCGCAGCGCCACGATCCCGCTGGCGTACCGCCGCGACGGCGCGCCCGCCACGCCGCCCGCCACGATCGCGTTGGCCCACTCGCGGTACAGGTCGATCTCGTTGCCGGCCGAGTACAGGTCCCAGGCGCCCACGCCGGGCGGCCGGGCGCCGATCTCGGAGAACCGCAGGCCCTTCGGCCCGAAGAACCACTCCATGTGCGTCGCCGACGTCTCGATCCCGAGCGCGGCGATGACCCGCGCGCCCATCTCCCGCAGCTCGGCGTACTCCGGCGCGGTATCGATCCGGTTGGTCGCGACGAACTGAGGTGAGATCCACCGGGTCCGCATCGCCTCGAGCACGTTCGGGAAGTAGTGCGAGACGAAGTCCAGCGCCACCGCGCCGTTCACCGTGATCGTGTCGTAGAAGCCCTCGTGCCCCTCGATAAACTCCTCGACGGCGATCGAGGAGACGCCGTCGCCGCCGAAGACACCGAGCGCGTGATCGAGACCCGCGACGTCATCGACCCGTACCGTACCCGACGCCCCGGCCCCGGCGCGCGGCTTGAGGATCAGCGGGAACCCGGTCTGCCCGGCGAAGGCGTGCGCCTCGGCGGCGCTGCTCACCGCGGCCGAGGCGGCGGTGGGCACGCCGACGGCCCGCAGCGCCTCCTTCATCGACGGCTTGTCCCGGCACAGCCAGGCCGTCCGCACCGACGTGCCCGGGATCGTGCAGGCCTCGCGGACCTGCGCGGCAGCCATGGTGTGCGCCTCGACGGTGGCTTCGAGCCGGTCCACCCACAGCTTGTCTTGCACCCAGCGGACCGCCCGCGTCATCGCGTCCACGTCGGTGACCGACGGCACCTGCTCATAGTGGTGCAGCCAGCCCTTCAGCTGGTCGTCAAGCACGTCGGCACCGAATTCGCCGATGCCGATCACAGTCGCGCCCGCCTGCGCCAGCGCGCGGGCGAACTGGCGCTGGTTGGCCGGGAAGAACGGCTCGACCAAGACGATGTTCATATCCGGAATGTTAACTGGGTACGGTGCTGTCATGATCGTCGCCGGGTTCGTCGCGCCGTACCTGCTGGACACCACGACGCGGTTCGTCCGCGCCGCGGCCCTGCTGCCTGACGTCCGGCTGGGCCTGATCACCTGCGAGCCCGCCGACCGGCTGCCACCCGAGCTCCGGGACGTCCTGGCCGGGCACTGGCGGATCGACGACGCGCTCGACGCCGGGCAGATCACCGCCGCGGCGCGGGGCCTGGGTTCCCAGCTCGGCCCGGTGCAGCGGCTGCTGGCCGTGCTCGAGCAGCTGCAGGTGCCGCTGGCCCAAGCCCGCCAGCAGCTGCGCATCCCCGGCATGGACGTGGTCACGGCGGCTAACTTCCGGGACAAGGCCCAGATGAAGACGGTGCTGCGCGCCGCGGGGGTGCCGTGCGCCAGGCACCGGCTGGCCTTCTCGGCCACCGACGCGGACGACTTTGCCCGGCTGGCCGGCTTCCCGCTTGTGGTCAAGCCCCCGGCCGGGGCCGGGGCCAAGAGCACCTTCCGCCTCGACGACGCCGGCGACCTGGGCGACTGGCTCGGCGCCGCGGCGCCGACCCCGGACCGGCCCGCGCTGATCGAGGAGTTCCTCACCGGCGAGGAGGGGTCCTACGACAGCGTGATGGTCGACGGGCAGGTCGTCTGGGACTCGGTGTCTGACTACCTGCCGACCCCGCTTGAGGTGCTGCGGCACCCGTGGATGCAGTGGGTGGTGCGGCTGCCCCGGGAGACCAGGGGCCCGGAGTACGCCGGCATCAGGCAGGTCGCGCCGGTCGCGCTGCGCGCCCTCGGGCTGCGCTCGGGGCTGACCCACATGGAGTGGTTCCGCCGCCCCGACGGCACGGTGGCGGTGTCCGAGGTCGCGGCCCGGCCGCCGGGCTCCCAGATCACCTCGATGCTGTGCTACGCGCACGACTTCGACCTGTACACCGCCTGGGCCGCGTTGATGATCGACGGTACCTTCGACCCGCCGCCGCGCCTCTGGTCGGCCGGCACGGTCTACCTGCGCGGTCAGGGCGCGGGCCGGGTGATCGCGACCCACGGCCTGGACACGCTGCCGCCCGAGGTGACGGCCCTGGTGGTCGACTCGCGGCTGCCGCAGCCCGGCCAGCTGTCCTCGGGCAGCTACGAGGGCGACGGCTACATCACGATCAGGCACCAGGACACGGCCGTGGTCACGGCCGCGCTCAAGCAGCTTGTCAGCACCGTCCGCGTCGAGCTGGGCTGACGCCGATGGAGCTGACGCCGATGGAGCTGACGCCGATGGAGCTGACGCCGACGGAGCTGACCCGATGAACGTGCTGATGATCTCGCCCGGCTATCCGGCCGAGATGGCCTTCTTCACCCGGGGCCTGCGGGACGCGGGCGCCGACGTCATCGGCCTGGGCGACCAGGCGGCGGACGCCCTGCCTGCCACCGCGCGGGACGCGCTGGCGCACTACGTCCAGGTCGGCTCGCTGGCCGCCGCTGACCAGGTCGCCGCGACGGTGGCCGAGCTGGCCGCCCGGGTCAGGATCGACCAGGTGGAGTGCCTGTGGGAGCCCTACATGGTGCTGGCCGCGCGGCTGCGCGAGCAGCTCGGCCGGCCCGGCCTGACCGTCGCGCAGACGCTGCCGTTCCGGGACAAGGAGCAGATGAAGCAGTTGCTCGACGCGGCGGGCCTGCGGACGCCCTGGCACGTGGCCGCGCAGACCGTCGCGGAGGTGTGGGCGGCGGCCGAGAAAACCGGCTACCCCCTCATCGTCAAGCCGATCGACGGAGCCGGCTCGGCGGACACCTACCGGGCCGGCTCCGCCGCCGAGCTGGACGCGATCCTGCCCAGCGTGCGGCACCTGCCGCGGGTCAGCGTCGAGGAGTTCATCGACGGGCAGGAGTTCACCTACGACACGATCTGCGCGGGCGGCCAGGTGCTGTTCGAGAACATCTGCCAGTACCATCCCCGCCCGCTGATGACCAAGATGCACGAGTGGATAAGCCCGGTCACGATGGCGCTGCGCGACCTGGACGAGCCCGGGTTGCAGGGCGGCCGGCAGCTGGGCGCCGCGGTGCTGCGGGCGCTCGGGTTCACCGACGGGTTCACCCACATGGAGTGGTACCGCAAGGCCGACGGCGAGGTGGTCTTCGGTGAGATCGGCGCCCGGCCGCCGGGGGCCCGCACCGTCGACGTGATGAACTACGCGTGCGACGCCGACCTGTTCGCCGCCTGGGCGCAGGCCGTCACGCAGGGCCGGATCGCGCAGCCGGTGCAGCGGCGCTACAACGCCGCGAGCATCTTCAAGCGGGCCCGCGGGGCGGGCCGGATCACCCGCTACGAGGGGCTTGACCCGCTGCTCGAGGAGTACGCCGAGTACGTGGCGGCGGTGGAATTGCTCCCCATCGGCGCGCCCCGCCGGGACTGGCGGGCCACCACCATCGGCGACGGGATGGTCATCATCCGGCACCCCGACCTGCCCGCCGCCCTCCACATCGCCCAGCGCTTCGCCGCCGAGCTGCACCTGTACGCCAGCTGAGCACGCTGCTGCATCGACTATGCGCGGTCACCGGGAGCCGATGAGCGAGGAGCTGGCCAGGCAGGTCGGCGTACTGGCTGGCACATCCGGTCACGACGACATTGTCGATGTCGCCGTGGTGGAAGGCGCCATGCGGCGGGGGGACGCCGTCGTGACCTCGAATGTCACCCACATCCGTAAGGTGGCAGAAGCCGTCCGGGCAGAGCTAAGGGTGGAGAACGTCTGAGCCCAGGTCGGCGGCGGTCCAGGCTCAGCCCTGCGCGAGATAGCCGTACCGGTCGCGGAAGGCCTCGGGCGTGAGCCCGGAGGCCGCTGCGATCGGGCTGAGCTTGTCCGGATCCTCGAGGTCGTCGCGGTCCAGCCGGATCATGTACTCGCGGGCCACCCGGTACGAGCTCGACTCGATGTTCACCAGCCGGATCCGTACCCGTCCCGTCTCGGGGTCGGTGAACGAGCCGAAGGGCAGCGCCACCATGTGCCCCTCCTGGATGGTGACCATGCCGCCGGGCTCGTCGCCCGCAAGCACCTGCTTCAGGTAATCGACGGCGCTGTAGCCGAGATCGCGGGTGTACTCGATGTCGTACGGGATGGGGGGTGCGCAGCGAAGCTCGTAGCCGATGTTCTTGCCCTCGACCGTGACCTTCTTCCCGCGGTCCTTGAAGCGTTCCTTGACCTGCTTGGCCAGCAGCCGGTCCAGCTCGAGTTCGGCCAGCCTGACGTGGCCGTGCTCGTCTCGTTCGACCTCCGGCATGGCCTTGGCCAGCTCGTCCTGGGGCAGCCGCAGGCCGATGCCCTCGGCGAGCACCGCCACCCCGAAGGGGCGGCCGTGGGCGATCCGCTTGAGCATCGAGGTCTCGATGATGTCCACCAGGTGCGGCAGCCGGATGGGCTCGTCCGGGGGGAACTCCTCGCCGATCATCGACAAGGTGGCCCCGGCCGACTTCCCGATGCCCAGGGCCAGGTGGCCGGCCGAGCGGCCCATGGCCACCACCAGGTACCACCGCTGGGTCGTCATGGCGTCGGTCATCAGGTTGTTGACGAGCTGGACGCCCACGCTCCTGGCCGTCTCGAAGCCGAAGGTCGGCGCGCCGCCCGGTAGCGGCAGGTCGTTGTCGATGGTCTTCGGCACGTGCGCCACGCGCAAGCTCCCCGCGGCCACCTCGGCCAGCCGGGACGCCGAGAACGCGGTGTCGTCCCCGCCGATCGTCACGAGCGCGCCGATCCCCAGCTTCTGCAGCGACTCCAGGCAGGCGTGCAGCCTCCAGTCCGGGTCGTCGGTGCCCTCGTCGCGCACCGTCGGGTTGGCCCGCGAGGTCCGGATGATCGACCCGCCCTGGACGTGGATCCGCGACACGTCCGTGATGGACAGGGGCCGCGCCTCCTCGATCCGGCCCGCGATGAGGTGCTCGAAGCCGTCCATGATGCCGAGCACGTCCCAGCCGGAGTTCCGGGCCTCGATCGTGGCGGCTGAGATGACTGAGTTCATTCCCGGGGCGGGCCCGCCGCCGCACAAGATCCCAAGTTTCACGCGCCCATCGTCCCAGTCAGAAGGCGATCCGACAAGCGGACGCCCCGGACCCCCGGGCTCCGGCGCGCTGCCGGGCAGAGCCGGCCGGTTTCGCGGGCCGTGGCAGATAACGTTCGCCCCGCATCCCCGTGGTCCCCGTGGTCCCCGTGTGACGTAAAAGCACCTGCCGGGCCCGTGGTGCGGCGACCCGGCAAGAGATTGTGGTGGATCCACCACGCAAATCCCGGCCAGGGCGCCGGGAACCGGCGGCGGGCAACCGTACGCGTCACCGCCGCCGTCAGCGTGCCGGAGGATTCGGTAGCGACTCCTCCGGCACGGCCGTGCGCGGCAGCAGCATCGACAGGACGGCGCAGAGCACGAACGCGCCCATCGCGTACGGCACGGTGTGGACCAGCGCGGCCTGGAACGAGTGGCCGTTCAGGTAACCGAAGAACACCGTGCCTCCCAGCGCCACGCCCACTCCTCGAACTTCGTTCGTCTATCGAACATCGTTCTATCATGGTCCATCGATCGAGTCAAACGCTGTTCGAGACCGGTACGGTGTTGAAGAAGCGAACGGATTTGAGGGAAGGCTCCAATGACGGCGAACCAGGCCAGCCACGCGGAGCCCCGCGATCCGGGGGTGCAGATCCCGCCGCCGCCCTGGCAGCGGCTGCCCGACCGGCAGGCCCGGCGTCGCAAAGAGCCGATCAGCCGGGACGCGATCGTCGCCGCCGCGGTCCACCTCCTCGACCGCGAGGGCCTGGCGGCGCTGAGCATGCGCCGTCTGGCCGAGGGACTCGGCACCGGTGCGGCCTCCCTGTACTGGCACGTCGGCAGCAAGGACGGCCTGCTGGACCTGGTCCTCGACCAGATCATCGGCGAAAACCGGGTGCCAGAACCCGACCCGCCGCGATGGCAGGAGCAGCTCAAGGACGTGGCCAGGGATCAGCGCCGGATCAGCCTGCGCCACCCCTACGTGGTGCGGATCTCGATCGGCCGCATCCCCATGGGCCCGAACGCGCTGCAATTCTCCGAACGCGTGCTGGCCATCCTGCGCGCGGGCGGCCTCCCGCCGCGCCTGGCCGTGCAGGGATACCTGCTGCTCCTCGCCACGGTGAACGGCTTCACCGTGGACGAGACCGGGATCGCCGACGGGGCAGTCCCCGGCGGCGCCCCGCCCGGTGACCTGGCCGCCCGCCAGCAGGCCGCGGACATGGCCCGCGACTACGCCGCCTCGCTCCCGGCCGAGCTCTTCCCGACCATGACCAGCCTCGCCGATGAGTTCGCCCTCGCCGACCCCGACGAGCGCTTCGAGATTCTCCTCGATATCTTTGTGGACGGCCTGGCCCGCCGCGCCGCCACCCAGGCGCGGCGCGATAACCCAAATCTCTAGACCTTGAGAGGAAGATCACCAGCGCCAGATCGCAATGTCTTGTTCGGCGCCGGACTGGGCGCCTGGAACGGGGCGGATACCGCCACGGCGGCTGAGTCTGTCCATCTCGTCACTCAGGCGGACCGTGACGGCCTGGACCTGTTCACTGTCGCCGACCTCCGTATTTCGGCGCCAAGCTGGACGCGTACGCGCTGGTCTCGTTCCTCCTCGGCCGGACAGAACGGATCGCCGGCATGGTGACGGTGACCAACCTGCCCAGCCGTCCCGCGCCCGTGCTGGCGCGCACGATCACGTCGCTGTCCACGCTGTCCGGGGGGCGGATCCTGCTGGGCATCGGCGCCGGGGCGATCTGGGACATGATTGAGAAACTCGGCGTGCCCCGGCTCGACGGCGGATCCGCGGTACGCGCCATGGCCGAGGCGATCACGCTGATCCGCGCGCTGTCCGGCGGCGGCGAGCCCGTGACCTTCGACGGGGAGTTCTACCATGTGTCCGGCCTGGACCCGGCCGACGGACCGGCCCCGCGGGTCCTCACCGGCTCGGTGGGACCCAAGTCGCTGGCCGTCACCGGACAACTGGCCGACGGCTGGATCCCGCCCATGGCCTCTGACTGGCTGAGCCCGCTGTACCGCGAGTCGCGCCCGCGCATCGATGATGCCGCGGCCGCGGCGGGGCGGGACCCGGCGGAGATCGCCACCGTCTACAACTTCGGCGGCCGCGTCACGTCCGAGCCGCTCGCGGCCACCCGAGGCGAGGACGGCCGCTGGATCGGCGGCTCCGTCCGGCAATGGGTCGACGAGCTCACCACCGCCGTGCTCGATCATCACGCGAGCGGCTTCATCTACCGGAGCACGGACGACACCCCGGCCGCCGAGGCGCTGGCCCGCTGGGCCACCGAGATCGTCCCAGCCGTCCGCGAGGCGATCGCCCCGTAGCGGTCTTCAGACGCCGCGGCAGCGGAATATCGGTCAGGTGTCCAGCTTGTCCCGCTCGGCCCTGGGCAGGCGGGCCACCACCAGCTCGTAGGAATGATCGATCAGGTCAAGCAGTTCGTTCTCGGGTACCGAACCGTCGAGTGTGACTGTGTTCCAGTGCCGCTTGTTCAGGTGGTAGCCCGCGGTGATCGCGGCATACCGGCGGCGCAGCCCAGCCGCGAGATCCGGGTCGCATTTGAGGCTGACGCTGCCGGGAGCCGAGCCCAGGGTCACCAGTGCGAACATCTTTCCGGCGACCCTGAACACCGCCACCTCGTCGCCGAACGGGTAGTCCTCCACCGATCCTGGCTTCGCGCTGCACGCCACGATCACCCGGTCTCGTCGTGAATCGGCCATCACTCACCTTCCCGCCCGCTCCGGCCTGGTGCTGGGTCGTTCCGCCGTTAAGACAGGCCTCACATGCTGGCGATGAGCTTCTCCACCCTCTCGTCGACCGAACGGAACGGGTCCTTGCACAGCACGGTCCGCTGCGCCTGGTCGTTGAGCTTGAGATGCACCCAGTCGACGGTGAAATCACGCCGCCTCTCCTGGGCCCGGCGGATGAACTCACCGCGCAGCTTCGCCCGGGTGGTCTGCGGCGGAACCGACTTCGCCTCGAAGATGTCCAGGTCACTGGGCACGCGCTCGACGGCGCCGCCGCGCTGCAGCAGGTAGTACAGGCCCCGGCCGCGGCGCACGTCGTGGTAGGCCAGGTCCAGCTGGGCCACCCGCGGTGAGGACAATGGCAGGTCGTGCCGGGCCCGGTACCGCTCGATCAGCTGGTACTTGGTCACCCAGTCGATCTCCCGGGCGATCTTGTCCAGGTTCCCGGTCTCGATCGACTGGAGCGCCCGCTCCCACATCTCAAGTACCCGCTCGCTGATCGCGTTCAGCCCGCTGGAGCTGGTGAAGTCCCGCGCCCGGGTGAGGTACTCGTACTGGATCTCCAGCGCGCTCATCTCGCGGCCGTTAGCGAGCCTGACCCGGCTGCGGCCAGTCATGTCGTGGCTGACCTCGCGGATCGCGCGGATCGGATTGTCCAGCGTCATGTCCCGCGGCACCACGCCGGCCTCGATCATCCGCAGCACCAGGTCGGTGGAGCCGACCTTGAGCAGCATGGTGGTCTCGCTCATGTTGGCGTCACCGACGATCACGTGCAGGCGGCGGAAGCGCTCGGCGTCGGCGTGCGGCTCGTCCCTGGTGTTGATGATCGGGCGGGACCTGGTGGTGGCCGAGGAGACGCTCTCCCAGATGTGCTCGGCGCGCTGGCTGACGCAGTACACCGCGCCCCGCGGCGTCTGCAGCACCTTCCCGGCGCCGCAGATCATCTGCCGGGTGACCAGGAACGGCGTCAGGATGTCCGTCAGCCGCCCCAGCTCCTCGTGCCGGGGGACCAGGTAGTTCTCGTGGCAGCCGTAGGAGTTGCCCGCGGAGTCCGTGTTGTTCTTGAACAGGTAGATGTCCCCGGCGATCCCCTCCTCGCGCAGCTGGCGATCGGCCTCCACGATCAGTCCCTCGAGGATCCGCTCGCCCGCCTTGTCGTGCGCGACCAGGTCGACGAGGTTGTCGCACTCCGGGGTCGCGTACTCGGGATGACTGCCCACGTCGAGATAGAGGCGGGCACCGTTGCGCAGGAAGACGTTACTGCTTCGCCCCCAGGACACCACGCGGCGGAACAGGTAGCGCGCCACCTCGTCGGGAGACAGCCGCCGCTGCCCTCGGAAGGTACAGGTGATGCCGTACTCAGTCTCGACCCCGAATATCCGCCGGTCCACACCTCCAAGCTACGTGCCTGCACGCCCGGTGTCATGGGCGGCGCCCCCGCGCGACAGCCGGCTGGGCTCAGGAAACCGGGATGAGGACGACCGCCAGGCTGGCCAGCCCCGCCGCAGTCCTCCGGCGGCGCCACCCGCCGCCGGGCCGAAGGTCCCGTGCGCAAGGACGTTGGTCCATGGCGCGGACTGCGGTGACGCGGTGGACTGAGGAATGACAGAGGGCCCCGCCCGACGCGGAGGAACGGATCATATCCGCGCACCGCGCAATCGAAATCCGCGACAGCGGAGGGGGTCCTCTCGTCACGTCCCGCCCTTCTTCACAGCTCGCTGCGATGATTTGTGTCCATGAGCGACCAGACGACTGCCATGGAGATCCCGGCGGAAGACCCGCGGGCCGTCGAGCTTGCGCTCGCCGTCCACGGCGGCGATATCGATACGATCCGGCGGCTCCTGGCGGAGGACCCCCGGCTGGCCCGGGCCGGGCTGGTGGACCGCAAAGGCGGCTTCAGGACCCTGCTGCACCTGGTCGCTGACTGGCCAGGTTATTTCCCCAACGGCCTTCAGATCGTGCGCCTGCTGATCCAGGCCGGGGCAGACCCCAGCTTCCGCCACCCCACCCGGTGCGACGAGACGGCGCTGCACTGGGCGGCCAGCAGCGATGACGTCGACGTGGCCGCTGCCCTGATCGATGGCGGCGCGGATATCGACGTTCCCGGCGGGTCGATCGGCACACCGCTGGCCAATGCTGTCGGCTATGGGTGCTGGCACGTAGCCCCGCTACTGGTCGCCCGGGGCGCGCGTATCGGCAGCCTGTGGGAGGCAGCCGGGCTAGGGGACCGGGTCAGGGTGGATGAGTTCCTGGCCGCTGATCCGCCGCCGACCAGCGGTGACATCGACGCGGCCTTTTGGCAGGCCTGTCACGGCGGCCAGCGCCGGATGGCCGAGTATCTCCTGGCTAAGGGCGCCAACATCAACGTCATCCCTGAATACTCGGAGCAGACTGCGCTCCAGGCCGCGGGCGCAGCCGACACCAGGCGCCAGATTCTCGTGGACTGGCTCAAGGCGCACGGCGCTGCCGGAGGCTGATGCCGATCAGTTTTGAACCCCCGGCCCGGCTACGCCATGTTGGAGTTGGTGGCAGACATTGGCGGGCACCTAGTCAAGATGCTCGCCCACCCAGCGGCCTGAATTTGCCGCTGCCGCTGGCCATGCAGGATTTGTTCAGCGGTCGGCGCGCCGGACCCAGACCCTGCCGATGAGAAGGTAGAAAATGCCGCCCAAGGGGATCTGGATCAAACAGGCGATCGCCCATGCCCATCTGGGCAGGAAACCGATTCTAGCCGCTGCGGCCTGGCGATGTGTGGCTGGCCGACCTGAATCCCTTCATCGGATCGGAGCAGGCTGGCCGCCGTGCGGCGCATCCTGCGCGCATTCCTGGACCTGTGAGGCCGTGACGCACCACTGCCCGTTCGGGATGATGAATATTTTTACCGAACGAGCCGTGGTGCTCGGCCCAGGACACGACTCGCGCTTCGCCGCCGGGACGGTCAAGTCGAGCCGGGCGTGCTGGCGTGCTGGCCGCCGGCGCGCTGATGGGTGGCCAGGACCGGCTGGCTGGCGGCGGCTTCACCTGATGGCACCCGGCGGTTCCAGGCGCCAGTGAGGCACAGCACGATAAGGGCGACGAGCGCGAGGAGCCGGCCACTCGGCGCTACATATGAGACCACCGTGGTGTAACCGGCTTGCAGCCATGCGGGATGCAAGTGCGCCCCGGTGACGCCCGGGATGTAGGCGATGCCGCCCGCTATGCTGCGGCCGAGGACCACCCAGTCCAGCCTGGACGGCGGCAAGAACACCAGCGGCAGGTAGATCATCACGTCGAACCACGGCCGCTGCAGGGATGAGGTAAAGGTCCACGCCACGATGGCGGCCAGCACGGGCCAGATCAGCGGCATGTCCGGCGCGCCGGGCGGGGGGCGCCGGATGAGCAGCACGGCGAGGCAGACAAACGCCAGCGCCGCAAGCAGCGTTATATGCCGGAACGGCGGGCTGAAGCCGAACAGGCGGTAGATCACCTGCCAGGGGTTGTCAGCGGCGACACCGGTGCCGCGCTTGACCGTGTCGGTCACCGCGCTGCGCCCAGCCGCCAGGTACGCCGCCGCCAGCATCGCCGCGCCGCCGGCGCCGGCCGCCGCCAGGGTGCGCGGCGACCCCCGCGCCACCCAGGCCAGGCCGACACCCAACAGCACGAAAGGTGCCTTGACTGCGGTCGCGGCGCCGAGCAGCAATCCGGAACCGAGTGCGCGTACCGTGCTGATGCGATCGGGGTCGCGGGCCAGCACCACCGTACGGCCGAGGACGGCAAGCGCCAATACGGCGATCCCTTCGGCGAGCCCGTCGACGTGGCCTCCGGCCATCACCGCCCACAGCATCAGCGGGTTGACTGACCACAGCAAGTGCGCCCGGACCCGCATAACGGGCTGGGTGCGCGTCAGCCAGTCCAAAGCGAGCACGACTACACCGAACGCCGCACCGTTCCACACCTTCAGCCAGAAGATGGTGACAGCCGCCGAACTGCCGCCCAGTTCCGACGCTGCCCATTGGGCCGCGGTGGCCAGCGGGCCGTAAACGGAGGGAATGTTCTGCCAGAGATAGGGCGCGAGCTGGCCCACGGGATCGTGGGCTTTTCTCAGCTGTCCCGGCGTCATGATGTACGGGTTGTGGTGCAAGGCCGCGATACGGCCGTACGCTGCGTAGTCCAGCATGTCCGTGGACCCGACCGCTGGCACGACGGCTAGCGCGATGACCGCCACGATCGCGCCCGCGACTAGCCAGCGCGCCGGCGGGCGCCAGCCTCGCCGTACCGCGACCAGTCCCGCCGCGACACCGGCGGCGCCGGTCAACAGTGCCACCCACAACGCAGCGGTCACCATCAGGTCAGTCAGGTGCAAGGAAGCGAACCACGGCGGCCACCCAGCAGCCCGGTGAACCTGCACCGTGGCGGCCGAGGGACCAGCCGCCCCGACACCCACCAGGATCACGACGCTCAGACAGCTGGAGGTCAGCGCCGTAATCGCGGCAAGCCGCACGGGGCGTTCCGCCCGTATCACGACGTCTCAGTTCTCACTGGACACAGCCAGGCCACTCCTTGCCCGCGAGCACGCAGCCAACAGCAGGGGATGCAGACGTTTTGCCAGATAACGAGCATAACGGCTGCCCTGACCATGAACGTGGCCACTGACAGTCTGTAAACCCCGTTGACTCAACGCTTGGGCGCCAGCGCGGTACTCGCCGCACCCGGAACCTGTCCACGGTCCCGACCCTGAACCCGCTGTGCCCGCCGGCCGCCAGCGATCGCCGGTACCAGCTCCAGGCTTCTTCCCCGCCAACCGTCCATTGTCGTCCCCGCGGACTTGAAGGGGCGAAGTCCAACTCGACCCTCCCCCCGGTCCCGCCGCCGTCGTCGGGATGGTCAGCTCGAGCCGGGCGTGCTGGCGGGCTGGCCGGCCCAGCTGGCCAGCGCGGTGGCGAGGCCCTGGACGAGGCGGTCGAAGCTGCGGTCGATGTTGGCGGGGTGCACGAAGGTGGTTTCCAGGGACACGAAGCCGTGCAGGGCGGCGCGCAGCGCCCGGACGGCGTCGACGGCGTCGTCGTCTTGCAGTTCGTAGCCGGCCAGGATGTCCCTGACGACCTCGACCGAGGCCAAGTCGGCGGCTTCGGCCTCGGTGTCGCCTGGGGTGGGGACCCGCTGGGCGGCGGCGTAGCGGCCGGGGTGCTTGAGCGCCCAGTTGCGGTAGGCGTGGGCCAGGGAGACGATGGCGTCGCCGCGCGCTCGGCCGACGGTGGCCCGGGCGAGGGTTGCGGCCAGTTCGTTCTTGGCTTGGATGGCGAGGCCGCGGTGCAGGCCGTCCAGGCCGTCGACGTGTTTGTACAGCGACGGGTAGCGCACCCCGAGGCGCTCGGCGAGGGCGGTGAGGGTGAGGCCGGACAGGCCGACCTCGTCGGCCATCTGCGCCGCCTCGTCGATCACCCGGGCCGTGGTGAGGCCGGCTCTAGGCACGGTCGTTCACCTTATCGGCGATTCGCAGGTCTGGCATCGCTGGTGTCAGGCGTCGCGGCGGCGGAGGATGACCAGGGCCAGGACGAGGGCGGCGGCGGCGTAGAGGGCGAACACGGCCAGCCCGGCCCAGGGGGACAGGGTGGAGGAGTCCTGGCCGGTGGTGAAGATGGCTTGCCCGGCGTTGCCTGGCAGGAACCTGACGACCGTCCCCTGGAGCGAGGCGGGCAGCGTCAGCAGCAGGGCGGGCAGGATGAGGATCAGCCCGACCAGAGCGGCGATGGCGCCGGCGCTGCGCCGGATGATGGTGCCGAGGGCGACCGCGAAGATGCTCAGAAGGCCGAGGTAGAGGCCGATCCCGATGACCGAGCGCAGCGCACCGGGGGAGGCGAGGCTGACCCCGTGGGCGCCCATGATGGCCTGGCCGGTCAAGAAGGCGCTCAAGCTGGCCGCGGTGCCGACGGTGAAGGCGGCCGCGCCGAGGACGCCGGCCTTGGCGATGATGACCGAGTGCCGCTGCGGGGCGGCGGCGAAGGTGGAGCGGATCATCCCGGTCGAGTATTCGGTGGTGATCATCAGGACGCCGAGGACGCCGATGGCGAGCTGGGCGAGCAGCACCCCCGACAGGCTGGTCAGGACGGGGTCGAAGGTGCCGGGGCGGGAGCCGGCGTGGGAGGCGCTGTTGATGGCGCCGTAGCCGATCATGGCGACGACGGCGGCGGCCAGGGTCCAGTAGGTCGAGCGGACGCTGCGGACCTTGGCCCACTCCGAGCGCAGCAGGTTCGGCAGGACCGGCTGGCGGGTCGAAGCGGTCAGGGCGGCGGGGGCAACGGTGGTAGCGGTCATGGTCAGGCTGCGCTTTCTTCCGTGCGGGCGGCGGTGGCGTGGGTGCTTGCGCGGTACTGGACGCTGTCGTGGGTGAGGTCCATGAAGGCGGCTTCGAGCGATGCCCGCTGGAGGGACAGTTCGTGGATGGTGATGGCGTTGGCGGCGGCGAGGTCGCCGATGGTGTCGGTGGAGACGCCGGTGACGGTCAGCTCGCCCGTGCCGGTGACGGTGGGGACGGCGCCGCGGGCGGTCAGCAGGGCGGCCAGCTGCCCGGCCTGGGGGGAGCGGACCCGGGCGGTGTTGTGGCCGCTGGCGGCGACGACGGCTTCGACGCTGTCGTCGGCCAGGAGGCGGCCCTGGCCGATGACGATGAGATGCTCGGCGGTGAGGGCCATCTCGCTCATCAGGTGCGATGAGACGAGCACGGTGCGGCCTTCGGCGGCCAGGGAGCGCAGCAGGGTGCGGATCCACAAGATGCCCTCGGGGTCGAGGCCGTTGATGGGCTCGTCGAGGATCAAGATGCCGGGGTCGCCGAGGAGGGCGGAGGCGAGCCCGAGGCGTTGTCCCATTCCGAGCGAGAACCCGCCGGCCCGCTTGGCGGCCACGGCGGTGAGGCCGGCCAGGTCAAGGACCGCCTCGACGCGGCGCTGGTCGATCCCGTTGGCCAGGGCCAGGCAGCGCAGGTGGTTGCCCGCGCTGCGGCCGGGATGGAAGGCCTTGGGATCGAGCAGGGCGCCGACCTCGAACAGGGGCTGCCGGTGGTCCGCGAACGGCCGCCCGTTGACCAGCGCCGATCCTGCCGTGGGATTGTCCAGGCCGAGAATCATGCGCAGCGTCGTGGATTTGCCCGCGCCGTTCGGGCCGAGGAAGCCGGTGACCCGTCCGGGATGGACGTCAAAGCTGAGGTGATCCACGGCGACGGTCTTGCCGTAGGTCTTGGTCAGCTCCCGTACCTCGATGCTCGCTGAATGTGTCGCCATCTGACCTGGTCCTTTCGGGTTCGGATGCCGCAGTCGGCTCGTCCTGGGGAACCGGGCGAGTAGCTGGCCATCACGGCTAGGCTCTGGCCCATTGCCGTAACCCGATAGTACATAGCCGAAAAGCTATGGTCAATAGCCAAAGCCGGATCGCGCTGGCGGGCCGGTCGCGCCCGAATCTGTTCGTATCAGGCAGGTGCGGACTCCGCCCTTGAGAGTGACCGGACTTATCGCGTTATCGGAGGCGGCGAGCGAAGACGGCGAACGTGCACCGCCGAAGTCCCCGGCCTCTCGATCTACTCCTGCACCCACGGCCCGGGACCTTCCCTGGTTGGGGTCCTGATGCCGCGGGAGCGAGGATGGCAAGGGGCAGCGCGACGGCGGCCCTGCCCCGCCCGCCGTCGCCCTGCCCCGCCGGGACCCGCGGTTCCCGTGTGACGTGATAGCACCTGCCGGGCCCGTGGTGCGGCGGCCTCATTAGATTGTGGTGGATCCGGGCTCCGTGGCGGATCCGGTGCACGATAGACCCCTTGATCCACCGCCAGGCCCGGATCCACCACACAAATCCCGGCCAGGGCGCCGCCAGCGGGCCGGCCCGCGGGGCAGCCGGGACCACAGCGGCCAGCGGGGCGCCAGGGAGCGTCACCTTGACGCCAGGGAGAGCCGCACCCACGGACCACCGGTCCGCCGGCGAAGGTCCGGCGGCTCAGCGCCATAGGATCCGGCGGCTCAGCGCCATAGGATCCCGCGGCCGGCCTCAGCGGCCAGCCCGGTGCCGGCATCCTGCTGTGACCTGGCAATGATTCGCTGGAGGGCCGCCACGTGCTGCTCGAATGCCTGGCGGCCGGCTTTGCTGAGGCTGGCTGAGGTGCGCGGGCGCTTGCCTACGAATCTTTTGCGGATCTCGACGTAGCCGGCTGACTCAAGGATGGACAGCTGTTTGGATAGCGCCGAGTCGGACAGGCCGAGGTCGTCGCGGATGTACTTGAAGTCGGCCCATTGCGCCGCCGCGAGCAGCGAGACGATCGCCAGCCGCGTCGGCGCGTGTATCAGCTCATCGAAACGAGCTGTGCTCACGGAGTGCCCTCCGGCCTCCGGCGCGTCGTTCATTTGCTGCCGGGCTGGCTCAGCATGAGCCTGCTCAGGTACCGGCTCACCAGCGGTCCGGCGATCACGATCACGGCCGCTCCGGCGGCGGTGCCGACGGTGCCTGGATAGGGGAAGCGGGCCGCCGCCAGGCTGCCCGCGGTGCCCAGGGTCACGCCGTCGACCAGCAATATCAGGCCGAATATCGTGGCGGCGCCGCGGGCGCCGGGCTGCGCGGCGCTGTGCACCTGGACGCGACGGCGCACGGCCGGGATCATCGCGCCGGTCAGCACCGCCATGACGAGTGCGGCTAGCGGGATCGCAATGGCCTGCGCGAGAAAATCCCCGGTGTCCCTGGCGGCGCCGATAGCGACCATCCCGGCCGCCATCGCCCACCAGTACCAGCCTGGTACCAGCACGGCCTTGATGACGTGTTCTTGCCGCCGCTGGATCTCGGCCAGCGCGGCTGCCGCCTCGGCGGCGGTCGCCCCGGCTCCGGCCGGCTGGGGCTGCTGCGTGTCGCCCATGGTGGTCTCCTCTTAGGAAACTACTTTCCTAAGAGGAAAATAGCATAAGCTTTCCTGGTCGGCAAGTACTTTCCAGCTGCCTCCACTCACGAGCGGCACGATTCGGCCAGGATCGTCGGCGACGACCTGCGTGCTGATGGCCCTTGAGGCGCAGGCCTGCCGTTCAGCGGCCCGTTTCCCAGGCCCGGCACAGCGCGTTCGCCAGGACCATCTGCTGCGGGGTCCGGCAGGACACCCGGATCAGGTCCGGGCTGGCCACGATGATGGCCAGCGCCCGGGCCCGTGAGGTCGCGACGTTCAGCCGGTGCAGGTCGTAGAGGAACTCCAGCCCGCGCGGCGCCTCGTCCGCCGACGACGTCGCCATCGAATAGATCACCACCGGGGCCTCGCGGCCCTGGAACTTGTCCACCGTCCCGACCTTGAACCCGCTCTGCCCGCTGGCCGCCAGCGCGCTCTGGATGGCCCGGATCTGCGCGTTGTAAGGCGTCACGACCAGGATGTCGGCGGGGCCGATACCCCGCTCGGCCCCGTCCGCGTCCCGCCACCTGCACCCGGTCAGCTGCGCCGTCAGCCGTGCCACCTCGCGGGCCTCTTCCGGCGATGCGTTGGTGTTCCCGGAATGCGGCACCTCGACGACGCGCAGTCCCGACCCGAACCCCAGGATCTCCTGCCGGTCGAGCCCGTCCACCCCGTGCAGCTTCCCGTCGTAGAACGCCTCGGAGGTGAACTCGCACAGGTCCGGGTGCATTCGGTAGGTCTGGTCAAGCAGCAGCCCGGCCCCCTCGGGCATCGTCGCCCGGTCGCCCAGGATGTGCTCAAGCGCCGACACGCCCGCCCCCGGCGGGTGGGTGGCGTGACTCGGCTGGGCGAGCTGCTGCGGATCGCCCAGCAGCACCAGGTTCCGCGCCGCGCCCGCCACCGCCAGCACTCCGGCCAGCGAAAGCTGCCCCGCCTCGTCGACGAACAAGGTGTCCACGCTGCCCGCCATCCCCGCCCGCGCCCACAGCCAGGCGGTGCCCGCGGCCACGTCAAGCTCGCCGTCCCGCAACGCCTTCTCCAGCCCCTCGTTACTCATCATCGCGGCGTCCGCGTGCAGGTGCGGGTTGTCGCGCTCGGCCCGCTGACCGATCCGCGGCGCCGCAGCTCCGCGCCACCCCGCGTGCTCGGACACGGTGCCGATCAGGTGGTGGATGACCGCATGCGACGGCCCGGTGATGCCGACCGTGCGGCCGGCCGCGATGAGCCCGAGGATCTGCTCGGCCGCGGTGTAGGTCTTCCCGCTTCCCGGCGGTCCCTGCATGGGCAGGTAGGAGCCGGCCAGCGAGGTCACGAGCCGGACCGCGGCGGCACTGGCCGTCTCGCCCGGGACCCGCAACGACTCACCCGGGACCCGCAACGACTCGCCCGGGACCCGCAACGACTCGCCCGCACCTCCGCCCGCACCCCCGCCCGCAGCTGGCGGCCGCCGCAGCAGCAGCGCCGTCGCCGCATCCCCGCCGCCGAAACCGCCGCGCACCACCCGGTCACCAAGATCCCGAAGCCGCTCCCGCTGCTCCGCGGTCCCGGGCGGGCCGGCCTCGACCAGCGCCGCGGGCCACGGCCCGGAGTAGGTGGCCCCGACCTTCAGGTCGATCGTCCCGCGCGCATCGTCCACGTCGCAGACCGCCCACTGCTTGTCCGTCTCAGGGTCACACGCCGTGGCCCCTGGGGAGAACTTGTGTTCCTGCGCCGGGAACCGGAACCGCCGCACCACCGACCTCTTGACCTGGCCCACCACCTCGCCGCCGGTGAGGCTGCCCAGCGCGTCCGGCTCGCCGGTCAGCTCCGCCGGACTGAGCGTGCGGACAAAGAAGTACCGCCACCAGGCCGGCTTGTCCTCCCGCCGGTGCCAGTCGAGCAAGTCCGCCAGCAGCACCCGCGCCCGTTCCTCCTCCGTCCGTCCGGACGTCTCCGCGGAAACACGCCACGCCATGGCGCGGGACGTCTCCGCGGGCACGCCGGCCAGCAGCGCGGCCCTGATCCGCGCCACCTCGGGATCCCCGGCTACCTCCGCTTTCTCCGCGAACACCGGCCGCGGCAGCCGCTCACCCAGCCGTTCCGCCAGCTCGGCCCGCCGTTCCTCCAGCCAGTCCCGCAGCGCCAGCGTGGCCCGGCAGTCGTCCTCGTTGTACCCGGCCACGACCCGCCGCCGCTCGCCGTCGGCGGCCGCGGTCCCGTCCTCCAGCGCCGCCTCGAACGCGATCAGGTTGCGGGTCGCCTCCTCCAGGTCCACCCGCCGGTCGTACCCGCACAACGGCTCGAGCCGCTTGATCGAGTAGCTCTCCACCCCGGCCCGCACGCCCTGCCGCACCACCCGGTACAAATCGACGAACACCCCGAGCCGGAACAGGTCGTCCACCTCGTCCTCACGGGTGGCAAAACGTCCCATCAGCGCGCCCACCGCCTCCTGCCGCGTCCCGTGCAGCTCGGTGAGATGGTCCACCGACGTCGGCTCGTAGTGGTTGTAGTGATAGACGTGCAGCCCGGGATGGCGCGCCCGCCGCGCGGTGATGAAGTCGATCAGCTCCTCGAACGCCCGCTTCTCACCCGCCCGGTCATAGGCCCAGAGCTGCGTGTACCGGGGGAGCCCCGCCTCGTCGGCCTCGGCCTCCTCCACGACGCCGAACAGGTACTGCAGGCCGAACTCCCGGCTGTCCTCGGAGTAATACCTGGCCCCCTCGATATCGAAGAACAGGTCCCCGTCCGCCGGTTCCGGCAGCGCCAGCAGCCCGCGGTTGGCGACCAGGGCGCCGTCGGAGTCCCGTTCTGGCGCCAGCAGCTCGTACCGGATGACCCCATCGTCGCTGGCCACCTGCAGCCGGGCTTGCTGCTGGGACCGTTCCAAAGAATCGGGACTCACCCGGTCAAGCCGCGGCAGGCCGGCCAGCCCGGCGAACCCGCGCCGGGTCGAGGTCCCGGCCTCCTTCAGCGCCCGCCGCTGCCCGGCCGGCATCCCGGCTACCAGCGACAGGTCATCATCGCTCCGCCTGCGGTCGCGGCACAGATCCCGCCACCGGCAGATGGCACAGTGCTCGACCGGCTCCGGGTACACCTCAGCCGCCGGGTCCGACCCGATGGCCGCCTCGAGCAGCCGCCGCGTCTGCCGCTCGTAGGCCGCATAGTCGTTCACCTTGAACGAGACGAACTCCCCGTCACCCAGCGCCAGGTGCATCCACCTCGGCTCTACCCCCTGCACGCCGGCCAGCAGCTGCGAGTAGAACGCCGTCTGCAGCACCGCCCGGCCCTTCGCCGACCGCGCCAGCTTGGCGTCGACCACCTCGTAATGAACCCCGTCCGGCCGCGCCTGTCCATCCGGCGCAGGCAGCAGGTCCGCCCGCACCAGGAAATCCGGCCGCCCCAACAGCGGTGCCCCGGGCCCGCCCCCGGTCAGCGTCCCCTGGAAGATCACCCCGGCTCCGCCCCGGATGGCCTCCGCCGTCGCCAGAGCCCCGTCCTGCGCCAACGCCCCGTCCTGCGCCAACGCCCCGTCCCGCGCCGCGCTGACGTCCACGACGTCCAGCCCGTCCGCCCGGAACCGGTCGAGCACGCGCCGCTCGTGCACCTCCCCGCGCCGGACCAGCTCGGCGAACCCGACGTCGAACTCCCGCGGCGGCCGCAGCTCCCCCCGCGCCCGCAGCACATCCAGCTGCGTCAGCCGCCGGCACGCCAGAAGATTGGCCACATCACTCGCCGCCAGCCGCACCCGCCCATCGATGAGCTTCATATTGATCCCTAACGATCGCCGGTACCCAGCCGCCAGACCACTATCTTCGCCGCTGGCCGCCATCAGCCAGGGCGCGGGCGCGGGCGCGGGCGCGGCGCTAACGGCGGGCGGCCCGGCGGGCGGCTTGGCGGGTGGACGCCTTGTACGCGGCCCGGCGGGCGGCTTTGGCGGTCGCCTTGTCGCTGACGAGCTTGCCGATCATCGTGAGAACGGCCTCGGCGTCCGGGTGGTCCAGCCGCGCCATGGCCTCGAAGACCTCGTCCGGTTTCTCGCTCCCGCAGAGGTGCCTGAGTTTCGCGACGTCGAAAGTGAGCGTCTCCCGGCCGAGACCAAGGTGATGGACCGGGCCGAGCGAATCGGCCATCAGCCAGGCGACATCCGCTCGCTCGAGTCGGAGTTCGGCGGGCAGATCCGTGCCTTCCTGATCGAGGCCGGCCAGCTTGGCGAGCTGCCGCTTGGCGTAGCAGCGGAGCTCGACCCGGTCCAGCGCCTCGCGCCAGGCGAGCTCGGCGGCCGGGCCAAACCTGAACACCATCGTCACCGCCGCGGTCCGCGTCATGGCGTCTCCGTCCGCCGCGAAGGCAAGCAGCTCCCGCGCGGCCTGCTCCTGGCCGCGTGAGGCCGTCCATGAGGCCATCTCGGCCTCGAGGTCGTCGTCGCTGCCGTGCATCCACACGAGCATCAGATCGTCAGGGGTCATCTCGTCCGGCACCGGGAGCACCGGGACGAACAGGTTGTCCCTCCCCAGCTTCGAGCGGACGGCGTGCACGCCGAGTGGTTCCAGCCGTACGGCGTCGCCGGTGACGCTGACGGCACCGAGCCTTGCGAGCTGGCCCAGGAGAAGACGCAGCGGGTCGCCGTGGGCATCGACCCACTCCTGCCACTGCCTGCCGGCCTCCTCCGCCTCCAGGCCGGCCGTCGCGTCATCCTTGAGGGCGTCGGCCAGCTCGGTGATCCGAACGCCATCTCTCCAGCTCAGGAAGAGCCTTATCGCCAGCGCGTGGCCGTACCCTTCCAGGTCGAGATCGTCGTCGGCCACGGGATCCGAATCCTCCGCCGCCTCCAGGGTGGTATCCAGGACCTCGGCGAACGCGTACTCCCAGGCATCAAGCGCATCATCGTCGTCAGCCAGGTCGTCCAGCCATCCGGCGTCTTCACCGGGGGCCAGGGCTTCGCCGTCGCTTTCCACGAGCTCGGCGTCTTCGGCCAGCCGGAGCAGGACAGGGCTCACGGCGGCCGCCTGCACCGTCGTTCTGCGGACTTCGTCGGCCAGAGCACGGAGGTCGGCGATAAGCGCGGATTGCCTCGCCTGGGCGGCGAGGTCCGCCTCTTGTGGCAGGCGGACCGGCGGAAGCACCGGCGGGAGGTCGAATGCGTCCTCGAGATCTATGCTGTCCCAGTTGGCCGGCTCGTCGTCAAAGTCGCTCAGGTCATCCTCGTCCAGGTCCTCGCCACCGAGCACCCTGCCGTTGATGAAGTCCAGGATGAGAGGATCTTTGTCCGCCACAACTCACCAGCATAATCACGGCGCGCCCGCGGCGGGTGGGTCATATCACCGGAGGGTCGGATGCGTCGCATTGCCTGCCGTGAGTTCGGCCCACCGGACCGGCTGGTCCTCGAAGAGGCGCCTGATCCGCGGCCTGGCCCTGGCGAGGTACTCGTCGGCGTTCGCGCCGCTGGCGTCAGCTTCGCCGACGGGCTGATGGTGGGCGGCGCGTACCAGCTGAAACCGCGGCTGCCGTTTACCCCGGGCCTGGTGGCGGCGGGGGAGGTGCTCGACGTCGGCGATGGCGTGTCTTCCGTGGCCCGAGGGAGCCGGGTGGTGGGCAGTTCGTTTGACCTAGGCAGCTACGCGACCCACCGGGTGCTACCCGCTGATGAGGTCGTGCCGCTGCCGGACGGCGTGAGTTTCGAGGTGGCCGCGACGACCGTGGAAAGCTACGCGACGATCCTGTTCGCGCTGACCAGCCGAGCCGCCGTGCGGCCCGGCGAATGGGTGCTGGTGCTTGGGGCCGGCGGCGGGATCGGGCTCGCCGCTGTCGACGTGGCCAGTTCGCTCGGCGCGCGAGTGATCGCGGCCGCTTCCAGCCAGGCCAAACGGGCCGCGGCGATCAAGGCCGGGGCGCAGGTCGCGGTCGATTACCAGACCGAGGACCTGAAGGCTCGCGTGCGGGAAGTCACCGGCGCGGGCGCCGACCTGGTGATCGATCCCGTCGGCGGCCCGGCGGCCGAACCGGCGCTACGCAGCCTGCGCGGGCTCGGTCGCTACCTCGTCGTCGGTTTCGCGGGCGGCACCATCCCCCGGCTGCCGCTCAACCGCGTCCTGCTGGAAAACCGTGCCATCATCGGGGTCGACTGGGGTGCGTGGTCACGTCAGGATCCCGCTGGCAATGCCGAACTCCTAGCCCGCCTGCTCGATCGGGTGGCGGCCGGGAGCCTGCACCCGGTCACCCCCGTGACCTACCCGCTCGAGCGTGCCGCCGACGCGCTGAACGAGCTGGCGGGACGGCGAGTCACAGGGAAGCTGGCCCTGCTGCCCTAGCGCAGGCCATCGCGGCCGGGCTGGGCGCAGCGTCGTCGGTTTCACCTGGCAGCAGACGTCGCGGAACCTGCCGCCCGACCTGACCGCCCGGCAGAACGTGCTGCTGCCGATGCGGCTGGGCTTCTGGGGAAGCATCCCGGTCGCGCAGTGGTGCGTGTGGCTGATAGTGCGGCCGTTGCAGGCGTGTCCCGCCCGCGGCCCCGTTCCCGGCGCCCTGGCCGGGATTTGCGTGGTGGATCCGGGCTTGGCGGTGGATCGGGTGCACGGGGATGCACCAAATGCTCCATGGAGCCCGGATCCACCACAATCATTTCCCGGGCCGCCGCACCACAGGCCCGGCAGGTGCTGCCCCGTCACACGGGGACCGCGGGCCCGGCGGGGCTGGCGTGGGAAGCCCCGGGGGATTGGATCCGTGCTGCCTGCACCGGGTCGGGGTTCTTGCGCACCCGATCACCCAAAGCTATCGCCGAGCACACCTAGCGAGCGGGAGCAGCGGACGGCGGGCTAGCCCCTACGCCGGGTCTGCCCTGAGTGCGCCGCCGCGCGCCGCGGCGAGTGCCACCTTGGCGGCGTTATCGGCCGTCGTGGTGTCGATCGGCTCGGCGGTGACCAGGAGCCGCAGGTAGATCGGTGCGACCAGAGTCCTGACCAGTTCGGCCGGATCGGTGCCGGCGGGAAGCTCGCCGCGTGCGATGGCGCCGGAGATGACCGGCTCTGCTCGCCGGAAGCGATCGGAGAAGAAGCGGCGCTTCGCGTCAGCGATCTCCGGTATCCGGCTGGCATCGGACAGCGTCGCGGCGGCGATAGCCTGGCCGACCGGGCTGTTCAGGAATGCGACGAACGACCGCGCGAGCCTGCGGAGGTCGGCGTCGATGTCGCCTGTGTCGGGGAAGGGCACTTGCGTCGCGGCGAGGTCGGTCATCGCGTCGGTGACCAGGCCTTCCCGGTCCTTCCAGCGCCGGTAGATCGTCGTCTTGTGGACCCCGGCCCGCCGGGCGACGTTCTCGACGGTCAGGGCGGCGTAACCGGTCCCGGCCAGTTCGGCCAGCGTCGCGGCGAGGACCGCGGCACGGACCTTCGGCCCGCGCCCGAGTGACCCGCGCCCGATTGGCCGGGCGGGGCCTGCCGGAGCGGATTGCGTCGTCATTGCAACTCCAAGTTGCGTTTCTCGCTGGGCCGTGTCACGATAACATTATCGCAACAAAAAGTTGCGATATCGCGCCGGGGCGCCGGATCACTTCCCGCGCGTTCCCGGGCTCCCGGGAACTAAGGAAGTTGGATTCATGGCTACTCCGGCCATCCGCACCGAGGGCCTGTCCAAGCGCTATGGCTCCGCCGATGCCCTGCTCGACCTCGACCTTGAGGTTGCCCAGGGCGAGGTCGTCGGCTACCTAGGGCCGAACGGAGCCGGGAAAACCACCACCATCCGCCTGCTCCTTGGCCTGGCCCGGCCAACGGCGGGACGGGCCGAGATCTTCGGCCTGGACTGCCAGCGCCAGACCGTCGAGGCGCACCGGCGGCTCGCCTACGTCCCCGGCGAGGCCAGCCTGTGGCCCTCGCTCACCGGGTCCGAGACGATTCACCTGCTGGGACGGGTCCAGGGCCGGGTCGACACCGCGTACCGCGACGAGCTGATCGAGCGCTTCGATCTCGACCCGGCCAAGAAGGTGCGCGCTTACTCCAAGGGCAACAAGCAGAAGATCCTGCTCATCGCCGCCTTGATGACGCGCCCCGACCTGCTCCTGCTCGATGAGCCCACCAGCGGGCTCGACCCGCTCATGGAGCAGGCGTTCCGCCGCAGCGTGGCCGAGGCACGCGATGCCGGGCAGACGGTGTTCTTGTCCTCGCACATCCTGAGTGAGGTCGAGGCCCTGTGCGACCGGGTAGCCATCCTTCGCGAGGGGCGCCTGGTCGAGATGGGGACGCTGGCCGAGATGCGGCATCTGTCGGCGCTGACCGTCGAGGCCACGTTCGGTGGCGTTCCCCCCGACCTGACCGGGGTGGCGGGCGTACGGCGAGCCGTGGTGACCGGCCGCCATGTCCAGCTCGAGGTCCAGGGGCCGATCGAGCCGCTGATCGATGCCCTGGCCCGCACCGGCGTGCGCGAATTGCTCAGCCGCGAGCCCTCGCTCGAGGAACTGTTCCTGGCCCAGTACGGGCCCGGTGGCGCCGCGCCGGTTCCGGCCGAAGTCGCCCCGTCTCGATCATGACCGCCACGCTGATCGAGCCGCCGCCCTCCGCGCTCGCTCCCGCGGGCCGGTTCCCTGGAACCGTCCTCGCCCGTCAGGTGGCGCGCCGTGCCGCTCGGTCGGGCGCTGCGTGGGGTCTCGTTTTCGGCTTCTTCATCGTCGTCCAGACGCACGCCTACACCGCGACCTACAAGACCCAGGCGGCGCGTGACCTGCTGGCACGGTCGTACGGGTCGAACGTGGCCATGAACGCGCTCCTCGGCTCGGAGCGCGCCGTCAACACGGTGGCCGGCTTTGCCTCGTGGCGTTTCATCGGCATCTTGAGCGTGCTCGGCTCGATCTGGGGTCTGCTCACGGCCACCCGCCTCATGCGCGGCGAGGAGGAAGCCGGGCGCTACGATCTGCTCCTGGCCGGTCAGACCACACGCCGCCGCGCCGGCGGCCAGGCGCTCGCGGGCCTGGGCGCCGGGTTGCTTGCCTTGTTCGCGCTGACAGCTGCCGGGGCGATCGTCACCGGCCGGTCCCCGTCGGCCGGATTCAGCCTCGCCCAGTGCCTGTACTTCTCGGTCGCGCTCGTGGCGGGAGCGGCCATGTTCCTCGCCATCGGCGCCCTGGCCAGCCAGCTGGCCAGCACCCGCCGACGCGCCGCGGCCATGGCCGGCGTCGTCTTCTGCCTGGCGTACGCCCTGCGCATGGTGGCCGACACGAACCAGGCCCTGCACGGGCTGATATGGCTGAGTCCCCTCGGCTGGGTCGAGGAAACCCGCCCCCTGATCCATCCGAACCCGGTGGCCCTGCTCCCGGTCCTCGTCCTGCTGATCGCGGTCACCGCGGTAACGCTGCACCTGGCTGGCACCCGCGACGCCGGGGCGGCCTCGCTACCCGGACGCGACTGCTCACAACCGCATCTGACCCTGCTCGGCAGCCCCGCAGGCCTGGCCGTGCGGCTGATGCGGCCGGTCGCCCTGGCCTGGCTGTTCGCCGTCGCTGCCTTCGCCGTGCTCATCGGCAGCACGGCCGAGTCGTCTGCCAAGGACGCCGCAGGCTCGCAGGGGATCCAGCAGGCGATCGGGCGGCTCGGCGGGCACGGCTCACTCGTGGCGGACGGGATCGGCCTGGAGTTCCTCATCCTCGCGCTGCTGACCGCGCTGATCGCCGCCGGCCAGATCACCGCGATGCGGACCGAGGAGGCCGACGGGTACCTGGAGAATCTCCTCGTCCGTCCGGTCAGCCGGGCGTCGTGGTTCGCCGAACGGCTGGGTCTGTCCTCCCTCCTTCTCCTGACCGCCGGCCTGCTGGCCGGGATAGGAGCCTGGGCAGGCGTGGCCAGCCAGCACAGCGGAGTCCGTTTCTGGTCGCTGCTGACAGCCGGCCTGAACGTCGTCCCCCCGGCCCTGTTCCTCCTCGGCCTCGGCGCCCTGGTCCTCGGCGCGTGGCCGCGGCTCACCTCGGCCGTTGTCTACGGATATCTGGCCTGGTCCTTCCTCGTCGAGTTCGCAGGCGGCGTGATCCATACCAGCCACTGGCTGCTGGACACCTCCGTCTTCTTCCACATGGTCCCCGCCCCCGCCACCAGCCCCGACTGGTCCAGCATGGCCGTCCTCACCAGCCTTGGCGTCGCAGGAGCCGTCCTCGGCGGCCTCCTCCTCTGCCGCCGCGACCAGAAAAACGCATGACCTGCTGCGCCCGGGCTCTCGGTGCACCTGCTGTCCAACGGCCGCCGTTTCGCCGGCCCGGAATTCACCCGCCGCTACGCCGAAAGACGCTCGACGTCCTCAGCGATGAGAAACGGCTAACAGCGCCACCGCAGAACACCGTGACCGGCGAGCAGGAAGACTCCGGCTCCGCGACATTCGCGCCGTACGCGGTCATCTTCTCCTGGCAGGCCCCACCCGTGACATCCGCATAACCATCCCAACCAAGCTCGTCCGAAATTCTCTTTATCCGAACGAACCGTGGTGCTTGCCTTCCGCCAACCTGCCACCAGCGTCGCGCTCGCCACTTCACCTCGTCCCGCAGAGTACCGTTAACCGCTCTGGTTCCGCTGAGCAGCAACTCTCCGGACATTTCGAATCAGAGGAACCTCCCAGGTGTCTCGTACGCAGCGCTTGATAGTCGTGCTCGTGCTCAACGTTGGTCTCGTCGCCGCCTT
>Ga0224557_1000386_pt1 | contig 49479 bp, 39 predicted proteins | sample 714S31014metaG_FD_180677 | JGI IMG/M metagenome (GOLD analysis project Ga0224557, IMG submission 180677) | Peat soil microbial communities from Stordalen Mire, Sweden - 717 S3 10-14 | ecosystem: Environmental > Terrestrial > Soil > Wetlands > Peat | place: Sweden: Norrbotten County, Stordalen...
CGAGTTTGTGCAATTTGGTGAGGGTGTCTTGCACTTGGAGAAGCGACAAGCCACGAAGCGAGTTTATTGCACGGGGAGGATCCGATACTAACGCCGCTGATGCCCCGGTTTCGGCCACATCTATTGGAAAGTGATCGCTGTCAAAGACGGTGCAGCGCAAGGTAACGTAGCCATTGCCCTCGGCCCGATGGCATCCGACCGACTCGGTCAATCTTTGACCGACCTTCTTGTTTTCGACTACCTGTAGCGCTTGATTCATGATCGTTCTTACGCTCCCTTTAATACGCCAATGACGGGTGTCTCCACAATCGGAGGGAAGACGGTTTTCTTGTCGGAGATTGGCTGATGGGGGATGGGATATTATCCGACCTACAAAACAGTCCCGGTGCTATTGTGCCGGCTCGAAGAGGTAGATAGAGTAGCCGCACGCCAAGTAGGACAAAGATGCCAGGCTACAATACGGATCGGTTTGTTGCGCGCATCGCTAGCGATCATCGTGCTAGTAGCTTGCACTACACTTATCACCTTGCTCCGCCGACTGACGAACACCATGCAGCTTAAGAATGTCATGAAAAGAAGCGTAGCGGTGGTCGCGCCTGACACTCTGTTGCAGGAAGCCGCACGCAAAATGAGCGTTCACAACGTGAGTGTGCTCCCAGTATGTGAAGGACGGAGAATCGTGGGTTTGTTGACCGCGCGAGACCTTACCGTGCGGGCGACAGCCCAAGGGTGTGACCCGCGAACCAGTCAGGTGCGGGAAGTGATGATGTTTCCCGCCATTTGCGGACGCGAAGGCCAGAACGTCAATGAAGCTGCCAATCTAATGCAGAAGTGGCAGATCCGCCGATTGCCTGTTCTGAATCGGCGAAAACACCTGGTGGGAATCGTCTCCCTGAGTGATCTCCAGGGGCCTTCCCAGTCCGATAATCACCGGTCCAAACCAAAGCGATAAGGGTCCCGGATTCTTCTGGCTCTCGGTATTCTTCATCATCGCAATCGTGGTAGGTGTCTCGCGCTTCAGTGATATCCTCACTTCCCGGATATCCCACTAGTAAAAAGGGGGGGTAAACCCCTAAATTATTTTCTCCCCCATAAGCCCGCAAACTACTGCCACACAGGGCCGTAGCGGTATCGCATTAGACTTGCCAATCGGCGCAACCTCGGGTAATCTAGTAGTGCACTTGGAGAAAAGTGATGGCGGGCGAGTCGATTCGAATAGATGCGAAGCGGTCAGTGTCGGCGTTGGCTTTGAAAGCGAAGCACCCGCCCCTCCTCCCTTTTGGCCGGAATCAAGGACGTGTCGAGCGCTTGGATGAAAAACAAGGGTTCGAGTGGGTCGGCGAGGCCCTGACCCGGACTCAAGAAGCGCTCCAAACCTTGTCGGAAGCGGAGGAACTACATCGGCTGCTGTTTGTGAAGCTCCCGCAACCGCGTTTCGTCTGCGATGCCAGGACCCTGCGCATTTTGGCAGTGAATGAGGCGACCGTCCGCCAATACAAGTACTCGCGATCCGAATTCCACCAGATGAAGGTGACCGACCTGTGCGCTCCGGAATCTCTCGTGGGCTTTAAGAAGTACTGTCAGGGACTATCTTCGCCCCGAGGCATTGCGCCCGGGCAGGACAACGTGTTTCGCCATCGCCGCAAGGACGGCGGCTTCATCGAAGTCGAAATCGAAGCGGCTCTGATCCCCATGCGAGGAAGACGGATCATTCTTCTGTTGGCCCAGGACGTCACGGAGACGCGGCGCGCCCAGCAGCGGTTGCGCGCGCAACAGGCCACCACGCATGCGCTGGCGGAATCTTACACCATGGCCGAAGCCGGCCCGAAAATCTTCCGGGCCATTTGCGAGAACCTCGGTGGCGACTGGGGCGAGTTGTGGAGCGTGGACCCGGTAGCCAATGTTTTGCGTTGTACGCAGACGTGGCATCCCGCGTCGCAACGCCTGCCGCGGCGGGTGGAGCGCGCTACACGAGATATGGGGTTTGCGCGCGGCGAAGGACTCCCCGGTTCCGTCTGGGCGCGAAACCAGCCACTCTGGATCCCGGACATCACCCAACAACCGTCCTCGCAACGAACGCGGGCAGCCGACAAATATGGACTCCGGACGGTATTCGCATTTCCGATCCGACTGAACCAGGAAGTGCTGGGAGTCATCACGGTTTTCAGCCAGCGCGTGTTGCCCCCCGACAAACACTTGCTGCAGCTGTTGAAGGATATCTGCAGTCAGATCGGCCAGGTCATGGGGCGGCGGCGTGCCGAAGGGCAGTTGCTGGAAATCAGCGAACGCGAACAACAGCGCATCGGGCGGGATTTGCACGATGGCTTGTGCCAACAATTGGCCGGTATCGCTTACATCGCCAGCAATCTGCAACGTCAACTTGCCAGTCAGTCCCCCTCGGAAGCCGGCGTCGCGGGGCGAATTGCCGAATTGTCACGGGCGACCGCTGTCCAGGCACGCCAGATTGCGCGCGGACTCAACCCGGTAAACCTGGGAACTACGGGTCTGGTGGCCTCCCTCGACGAATTAGCGTCATCCATCGGGACGATGTTCTCGATTTCTTGCCGGTTTGAATCCGATAAACGAGTCCACATTCTGGACCATGGCGTGGCGGTCCATCTCTACCGGATCACACAAGAGGCGATCCACAACGGTATCATTCACGGGAAGGCCACCGAGATCCATGTCTCTCTCCGCCGTCGGCGTGTGGGAACCGTGCTGAGCATTGTCGACAATGGCCGCGGATTGTCTGGGGATTCGGCGGAAGGCCGGGGAATGGGTTTCGAGAACATGAATTGCCGCGCGCGCGCGATTGACGCAAAGCTCCAGATTGCGTCCTGCCGCGGCGGTGGAACAATCATAAGTTGCACGTTGCCCTACCGGGCCCGAAGACAAAAATGAAATCTACTCAGGGTAAACCGCTGGAAGCCGCTGGCACCAAGCAGCGAGTTCTGTTGGTGGACGATCATCCGCTCGTTTGCGAGGGCTTGGCGCAGCGCATCAACGGAGAACCGGATCTGGAGGTCTGTGGCCAGGCGCGGGATGCTCATGCGGCCCTGGAAGCAATTGAGAAGTTGCGGCCCCACATCGCCGTGGTGGACCTTGCCCTGGGCGAAGGCAGTGGCATCGAACTGATCAAGGACGTCAAGCTCCGGTATCCCCAGTTGCCAACCATTGTCTTGTCGATGCACGACGAGACTCTTTATGCGGAACGCAGTTTGCACGCCGGCGCCAAGGGCTATGTGATGAAGCAGGAGGAAACGGACGTTCTGTTGAAGGCGATTCGCCAGGTGCTGCGCGGCCAGGTCTATTTGAGCGGGAGAGTTACCAATGTGATCGTCAATCGCCTCGGGGGCAACGTGTCCCAGGACAAGATTACGTCTCTCGCCCAGCGATTGAGCAACCGCGAGTTGGAGATCTTCCAATTGATTGGCGACGGCTACGCCACCCAGGAGATCGCCCGCCGACTGCATCTCAGCTCCAAAACGGTCGCGTCGCATCGGGAGCACATCAAGGAGAAGCTGAATCTGCGAACGAGTGAGGAGCTGGCGCGCTTCGCCATTCATTGGCTGCGCTACCGCGCAGTGGATGTCGACTCCGCGTCACTCGCCCACGAGCCGGTAAAGAAGCCCGCAAAACCGGGCCGAAGCCGAACCGCCAAGAAGTAGTTGTCACAGCACTCGCGTGTACGAACTGCCGGAAGAAAGGGAAAGCCCCGACTTTTTAGGTCGGGGCCCCCGGGTTGGCTGTCTGCAGGCTCTATCAGTTAAATGGAACTACCGGCGGCGTTTCCGCAGGCCGAGCAAGAGGAAGGAACTACTCAGCATCAGCCTCACGGTTGATGGCTCCGGCACAACCACGGCCTCGGCAGAGGAGATGCGGACTAACATGTCGTTGTAGTCGCCTGTGCTGCCTTCCGCACCATTGAGACCGGACACGGCCAGGTCTTCAATGCCGAGCCAATAGACTTGTGCTCCGTTCGTCGAGGACTGCTCGAAGACAGTGAAGTGTTGGTGATTGGTATCACCACTGGGGTTTAATGACGACTGCGTATAGTAGACGCCGTCAGCGCCTTTCAAGTAGAAGCCATACTGGGCGCCGGGCGTGAACGAGTCGCTCGCGGGGGCCGAATCGGGGCCGAGGAATATCGGATGCAGCGTGGCCGGATCCGTCGTGCTATACCAACCGAATTCGTTGATGTCCGCGTTCCCGGCCACTTCCAACTGCAAGCTGGCGACGCTGAAGGACACCGTCCTCTGAAAAGTGAAGTTCAGGTCTGGCGTCCCGCCGCTGTCGGTGACCGAATTGAATGTGTTGCCCCAGAACGGCAGCGCGCCGGGCGCGTCTGCGAGCGGGGCCGTTGGCGCATCGGTCAGAAAGAAACCAATATTCATATTGGACCCGTCGAGGGACACGTTGTCCCAATACGGCTTGCCGTTTTGATTGAGGTCAGCAGCGGTCCAACTCTGAAACGCAGCACCAGCGGTTCCACTGATTGTATCGGCAATAGCTACTACTGGCAAAAAGAGCGCTGCGGCAAAGACACGAAATACCCTACCCCGTACAACTTTTTGAATACCCATACGTCTCCCTGTTTTCCCTTTTGCGAACCCTTATACCCCGCTGCTCGCGTTCCCCATCCCCAGGAATGCGGAGAATGCGTCAGCGCTGATACGTAACACAGGAATTGGGGTAATACAAGGGGTAGTATGCCATATAAGCCATATTTTTACTGCCTTACAAGGCTGTTGCGATGGAGGGAGATACGGAGAGAGGCGCCTTAAACCATGGGTTGGCGCGCCAAAAAGAGTCTATTCCCGCCCTCTTAGAATGGCAGGGCAATGGGTAAAAAAAATCGCCCTGACTGACGAGGTCAGGGCGATCAAGCTACAGGAACTCAGCGGCCCGTGCTACTTCAACTGCGCGAGGCTTGACTTGATCGCCTCAAAATTCGGCATCACGCCGGGATCATCGTTGCTTTCCGCATAACGAACGACACCCTGTTTGTCGATGACGAAGGCCGAGCGCTTAGGGACGCCGCTCATACCCAGATTTTTCTGCGGCAGGAAACTGTCATAAGCGACGCCGTACGCTTGGGCGACCTTGTGCTCGTAGTCGGCCAGCAGCGCGACGGTTATTTTTTCCTTCTCCGCCCAAGCGGCTTGCGCAAACGGATTGTCGCCGCTAATCCCGAGCACGTCGGCATTCAGGCTGGTGTACGCGTTCAAACCCAAGCTCACTTCGCACATTTCCTTCGTGCAGCCGCCGGTAAAGGCCATCGGGAAAAACAGGAGGACCGTGTTCTTCTTGCCGCTGTTGCTGCTGAGCTTGATCTTCTTCGGACCTTCCGCCGATTTCGTGGTCAGTTCAAAATCCGGTGCCTTGTCGCCAACTTTCAATGCCATTGCGTTCTCCTGTTGTTTGTTAAACGAAAAATGGTGGACGATACAGGACTTGAACCTGTGACCTCTTCCATGTCAAGGAAGCGCTCTAGCCAACTGAGCTAATCGTCCCTCGCCACCGCACCGATAGTACAAGGCGCACGAAATGGTGTCAACAGGCCACACTTTTGTTACAGTCTCCACGCAAATTATGGACGTTTATTTCTACGAAGCCTTCGAAGAAGAAGTGGTGGCACTGCGCCGTTTCTTGCCGGCTGGCGTTTCAGCCGGTTTCAGTGACAAGACAATCCAGGAGGCGGGCGATTGGGAACCAGACGCGCCGCTTATCAGCATTCGTACACAATCCGTGATTCCCCCAGCCTGGTCGGTGAAGGTGCGCGGCATTGTGTCGCGTACGACGGGATACGATCACCTCGTCGGACAGAAAATACCTTGCGGTCACCTGCCGCATTACTGCAGTCGCGCCGTGGCGGAGCAGGCGATTCTGCTCGTAATGGCGCTCCTCCGAAAACTTCCACAACAAATCGCCCAGTTCCCGAAGTTTCAGCGCGACGGCCTCACGGGACAGGAATGCGCGGGGAAACATCTGCTGGTCGCCGGCGTCGGCAGCATCGGCGCGGAAATCGTAAAGATCGCTCAAGCGCTGGGTATGGAAGCACAAGGCGTCGATTTGGTTCGGCGGCACGCTTCCGTATCATATATATCCATCGATGACGGCTTGGCCTGGGCTGACATCATTATCTGCGCAATGAACCTGACGGAGGCGAACAACGGTTACTTTCGGTACGAGACGCTCAAGCGCGCGAAGCCCGGGGTCGTGTTCGTGAATATCGCGCGCGGCGAGCAATCACCCACAAATGATCTGGTGCGGTTGCTGGACGAAGGCCGTCTGGGCGGGCTGGCGCTGGATGTGTACGAAAGCGAAAGCACTCTGGCCGTCGCCCTCCGCTCGGGGAAAGTTCATTCTCCGTTGACCGGCCGCCCAAACGTGATCCTCACCCCCCACAACGCCTTCAACACCGCCGAGGCAGTCGACCGTAAAGCCGAGCAGACCTTCCAGCAAATCGTACACTTTCAGAAACACGGTGCCTTTCTGTGGTCGCCACCCTGATCGGCGTAGCCTTCTACGCGCCGCGAAGGGTGATGGTGACTTGCAGCCCGGTCGGGAGTCGGTTGGCCGCGACGACCGTTCCCTGACACGCCTCGACGCACGTCTTCACAATGGCCAGCCCCAGCCCGACCCCGCCGGTTTCCCGATCGCGCGAGGCGTCGAGCCGGTAAAAGGGATCGAAGACGCGCTGCAATTCTGGCTCGGGAATACCGGGACCGCAATCGGAGACAACCAGCGCAACCTGCCCGTCGCGCGGCTCGGCGGTAATCGTGATCGGACCAGCATTGCCCGCGTAACGAATGGCGTTCCGCAGAAGGTTTGCCAGGGCGCGCGCCAGTAACTCTGGTTCAACCTCGACGCGGAGGTCGGACGCGATCTTGACCTCGACCTGCTCGCCATCAGTGACCTCGCGACGAACCGCCAGATCAACAAGTGCCCGCAAGGGGAGTTGTTGAAGTTTGGCGTGGGCGGCGCCGAGCGACGCCTTCGAGAAGGACAACAACTCATTGACGAGCGCCGCGATTTCATCCGCTTGCTCGGCGGCTCGGGAGACGTCGGGTTGTTGCGACCCGCTGACGCGTTCCTCAAGAATGCCGAGCGCAACGCGTAATCGGGCCAGCGGCGAACAAAGTTCGTGCGCGATGTCGCCGAGAAAACGCTTCTGGCCGGTCACGAAACCATCCAGCCGCTGGGCCATGCTGTTAATGGCCTGGCTGAGGGTCCCGAGTTCGTCACCGCGATGCGCCTCCACCCGCACATCAAAATGACCTTCCGCAATCTGCTGGGTGGCTTGCGTCATTTGCGCGATGGAACGGGTGATGCCTCGAACCATCGGTATCCAGAACAGTGCTGAAAAGATCGCCGCACCGAAAACCGCCACCAGCCACGGTCGCAGGTCGAGGAATAATCCGCTACCCGTCAGCGTTTCGGATTCGACAATAACAACCACCCCGGTCGACGCGCGTACGGTGAACCAATAATGCGATGGGTTGCCCGCGCGAATGAGCAGGCGCGGCGGACTCGGGCTGCGTCCAGCCGGCGGCGGCGGACGTTGTTCGGGTGGTGCATCCTGTGGCGGCAAATTCCCGGGTTCACCCGTGTTCTCCGGCGGCGGACCCCGCGGCGGTGACGGACGGCGCACGATGCGATCGTGGACTTCAGGAGGCAAGCGTTGCGGCTCCCCGGCCAATAGCCGGCCTTCCTCAGAAAAAACATGGAAGCGGACTTTGTAAGTATTGTCGTATCGGTCCAGCAGGTCCTTCCACTGTTCCAGTGGACGGTTCGACATCTCGGTGGCGATCTCGTCGCCGATGGTCTGCAGACGTTCAACCGCGCCGGCGGTCAGCAGGAAGTCACGGTCAAAGACAAACTGCGAACGCACCAACAGAATAAAGCCAACGGCCAACAGTGCGAGGTTCAGGAAGAACCACAACAGGATGTGGGGAAGCAGTGGCAGGCGCAGTTTCATGCGTCATCCGGGTTGATGAACATGTAGCCGACCGCGCGCACGGTGCGGATGAAACGCGGACTGGCTGATTCGTCACCGAGCTTCTTGCGCAAGGAACAAATGTGCACGTCCACTGAGCGGTCATACACATCATAGTTACGTTCGGTAATGGATTCGATGAGTTGCTCGCGCGACCGGACACGTCCGCGCGCGCGTGCCAGGCATTCCAGAAGGTCGAATTCGATGGCCGTCAAATCGAGGGGTTTATCGCCGAGCGCGGCCGCGCGCGCCTCGGAGTTGAGGCGCAGTTCGCCCACGACAATCTCGCCTGCTGGAGCATCGCCGCCAGCGGATGGAGCCGGGCGGGACGCGCGGCGCATCACGGCGCGCAGACGCGCCAAAAGTTCGCGTGTCGAAAACGTCTTCGGCAGGTAATCATCCGCGCCAACCTCCAGGCCGACGATCCGGTCTGTCTCCTCACCGCGGGCCGTGAGCATTAAAACTGGCACCTGCGACTTCTGTCGAATGCGTTTCAGTACCTCGAAGCCGTCGAGACCGGGCAGCATGACGTCGAGAATGATCACGTCGTGGTTACCGGTGGTCGCCTGATCGACGCCCGACGGACCTGTGTGCTCCGCAGTGACCTCGAAGCCGAGCGGGGCGAGGTATTCGCGAATGAGCGCGCAGAGTTTGCGGTCATCATCGATAATTAGCACGCGTGTAGGGCGTTCCGTCGTCACGCTGCCAGAATACCGCAGGCAGGCGGATAGCGCCGCAACTTTAACGCTTCCTTAACAATTTTCCCTGTTTTCCCACACACGGGCTTAACAGTGACCGTGTCTATTACAACCAGAAAGGAATCACGATTATGAAGGTATCAAGACTAGTTTGGATGACAGTGTTGGTAGTTGGTTTGGGAGCTACAGCAATCTTCGCGCAGGACGAGGGTGGGCCGCCGCCGCAGGGCAGTGGGGGAGAGGGACCACAAGGGGGACATCATCATCGTCCGCCACCTTCCCCGATTGTGGAGGCGCTCGACGCCAACCATGATGGCGTGATCGATTCGAATGAAATCGCGAACGCCTCGGCGGCGTTGCTGACTCTCGACAAGAACCACGACGGCAAACTGACGCCGGACGAATACAGGCCGCCCCGGCCGAATGGCCCACCGGGCGGTCCGCAGGGAAGCCAGCAAAGCGGTTCGAGTACCAACCAGCCCGGAGGTTTCGGCAGTATTCAGCCGGGAGGACATCATCGGCCACCGCCGTTACCCATCGTGCAGGCTCTCGATGCCAACCATGATGGCGTGATCGATGCCGGCGAGATCGCGAACGCCCCAGCGGCCTTAAAGACACTCGATAAGAATGGCAACGGTCAGTTGACGCGCGACGAATATCTGCCGCCGCGCCCGAACGGGCCGCCCCCCGGCGAGCAGGGCGACCAACGCCCGCCGCCTCCACCTGACGATAACTAAACCAATCACGAAGCGGGCGCGCACCCAGACAGTGTGCGCGCCCGCGAAACCAAAACCTCGAGATCAACATGAAACTATCAACGATTCTCTCCCTCACAGTTCTGTTGAGCACGTCCGCATTTGCTGACCCGCAGTTGACATCGTGGGCCACCACGAATTCCGCGCAATACGCCCGTATCCGCGCCACCACCGGCGCAACCCCCGTCAATACATGGACGGGACAGACGTTGCCCGTCTATTCCGATGTGCAGACGATCACGTTCTCCACGAACTACGTGTACGTCTACGCCAGCGGGCTCGCGAGTTACATCATGGGACCGTGGTACCTCAACACGGCCAAGACGCAGATCTTCCCGAACAAACCGACCAACCAAAAAGTGACGATGCGCTTCCCGCGCGTGCAGACAGCTGCGACCACCACGCATACCAGCACCCCGGGCGGCGCCATGGGGATGTACGTTAGTGGGGTCGCGATGTTCAACATGCTCGATGGTTACGCGTACAACACCGCTTCGGGCACCGACCAACAGGGCATGATCGGCAGTGGCATCTGGGAACGCGACGCCGCATTCGCGGAGCTCCCGACATTCGACCCCGCCAACGCGCACCAACCGGGCAGTGGCCAGTATCACATGCACATCAATCCCATTGGACTACGCTACCAGCTCAATGATAACGCGAGCTACACCACTGCCAGCGATACGTACAGCGAGAACACCAACAGCCTGCACCACTCGCCGATCATCGCCTGGGCCTTCGACGGCTATCCGGTTTACGGTCCGTACGGTTATTCTGACGCCACGGATGCTTCTTCCGGTGTGCGCCGCATGATCTCCGGTTATATCAAGCGCGACGGCTCCTATGGCACCTCGAACCTCAACGTCACGGGCCGAACGACGTTGCCGCTCTGGGCACAAGCGGCGCAGGGCCGCACCAATCTCACATCATCGCAATACGGCCCGAGTACGTCGAAGACCGCGGACATGACCGGCTCCTTCGCCTTGGGTCGCTATGCCGAGGACAACGATTATCTCGGCGACTTGCCAACCAACCTCACCGCTGGTGTGCAGTGGGACCTCGACCGGTACAACGGCCGCTTCTGCGTCACGCCCGATTACTCGCAAGGAACCTACGCCTACTTCGTCACGATCAACACCAACGGCACGCCCGCGTACCCGTACCTTCTCGGCCGTCAATATTATGGCGTTGTCAGCGGAGGAACGGTCAGCAGCATCACTGAGTCGGTCACGACGAACTTTACGGGAGGTACCAACACCGCGCTGGTCGCCACGGGCGTCAGCACCTCGGGCAGCGGCGATGTGACGCTCATGTGGAGCAGCGTGCAAGGTGGCACTTACATTGTCGACACGTCGACCGACTTGTTCACCTGGGTCGACCTCAGTCCATCCGTCACCGCTACGGGCATTGCTTCGCAGAATACCGAAGCGGCGGCGGCGCAGACTTACAGCCAACGCTTCTATAAGGTGAAACTCTCTTCGATCGCCTCGTTTGACCCGTGAAAAGGCTTCTTGGCATTGCGGTGCTATTGGCTGCGACGGCCACCGCGAGCGTTGGTGCGACTCTCGAGGTTTGCATCACGCCTCGTGGTGGCCTGTCGTGGACGACTGACTCCAGCCAGACCGTGACCGTCACGCGACTGGCGTTTCTGCTTTCAGATTTCCGCTTGCAGCGAGGCGATGGAAGCTGGATCAATCTGGCGGGAAAATTCGCGTTCATCGACCCGCTGCAGAACCGATTGCGTTTTCGCCTGGAGAACGTGCCATCGGATTCCTACCAGCAGGTGGCCTTCGCCGTGGGGCTCAACGAGAAAACAAACCATGGAGACCCGTCGCAATGGCCCGCCGATCACCCGCTGAATCCACTGATTAATGACCTCCACTGGAGCTGGCAGGGTGGGTACGTGTTCTTCGCGCTGGAAGGCCACTACAACAAGGACGCCGGCTTCTCACTTCATCTGGCGAAATCACCCAATCAAACGCCAGTCAGCCTGTCCGCGCCTCTCGACTTTCAACAAGACAGCCAAATTGGCATCGTTTTGGACGTGCATGGATTGTTGCGATCGATTCATTTCGCGGCGGACGCCTCCGCCACCCATTCACGCGAAGGCGACCGGCTCGCGGCGACATTCCGCGATAATATTGCACGATGCTTTTCCATTCATACCGTTTCCGCACTGGATGCCGCGCCGACGGCAATCACCGTCAAGACCCTGATTGCCACCAACGCCACTCCTTATCATTTCCGTATGCCGGCAGGATTCCCGATGCCATCGTTGCCTCGCGATAATCCGTTAACCGTCGAAGGCGTTGCGCTCGGGAAACGACTCTTTCACGAGAACCTGTTCTCACGCGACAATACGCTCTCGTGCGCCTCGTGCCACAACGAGGCGCGGGCGTTCAGCGATAGTCCGCACCGTTTCAGTGTCGGCGTGGATAAACAGGAAGGAACACGGAACGCGATGCCGCTCTTCAATCTGGCGTGGAAACGCGAGTTCTTCTGGGACGGTCGCGCCTCGTCGCTACGTCAGCAAGTCCTCATGCCGATTCAAGATGGACGGGAGATGCACGAACCACTGGAAGAATTGGTCGGCAAACTCGCCGCTGCTTCAGGCTACGCCGACCAGTTCGAGAAAGCCTTCGGGTCGTGCGAGATTAGCCCCGATCGCGTAGCGCGCGCCCTCGAACAGTTTGTCCTCACGCTGGAGTCGTCCGACTCCAAATTCGACCATGCATTGAAGGGTAGGGCGGTACTGAGTGAGGAAGAGAAGCGTGGCTTTGAATTATTCATGACCGAATACGACCCGCGTCGGGGTCTGACGGGTGCCGATTGCTTTCATTGTCACGGCGGCCCGTTGTTCTCCGATTTCCGTTTCACCAACAACGGCCTCGATGCCGATCCGGTCGACACCGGCCGTGAGCGTGTTACCGGCAACGCTTTAGACAAAGGAAAATTCGCCGTCCCCTCTCTCCGCAACGTCGCGCTGACCGGTCCGTACATGCACGACGGGCGTTTCCAAACACTGGAAGAAGTCGTCGATCACTATTGCACCGGCACGAAACGCAGTGCGACGCTCGATCCGAATCTCGCAAAACATCCCGACGGCGGGTTGCCGCTGGACGCTGGCGACAAAAAAGCCCTCGTTGCCTTCCTCAAGACCCTCACCGAAGAGCCGACGCAGCATTGACTTTGCTGCTGAAAACGACGCGCATCGGCTTGTCAGCCTCGGCTTACCGGCGAGGCACTTCCCTTGCGAGCCTTCTCAAGAACTTCCCTCCCGATAGTGGGAAGGCCGACAGCTATTTCTAAATCTTTAGAGACCCCGACAATTTCGTCGAAGATTCGTTTTCGAGATCCGTCGTCGTGCGGTAGGGTGTTGTAAAATACGGCTTGATGACAGGCACTGATGAAGGATGATCGAGGTTTAGGGTCTAAATACAGGCAATTCTCCAGCCACCACTTTTCACACTTCACTACAACATCCGCTATCTCATTAGGTTTATGGAGATGGATGTCAGGCAGAAGCTGCACGGCTACACCCTTGATGAGAGGCATCGCCAAGTGGCCGTACTCGAATTGCCTTCTGAAGTGCCAGAGAATATTACTTCGGCCTTTGCTGTTGCGCGCAATCTTTGGCTATACGGATGGTTTCATTGGCCCCTCTATGTGCGGCCGCTTATTCGTCACGTCCGTGCTGAGGCTGCATGAGGAACTGGCCTCAAAGCTTTCCGCGATTGAATGATCTCTACCAGAGAAGCGATCAAACGGACCCGAATAACTACTTCCATGTTCATGGGAAACCTCCGGTAGCAATGTCCGCAATGGCGTTTGGGGATTTGTTTGAGCAGTTTTCTACATGGTATGAGGAGCGGCTCGCACGATTAGACGACGCAGCTTGGGAGCAGTTGCTGCTAAAGACACTCCCGTACGTTTGTGAGAAAGATTCGCGGCGAGGGTGGGCTCAGGTACGGTGAACCGACCGACAAGCGAATCGCCTTTCTAGTCATCCACTGTGACTCTGACTTCAAGTTCGTTGGGCAAAACTACAAGGAAATCGGCGAGTTCGTCGCGTCATGTCAAACGGAAGGGGTTGAAGTTGCTCATCAAATTATTAATTGAGGGCCTTCCGGAGAACACCTGACCGAAGAGCCGACGCAGCATTGACTTTAAGGACGATAACCGGTACGTTATCGCCGCTGTGCAAACGACGACGACACCTCGTAGCCGCGCCTGAGAGCCGCCAAAGGCTCTTCAGGTGAATCTACGGCTGCGGGTGGAAGGCTCAGAACCCCACGAACACTATGGAACGGAAAACACTCGATCAACGCGCGCAGATGACCGACCTCGAACGGTTGCGGCACTCGGCTGCCCACGTGATGGCGACGGCCATTGCCAAGCTGTGGCCCGACGCGCAGTTCGCCGCCGGTCCGCCGGTCGACGATGGCTTCTATTATGATGTCGAGTTGCAACACCGCATCTCGCCCGAGGATTTCCCGGCCATCGAAGCCGAGATGAAGAAGATTTCGAAGGAGAACCAGGTTTTCGAGAAGATCGAGGTCGCCCGCGAACAGGCGCTCAAGGACGCGGAGAGCGGTCGGCTTGGCGCGTTGAGCGAACGCCCGGGCAATCCGAGCAAGTTCAAAATCGGCAACCTCGCGGACATTCCCGAGGGCGAGAAGATCACCTATTTCAAGAACGGCGACTTCATCGACCTGTGCGCCGGGCCGCACGTGATGCGCACCGGCAACGTCAGCGCGTTCAAGCTGACCCACGTCGCCAGCGCCTACTACAAAGGCGACGAGAAGAACCCGCAGTTGCAGCGCATCTACGGTACCGCATTCAAGAACAAGACCGAGCTGGAAGCCTATTTCACGATGGTGGAGGAGGCCAAGAAACGCGACCACCGCAAACTGGGCCGCAGTCTCGAGTTGTTTGCGATTGATGAGGCCGTCGGGCAAGGCCTCGTGCTTTGGATGCCCAAAGGCGCCATCATCCGCCAGGCGTTGCAGGACTTCATTTCTGATGAACTACGAAAGCAGGGATACCAACAGGTTTTCACCCCGCACATCGGCCGATTGGGTTTGTATCGGACTTCAGGACACTTTCCCTATTACCGCGAATCTCAGTTTCCGCCCATCATCGAGCACGAGCAACTTTCCAAACTGGCAACGGAGGGCTGCAGTTGCGCCGAGTTGGCGAACCGGCTCGAAAAGGGCGACATCGACGGTTACCTGCTGAAGCCGATGAATTGTCCGATGCACATCCGTATCTATGCGCAGCGCCCGCGCTCGTATCGTGAATTGCCGCTGCGCCTCGCGGAGTTCGGCACGGTTTATCGCTGGGAACAATCGGGCGAGTTGGGTGGCATGACTCGGGTGCGCGGTATGACCCAGGACGATGCTCATCTCTTCGTTACCGAAGACCAACTTGGGCAGGAATTGCAGGGATGTCTCAGCCTCGTGAAAATTGTCCTGACCACGCTCGGGATGACTGATTATCGCGTGCGGGTGAGTCTGCGAGATCCAAATTCGTCGAAGTATGTTGGCGATCCAGCGAACTGGGACAAGGCTGAGAATGCTCTGCGGGAAGCCGCAAAGAGTCTTGGTGCCCCATTTACAGAAGCGCCCGGCGAGGCCGCTTTCTACGGGCCAAAGATTGATTTTCTTGTCAAAGACGTCGTCGGCCGGGAATGGCAGCTGGGCACTGTCCAGTTGGACTACAACCTGCCCGAGCGCTTCGATCTCGCCTATATCGGTCCAGACAATCGCCCGCACCGTCCCGTGATGGTTCACCGTGCACCATTTGGTTCAATGGAGCGTTTCGTCGGCGTGCTCATCGAACATTTCGCCGGCAACTTCCCGCTCTGGCTCGCGCCGGAGCAGGTCCGCGTCCTCACCCTTGGCGAAGATGCCGCCTTGGTGGATTACGCCAAAGCCATCGTCAACGAGCTTCGCGGCAACATGGTTCGCGTCGAAGGCAATTACAGCAACGACAATATCAAGGGCAAGATTGCCGACGCCGAGGAAGCGAAAGTCCACACGATGCTCGTCATAGGGGGCCGCGACATGGAAGCCGGCGCCGTCAGTGTGCGCCTCCACGGCAAAGGCAACCTCGGTGCCAAGCCGAAGGGCGAAGTAATCGCAGAGATCTTGCAGTCGATCAAAGAACGTCGCGCGTAATCTCTCTGCCCGAGACGCAGAACGAGGGCACATAACCGCAAGGACACGATGAATACGAAGATGATCTTCTGTTCAGTGGCGCTGATTACCCTCGGCACGGCTCTCTTGGCCCAAACATCCACGAACGCGCCAGCCGCATCCGCTGATCAGCCAAAGCTGAAGTCCGCCATCTATGATTGGGAGAAAATGCAGCCCACGACGGTGTCCAACGGCGTGCGCCGTCTTGTGTTCGACGGACCCACAACGACGCTCGACAAGATCAATTGCCATATCACGACCCTCAATCCCGGCCAACAAAGCGGGGAGCCACGCCTGCATGTGCAAGAAGAGGTAGTCGTCGTCAAGGAAGGCACGGTCGAGGCGACGTATGATGGTCACAGCGAAACCGTCGGGCCGGGCTCGGTCATATTTTTCGCCTCCGGCGCCACCACTCGCCTCCGTAATCCCGGCAAAGTTCCGGCTACCTACACGGTCATCTATTATTACACGCCACTCACACCCAAAAAGTGACTGAGTTTGCGACCGTGTAGGCAGCTGTGGTGTCCTGTCGCCGTCGGACAAACAAAGGACATACAGGTAACAAAGTGGTAACATGGCGCCGCTAGATTGAGAGCCATGAAAACTATAACTGTTTTATGTACCGTGTTCGCAATCTCTGTTTTGAACGTCTCCGCGGCGGTAACCGTACAGGCTGCGCCGACCCCACCAGAATCTCCTTCCGAGTTACTCGAGAAGGGGATCTACAACCAAGACACCAAGGGTGACCTTGATTCAGCCATCGCGATTTACCAACAGGTTGTCGCCGAGGCGAGTAGCAACCAGTCGCTGGCCGCTCAGGCGCAGTTCCGTCTCGGCCAATGCTATCTGAAGAAGAACCAACCCACCGAGGCGACTGCGGCGTTTCAGAAGTTGATCCACGATTTCCCAAGTGAGAAACAACTCATTGCGCAGGCTCGGACATATATACCCAGTGGCCTTGAACTCCAGCCGATACCATGGGTCGATGGCGAGCGGATGCAACTCAATATCGCGCTGGCCTCTGGCATGGATATCGGCACCGCCGAATATCGCGCGGATCTGGTGGCGCCGGTGAACGGACGCCAGGTTTGGCGTGTCGGCTGTCGCATGATGGCGGGACCGCAATCGGTCAGCGCCGTCGATGTGGACGCCGAGACGTTTCGCCCGCTCACCAGCCATTGGAAGCACTCGCTCCTAGGCGAGGTCAACGCGACTTATAAACCCGACGAACTTGAGATTCAACGCGTCGGCAGATCCCAACCCGACAAGGTTCCCCTTGACAGTACCGTTTATGACAACGAAGAAGCCATGCACCTGATGCGTCGGCTTCCGCTGCAAGTCGGTTACAAGACAACACTTCCGGTGCTCCCGACCTTGGGCGCCGCAACCACTCTCTCGATCAGCCTTGAAGTGCAGGGGAGGGAGACAATCGAAGTGCCGGCGGGGAAATTCGATTGTTTCGTAGTGCACCTTGGCCTGGTGAACCAAACCTTCTGGTTCTCCGCTGACACGCATCGCTATCTGGTGAAGTTCGAGGCGGGCCCGGTCACGGCACAACTTACCTCAATCACACAACGCAAATCCGGCGAGGCCGTGGTGTTTCGTGATGACGAACTTGGCATTTCGTTCACCGCGCCAGCCGATTGGGTCGTCTGGCGGCCCAGGAACGGCCAGCCTCCGAAACAGGAATTGATTCGCACGCTCGATCCCGGCGCGGACACGGCCGATGGTGGCATGCGTCTCTTTGCCACCGATTCCCTGTCGGCTGCCGCCCAAAAGTCAGCCCGCGCCTGGACCGAGGAGGACCTTGTCAAAAACAAGAACGTCAAGGTTCGCCCGGATAGTTGGAAGAATTACACCATCGACGGGCGGACGGGAGTTGCTTATACCGCGGATTACACCGAGGGCGGCAAACCGCTAGTGCAGTTCTTGGTACGCGTGCTGGGGACAAAGGAATCGGAGCTTTTCGTGATCACCTCCGCACCAGAGAAATTTGACGCGCTTAAAGCGCAGTTCGACAGCATTCTTACCAGCTACCGAACGCATTGAATACGCGACGATTCAATCTATTCCAGCACCGCGTGGGCCGGGACGTTCGCGCGTGGCCCATGCTGGTGCTTTTGTTGGTCGTGGTGCTCGTCGCCATCGGCTGTGTTCTTTGGTTCATGCGCGAAGCAATGGGCAACGAACGTCTGGCGGTCCGTGGGAAACTGGCCGAAGCCTATCGCGGTCAATTGGCGCTGGTTCAGGCCCAGTTGATTGAGCGCTGGAATCAGCAGCTTGGGCGGCTCGATAGCGCGGAGGACGGCGCGGTCCGCTTTGCGCGCTGCGTGCGTGAACATTTGGCTGATAGCGTCGTCTGTTTCGACGAGCAGAGCCGCGTTGCCTATCCACGCTTGTCAGAGGGGCACGACATCGCCGCCAATGCGGAACTGTTTGCGCTTGAATCATCAACTGACAAGACTGGTTCGCAATTCAATGAGATGACCTTGCGATTGCGCGACCAGCTCAACGACTACACAACGAACGCGCTTCCGTCGGCGCAGCGCCGTTTCCTCATGCACGAACTACAACGGCTCAATCCTGGTTTGGAATTCCCGACATTGGCTGGGGAAGAACTCGCCGCTCGCTATCTGGAGGCGAATCCGGTCTTTGTGCACGCGTCGACACTGCACTCCACCGAATTGCGTGATGTTTGGTCGGTGGGCTCGTCTAACGGGCTCACACTGGCATTGTTCACGACCACCGGCCTTCAAGAGAAGCTGAATAATCTGATTCATGATCCCGCGTTGCCGAAGGGCGTGAGCCTGGCCGTGATCTCGCCGGGCGATGACGTCATGACGGAGTCCACGGTGGCAACGGCGTCGCTGGGTCTCGAGTTGGCCGGCTGGCGGCTCGCCTCGTCGTTGGATGATCGCACGTTCTTCAATACAGCGGCGGATCGAAGGGTGGCACGCTATCTGGTTGTCGGCAGCATCGTGATCGCCGCGATGTCGGTGCTGGGCCTTCTCATCGCCCGTGGCTTCGGGCGACAGGTGCAATTGGCCCGGCTGAAAAACGATTTGGTAGCCAATGTCTCGCACGAACTCAAAACGCCGCTGACCGCCATGCGCGCACTGGTGGACACACTTTTGGATACCGAGCGGTTCGACGAAAAAACCACTCGCGAATACTTGCAACTTCTCGCGACGGAAAATGCGCGACTGAGTCGATTGATCGAAAACTTTCTGGCCTTCTCCCGCTTGGAGCGCAATAAATTTAAATTCCAATTCGAATCCATCGATCCGCAACAGATTGTCGGCGGGGCCGTAGCCGCTATGGGGGAGAGAGCAGGGAAGGTGACCGTCGAGGCGGCGAGCCAGCTCCCCGCCGTTCGAGGTGATTCCGACGCTCTCGCGACGGCACTCCTAAACCTGCTCGATAACGCCTGGAAATATTCCGGCGACAAGAAACACATTGTCCTTCGCACGAAGGCGCGGAACGACGTCGTCTGTTTTGCCGTCGAGGACAATGGCATCGGCCTCTCGCCGGGCGAAACAAAGCGCGTGTTTCGACGATTCTATCAGACCGATCAGCGGCTCGCGCGCACGGCGGGTGGTTGCGGACTGGGCCTCAGCATCGTCCAATCGATCGTCGAGGCGCACCAGGGTTCCGTGCGCGTTGAGAGCGAACTGGGACGCGGGAGCACATTCACCATGGAGATTCCCATTCTCGCGAAAGGCACACCATGACTCCGGCCAAGATCCTCATTATCGAAGATGACCCAACAATCCTACGCGTGCTGAAGGACAACTTTGCCACGCGCGGTTATTGCGTCCAAATTGCGCGTGATGGAGAAGAAGGGTTGGATTCCGCATTGAATGGCCGTCCCGATATCATCCTCCTCGACATCATGTTGCCGAAGATCAATGGCTTTGAGATCTGCCGAGCCGTCCGCGCCGAGAAACTCGATATGCCGATCCTCATGCTGACGGCCAAAGGTCAGGAGGAAGACATCGTGCGGGGCCTGGAACTCGGCGCAGACGATTACATTACCAAGCCATTCAGCATCCGTGAACTGTTGGCACGCGCGCAGGCATTTCTCCGTCGGCAGCAGGTGGGTGCGGCAGTCAGCTACAAGTTCGGTCGCTGCCACCTCGACATCTCCTCCCACCGATTGCTCAAGGAGGGCGATGAAGTGCCACTGACGAACAAGGAGTTTCGCCTCCTCGAGTACTTCCTCCAGCATCCCGGCCGCGCATTCACTCGGGACAGCATCATGAACGCCGTCTGGGGCAACGCCGTCATGGTTACCGCGCGCAGTGTGGATCGTTGTGTCACCACACTGCGGAGCAAGATCGAGTCCGACCCGCATCGCCCCACGTTTATCCACACTATTCGCGAAATCGGTTACCGCTTTGAAAACGGGCCGAAAGAGCAGGCATGAGAGTCCTGGGCGATGTGGCTTAAAAAGACTGTTGCATTGATGGGAGAAAAGCCGTAAAAGAACACCCTATTCGTGCCTGCATCGACGGTCGGAAGCTAAAGCAGACGGGAAAGCAGGACGCATTTACATATATAAAGACATTGTGAGCGAAGTCATTCAACCAAGCTAACCCGCTGAGGGCCAACAGGAGGTCGGAGCAATTCAACAGTTTGTTCGTGTCAACCAGAAGATTCGCGCGCGCGAAGTACGAGTCATCGACGCAGACGGAAAGCAACTCGGGGTGCTGCCCACCAGCCAGGCGCTGGCGGCGGCCATGCAGCGAGGATACGATTTGGTGGAGGTCGCACCGAACGCGACGCCGCCAGTATGTCGCATCGTCGATTTCGGCAAATACAAGTACGAGCAGGAAAAGCGGGATCGCGAAGCGCGCAAGCATCATCACGCGACCAAACTGAAGGAAATCAAGATTCGGTTGAACATCGATCCGCACGATTACGAGACAAAGGTCAATCACATGCGGGATTTCCTTGGTGACGGGATGAAGGTGAAAGTGACCATGATGCTGCGGGGTCGCGAAAACGCGCACCCGGAGTACGGCAACAAGTTGATGCAGAAAATTATCGAAGACCTGCAGGGCTGCAGTCGCCCTGAAGTGATGCCGAAACTGATGGGGCGAAGCATCACCATGATGATCTCACCTGTTCGAGGCGGGAAGAAGCAGGAAGGGGACGAGGACGAAAAAGAAGCGTAGAAATTTTTGGAAGGAAACGGCACATGCCACGTTGGAAATCAGCCAAGACAAAAAAAGCCGCCGCGAAGCGATTCAAGATCACGGCGACCGGTAAAGTGATGCGTTACGGTGCTGGCAAGCGGCATTTGAACGCGCACAAGTCCTCGAAGCACAAGCGGCGCCTGGGCCACACCAAAGCAGTCAGCGAAACGCACAAGCACCATATAACGGACGTGCTACCGTTCAGCCACCGCGGATAACTTTACAATTTTGAAATCGACAATTTGAAATCCTAGGAGTTCACCATGCCAAGAGCCACCAATGCCCCAGCCAGCCAGCGCCGCCGCAAGCGGATGATCAAGGCCGCCGCCGGTTATCGCGGTTGGCGAAGTAAGAAGTTTCGTTATGCGAAGAATGCGGTCTGGCACGGCCTGACGTACAGTTTCGCCCACCGCAAGGATAAGAAAGCGGACTATCGCACCCTCTGGACCTTGCGCATCAACGCCGCCTGTCGCGCACAGGGTATCAACTACAGCCGATTCATCGCCGCGCTCAAGAAAGCCAACATTGCACTCGATCGCAAAATCCTCGCCGAACTCGCAACGAACGATCCCAAGGCCTTTGACGCCGTGCTTGCGGCGACAAAATAGTTCGATTGGTGGAGATGTGCGCCACGAATGATCACCTCTCGGCTTACAGCTTCACCAAGTCCCGCTTTCGTAGGGTGAAACGGCAAATCTTGTCATAGCCGCACGCACGAGCCAGCGTCAGGGCCTTGCCGTAATCCGCACCCACGTCTTGCGGGATGTGCGCGTCGCTGCCCAAGGTGATGGGGACGTTCCGCCGCCGGGCGATCTTCAGAAACGATTCGCTCGGATACATCTCGCGGCACGGTTTGCGCAGTCCGGCAGTGCTGACCTCAATCGCCACACCTGATTCGGCGACAACACGCAACACGTCGTCATAAACACTGCTGAAATCCGTCTTCGGACGGAAGTTGAATTTTTTTGGTAGATCGGGGTGAGAGAGGGAGTCGAACAGGCGGGTTTGCGCCGCTTTTTTCCACAATTCAAAATACTCGCGCCAGCGGGCTTCCACATCTTGCGCCTCCCAATCCTTCGCGCTGCGATCGACGGGAAATTCACCCAGGTAATGGACGCTGCCGAGAAAGTAATCCCATGGGTACATCGCGGCCAACTCCTGCACCCAATCCTCACATCCCGGCAAATAATCCACCTCCAGCCCAAGTTTGATCGGTAACTGAGGGAATTTTGCCTGTGCCTCGCGCACCCGGTTGACGTAGGTTTCCAGGTCCGACTTCTTCATGGTCCAATCCGTCTCTCGGTCGGATAGGGGTGCGTGGTCCGAGCAGCCGATTTCGTCAAGGCCGCGCTCCACAGCGACACGGGCATAGTCGACAGGTCGTCCCGTCCCGTCAGTCAATTCCGTGTGCATGTGGTAATCGATGAGCACGGGAACATAGTCTAATGTTTCTGTCCGGCAGTGCAAGAGTCTAAGTGGCGACACTGTCTACCGAATCATCACATGTCTGACGGAGAGCCTCGGCATAATCGCCACCGAGCACACTGGCTTTTACCGTGACAGTACTTTGGTTGCCTGAAATATTTACTTTGGGGCTTGTCAGGATGCCGTTTCGTGGTATATGTTTTCGCCCGTACGATTTTCTTTCGTGCAAATTGTCTCAGGAGGAAGCTTTGTTAGTAACAGAAAAGGAGTGGGGATCATGCGTTTTCACAACCAGCGGCAGATAGTCGCAATGTTTTTCGTTGTTTTGTTTGCCACCATACCAGGGATGATTGCGGGGCAGGCTTTCAGTCAAACCTTCACGGGTACACCGGGAACGGCTCTGACGAACGCTGTCATTAACTTTAGCGATCTCGCGACCAATCCGGCGGTGCTGGTTCAAAGCACGAACCTCACTTCGTCACCCCCGGCGATCACCTTCGAAGCGCAGGACGATGGTGGCACTCAGGATCCGCCGTTCCCCGGGGGGGCGATTGGACCGAACCACGTGGTATCGACACTCGATAACTCGATTCGCATCCAAAAGCGCGACGGTACCGTCCTCAGCACGATTACCTTGCAGCAGTTTTGGGGAGTACTCGGCCCGTACAACGACCCACGCGGCGCGTTCGACGCCAAGGTGCTCTACGACCCGTATAAAGGCCGTTGGATAACCACCGCTGTCGCGGATTACAACCAACCCACCTCCTCAACTCTCGTGGGGGTCTCACAGACCAGCGATCCTACTGGGAATTGGAACCTCTACCGAATCGCAGCCGACACGAATGGCGAATTCTGGGTCAATTATCCGAGCTTCGGATTCAATACCAATTGGATCGCGGTGTCGGTAACAGCGTTTCCCATCAGTTCAGGCATCCAGGAATCCCAACTCTATGTTTTCAACAAGGCGGATCTGTACGCAGGCGGACCAGGTCACTACTCAGAGTTCGAATTCAGCAGTCTGAATGAATCCACTTTCGGCACCGTGCAGTTGCCGGCGGCAACCTATGATAGTACGCAATCCAATCTATACATGCTGGCGGAAATTAATGGCAACTCGGGTGGCAATGGCTATCTGCAAATGCTTTTTATTACCGGCCCTGTGGGGTCGGAAATCGTGCAGGTCGGGCCGCTGATTAGCACGCCGAATCCCTGGGATGACCACTCACCAGCGTTTCCTTTTGCGCCGCAACTGGGGAGTACGAACTTGATCGGGCTGGATGATTCCCGTTTGGGAGACACCACTTATCGAAACGGCGCGATCTGGACCGCGCACACCATTTTCCTTCCAGCGGGAGGTTCCGCCACTCGCAGCGCCATTCAATGGTGGCAGATACGAACAGATGGCACGGTCCTTCAACGAGGCCGCCTCGATGATCCCACCGGTAATCTTTTTTACGGTTACCCGAGCATCGCGGTGAACCAGACCAACGACGCGCTTATTGGGTACGCTCGGTTCTCCGCATCCAACTACCCGAGTGCTTACTTCGCCTTCCGCGCCGGCATCGACCCTACGAACACGCTCCAGGGCGAGGTTTTACTGAAAGCCGGCGAAGCTCCGTTTGAGCGCAGCGACCGTTGGGGCGATCATACCTCGACGGTTGTTGACCCTGCGAACGATATCGACATGTGGACGATTCAGGAATACTCCGCCCTCCCAATCAAGGGTGTTTCGCTGTGGGGCACCTGGTGGGGCGATGTCCTTGTGGGTTCCCACGTTATCGCCAGCAACGCAGTGGTCTTAAGCGGAAGTTGTAGCCCGGCCAATAACGTCCTAGATCCATTTGAACACGCAGTCGTTCAATTCTCGTTGTTGAACATTGGCGGTCAGGATGCAAGCAATGTCGTCGCAACGTTACTGCCCACCGGAGGTGTGACATCACCCTCAGCCGCGCAAAATCTCGGGACGCTTACGGCGGGAGGTTCGACAAATACGAGCGTTCTAGATTTCCTCGTCGATGCTTCGTGCGGCAGTAACGTCGTTGCGACTCTCCAACTGCAGAGCGGGGCGGTTGATCTTGGTACGGTAAGTTTCCGGTTGCCGGTCGGTACGCCCAACGGCGTCTTCACACAGAATTTCGATTCCGTCACGGCGCCTGCGTTGCCGGCTGCCTGGTCCACCACCGGAAGCGGCGTGTTGTCCGGTTGGATTACCACCACTAATGTCGCGGATACGGCACCAAACTCGGCATTTTGTCCGGATACGAATGATGTGGGTGAGGCCGTGCTGGTTTCACCAAGTATTTCGATCACGAGTTCGAATGCGCAAATGGTTTTCCGCAACAACTATGACCTGGAATTGGGCTTCGATGGTGGCGTCCTGGAAATTAAGATCGGGTCCGGCATTTTTCAGGATATTTACAGCGCCGGAGGCAGTTTCGAGCAGGGTGGCTATTCGGAGGTTATCAACACCAACGCGGTCAATAGTAGTCTCATCGGTCTCGCCGCGTGGTCTGGCAATTCCGGCGGTTGGATTACCACGATCGTGAACCTACCGGCCGCTGCGGCTGGCCAGAACGTTCAACTGCGCTGGCGTTGCGTGACGGATGCCAGTGGTGGCGGCAACGGGTGGTTTATTGACAGCGTCCAGATTAATGACGGCGGCAACTGCTGTACGGCGGGCAGTGAAGCAGATCTGATGATCAGCAAATTGGCGTCACCCAGTCCTGTACTGGCCGGCAGCAATGTGACGTATACGATCACGGTGACTAACGCAGGGCCCGGTGTTGCGTTTAGTGTCCTAGTCACGGATACGCCACCAAGCAGTGTCGTGTTTCTCTCAGCAACCCCGAGCCAAGGGACCTGCGTGACCGATGTGCTGGGACGGGTCATTTGTGATCTTCAGGATATGACCAACGGTACAAGCGCTACGATCAGTGTCCTCGTGAACGCTCCAACGGTTGGTGTTTTGACCAATGTTGCGCAAGTAAGCGCCTTCAGTCCTGACCCGAACCCCGCGAACAATACCGTTGTGAACTTTGATAGCGCTGTGACTTCCTTCAACTTTGTGGTCACACCCGGGAGCCGGGATTTTGGCGCGGTTCTTACCGGTACAACCGCACAGCTTAGTTTTGTTGTCACCAACGGCAGCGGTGTGACTCTCAACGGAACGGCGGCTGCCGGCGGCGCACCGTTCTCGATTGTCTCGGGCAGCCCGTTCACAGTCGCCACCCTGAGTTCGACAAATGTTGTTGTCGACTTTACGCCCGTCAGCACCGGCGGCTTCACAAACCAGGTGGTCTTCGCCACGAACCTTGGTAACTCCACGAACCCCGTAATGGGCGCTGGCGCGGCGGTTCCCGTTGCCAATTTCACCGGTACTCCGACCAATGGTCTCGTGCCACTTCAGGTCACGTTTACGGATACATCGACAGGTACAATCACGAACCGGTCCTGGACGTTTGGGGATGGCGGGACGACGAATACGCTGAACGCGACTGTGGCCTACACGTACAACTCGGCCGGCACGAACACGGTCACATTGGTAGTCGCCGACCCGCTCGGCGCGAGTACGAACGCGCGTGTCGACTACATTGTTGCGACCACCGTTCCACCACAACAAGTTGTTTCACCGGGCAGTCGGGATTTCGGACTGGTGGCGGTGGGGCAGAGCAGCACGCAGACCTTTACTATTGTGAATGCCGGGATCCAAACGCTGACCGGCTCCGCCACTGCGGGCGCGCCCTTTGCGATCGTGAGTGGCAGCCCGTTCACCATCAACGGCGGGAAAACCGGATTGGTGAGCGTGAGCTTTAATCCCGTGGCCGCCGGAGCGTTTACCGGCTCGGTCTTCTTTACCAGCAACGGTGGCGCCTCAACCAATGCCGTGACTGGTTCTGGAGCAATCCCGCCGATCGCCGGCTTCACCGGAAGCCCGACCAATGGCGCAGCGGCATTGCTGGTAAACTTCACGGATGCCTCCACCGGTACAGTGACGGGCCGGGTGTGGACCTTTGGTGACGGGGGTACGAGTGCCCTGACCAGCCCGAGTCACTCCTACGTTACTGCCGGGACTTTCTCGGTTAGCTTGACGGTGTTGGGCCCACTGGGATCAAACGCGCAGACGCGCGCGAATTATATTACAGTGACGAATGTGTTCGTTGCTCTCGTAGCCAATTTCACCGCCAGTCCGCTGAGTGGCGTCAAGCCGCTGCTGGTGAATTTCCTGGATGCCTCGACGGGTACGATCACGAATCATTTGTGGAACTTCGGGGACGGCAATACGAGCGCAGCCGTCAGCCCGAGTCACACGTACTCGAACGCGAACGTCTATTCGGTCTCGCTCACTGTCCTCGGTCCGGGTGGCTCGAGTTCGACCAACCGCGCGAATTTGATCACGGTAACCAATGCGGTGAACATTCCGCCGACAGTGACCATACTACGACCTGGGAATAGCATGTTGTACCCGCCGGTCACGAACCTGACGATCACCGTTGTCGCCAGCGCCACCTCCAACGATGGCGCCCCAATCAGCAAGATCGAATTCTTTGAGGACGCCACGAAACTCGCGGAGACGAACGCGAACCCGGCGACATTCTTATTACTCAATCCCACGCTCGGTGTTCACGTCCTTAGCGTGCGTGCAAGCGATACGTTCGGCGAGACGAATATCTCCTCAGGTGTGACCATTACCATCGGCGCCAAGAACTCGCCGTTGGGCGATTGGCAGGTCACGATCAGTGGAGCCGACAAGGGCGCCGAATTCCTGACGCTCGAGGATGACTACAGTGCCAGCGGCTTTGGGATTCGCAACAAGACGTTTGGGCTGGATGATGTGTCCGGGCATTGGAGCTTCAACGCAAAGGGGCAGGTGATGGGACCGTTCCTCGAAGAGATTGGCAGTACGACAAATTGGACCGGTACACTTCTGGGAACATTCAAGAGTCTCAAGACGCTCACCGCGACAGTGCCGACGGCCTCGGGCATTTTCCACTGGAAGGGTATCCCGGCGACGACATTCCCGGATCTCAGCGGCACATGGACGGGATTGGTGACGGTCGTCAAGACGAACATGACAGTGAGTTACGCAATCACGAACAACGTTGCTGATTCCGCTGTCTTCGATATCGCGACGAGCGCTGATCCGGCCACCGTGGTGGGACAACTGCTGGTGACGTCGCGCAACAGTGTTTACGGTTACGTCACGTTCGATAGCAAGCAGATCAACTTCTCCGGGACCTTTAGTGCATCACGTCTTTCGCTGACGTTGAAGGGCATAGATGCAACCGCGGAGAAGGTTTCCATTAAGATCTTCAAATAACGACGGGGAATGTTTGCTGGCGTGTGATCCTGCTCGCGGCTTGCCCGCTGGGTGAGTTTTAACTACACTCCCCAGTGATGAGGAAAGTACTGCTTGCGATTGTGCTGTTTTTGGCCGTCATCCTGTTGCTCATAGCGGCGGACTACTGGTACGACCAGAAGTACGGCTCGGATGGGCCGTTCCCGAATCAGCACGGTCACTGAGGAGAACATGGCAAAAATCAGGAAGCTACTCCACACCCGCTATCGCGTGAACGATTTGGAGAAGACGATTGCGTTTTATCGGGATGTGCTCGGTCTTCAGGAGACGGGTCGGCACAAGTCACCGCGCGGTTCGGAATTGGTTTTTATGAAGGCTCCCGAAAGTGATGAAGAGATTGAGCTTTGTCGCTACCCGGCGAGCGGCCCGGTCCGCGTGCCGCCGGATCTCACGCACCTTGCGTTTGAGGTCGACGATCTGACAGCCTTCGCAAAACAGCTCAAGAAGAAAGGCGTAAAATTCTCCGACGGACCGGTGGAATCCGCGGACGGCACAGTCTTCGCCTTTATTGACGCGCCCGAAGGCTACGAAATCGAACTTATCCAACGGTCAGGGAAGTGACCGCACCACAAAACATCGTCGTCGCGCCTTCGATTCTCGCTGGAGATTTTGGCAGTTTTGCGCGGGATGCGCAACGGACGGAGCAGAGTGGGGGAGATTGGTTGCACTGTGACGTGATGGATGGGCACTTTGTACCGAACATCACGTTCGGCCCCGACACGATCACCGCTTTCCGCAAGGCCACGAAGCTGCCGCTCGACGTACACTTGATGATTGAACGGCCTGATCAATATGTCGGGCGGTTCATGGACGCTGGCGCCGATCATCTGATCGTGCATCTAGAAGCGCCGCACGATGTCACGAAGACCTTGGCGCAGATTCGCGATCGTGGGAAGGCCGCTGGCTTGGCGATCAATCCGGGCACGCCTGCGGAGAAAGCGCTGCCGTTTCTCGGTCAAATCGACGAACTGCTGGTGATGACCGTGCATCCAGGCTTTGGTGGCCAGGCGTTCCTGCCGGAAATGTTGCCGAAGATTCGCGCGCTGCGGTCGGCAGCGGCGAATTTGCCGATCATCGTCGACGGTGGTATCAATCCGGAAACGGGCCGGCAGTGTGTCGCGGCCGGTGCAACCGTTCTGGTGGCGGGAAACTCGTTGTTTCGACATAAGACGTTGAACTTGGCGGAAGCCATTGCGGAGTTGAGAAGACATGCAACCCACTAGGATCAAATTCGGCACGGACGGCTGGCGTGGCGTGATCGCCGAGGATTTTACGTTTGAAAACGTCCGGCGTGTGGCGCAGGCAACCGCGGACTACTGGAATTCTCTTGTCGGCACAAAAAAAGCCGCGATCGTGGGCTACGATAATCGCTTCCTGTCGGAGACGTACGCGAAGCTTGTGTGCGAGGTTCTTGCGGCCAATGGGATCAAAGCCTGCTATCCGCCGCTGGCGGTGCCGACACCGGCGGTGACGTATGCCGTGCGCGACCGGGCGCTTTGCGGGGCCGTTATGATCACGGCCAGCCACAATCCTCCGCAATTTAACGGCTACAAGCTCAAGGCGCACTACGCCGGGCCGGCCGATCCGGAGATGTGCGCGCAGGTGGAAGCGCGCATCGACCGGTCGCCCGTCCGCGCGCTCAATTTCGACGAAGGCGTGAAAAACGGAAGCATTGAAATCTACGATCCTCGCGCCGCGCACGTGGCCGCCGTGAAGAAAATCATTGATCTCAAGAAGATCCGCAGCGCCAAACTGCGGATTGTCGCGGACTCGATGTACGGCTGTGGCGGTACCCAGTTGGAGACCATCCTCGCGAAGTCGGCCTGTCGGGTGGAGACGATCCGTGCGAATCGCGACCCGCTGTTCGGTGGCATCAACCCCGAGCCCATTGGGAAAAACCTCGGTGCGCTGTGCGAGGCGGTAAAGAAGACACGCGCGCAAATTGGGTTGGCGACCGATGGCGATGCGGACCGGCTCGGCGTCGTGAACGACAAGGCCCAATACGAATCGATTCAGCTCGTGTTCGCCATGCTGTTGCTGCACTTGATTCGCAACCGTGGACAGAAGACCGGCCTGGTGGTGAAATCCGCCAATAGTACCGTCCTCATCGATCGCATTTGTCGCGCGAACGGTCTGAAAATGGCGGAGGTGCCGGTGGGATTCAAATACATCTGCGAGAAGATGCGCGAGACGGATGTGCTGATTGGTGGCGAAGAAAGCGGTGGCATCGGGTTTCAAGGTCACATTCCCGAGCGTGACGGCATGCTGGCCAACCTGATGTTGCTGGAGATGCTCACAATGACCGGCAAACGTCTCACGGAGATTGCGCGCGACCTGGAGAAGGAATTCGGCGCCAGTTCCTATGATCGTATCGACATGAAGTTCCCACTGGAGAAGCGCGAGAAATTCATCGAGACCCTGCGCACGCAGCCGCCGCAGGAGTTGCTCGGGGTGCCGCTGGCCCAGATGAAGGATTTCGATGGCGTGAAGTATATCGCCAAAGACGATTCCTGGCTGATGTTCCGCACCTCCGGCACCGAGCCGATCATTCGTATTTACAGCGAAGCCGCCACGGCCGCGCGCGTGAAGAAACTCCTCGAACACGGCCAGAACCTCGCGCTGAAAATTGCGAAGTCGTAGTTCGGCAACGGCAGGCGTCCCGGCGAAATGATCACTCGTCGAGCGGATGCCAGCGGGACTGTTCATACACCCAAACCTTCTTCGTCAGGAGACAGCTTGGCCATTGGCTTCGCACCTTTCGTATGCTGGAAGGATCGCCAAAAGCATACACTTCAGAGACTGGCTGTAGTTCCGCGGAGTCGCATCCCGCCGCCTTTCCTCGCGGCATCTCTCCAGGAGGCCAGATGAGACGCAGCAACTGCTGCGGAGCCTTTGCGTCAATGCCCCAGAACGAAGCGTGGGCTCGAAGATAATAGTACGCCTCGCAGTCCAGCCAGGGCGGGGTCAAGAGCAAGGTTTGCTGCGGCGTGATGGGTGGCAGGGAACGGAACGCGGAAGCCGCGAGGCTCTTCTCAAATCGGGTGTAATAGTAGATCTCGCCCGTAATGATGGAAACACCGATGGTTACGGCAGCAATTCCCCGGAGCGCGCGCGACCCGACAGCGCTTAGTCCAATTCCCACAAGCAGATAAAGTATGTATGCGCTTCCAAGAAATCCGCGATCAACCCACAACGCGTGTTTCGTCAATGCTGAGTACGCATAGATCAACGCCGCCGGCAGCACGATGAGCGCGACTGCAAAGTACAGGATCCAATGGTACAAGTCGTCCCGCTTCCACAGTTGACGAACCCCGAGCAACGCGCAGCCGATCATCACCAGCGCCGTCAGGTCATGTAGCCGCCACGGGATTTTGTAAGCCGGGAAAGCGTTCATCGGGCCCGTGGTCCAACAGCGAACCAGATAGAGAAGTCGGTTTGTCTCGGGAAGTAAAACGCTGCCGGAGGGATTGGCGCGGATCATCCAGAAAAGTAGTAGGATGGGCGCAATGCCGAGGAACAGGACAGCAAATGCGGTGATTACCACTTTCGGTTTCAGCGGTAACGGGCGATCACGGAGATAGCGGGCGAAGGCGTAACAGACGAAGAATCCTATTTGAAGCACAACCGTCAGCAATCCGTACGCATGCGTCCACGCCAGGCCGATATTCGCGGCCACCCAGCCAATGAGGTGCACTGGCTTCCCTTCGAGGGCTTCGACAAGCTCGGTAAAGGCTAGCACGAAGAGGAAAGCGAGCAGCGCGTACATCCGCCCTTCCTGGGCGTAGTAAATATCAAAGGGTGACAGCGCCGCGAGTAGCCCGACATAGCAGGCGGTGCGATGTCCCCAATGCCGGTAGACAAAGGTGATCATCACCACCAACGTCGCAATGGAGGAAAGAGCACTCACAAATCGCAAACCAAACTCCGTATTGGGGAGGATCCACAGGCTTGTTTTCAGCAGGTAATAATAGAGCGGTGGGTGAACGTCAACCAACGACAAGCGGGTCACGTCGCCAAAGCTCATCTGCGCGGCCAGCCAGGAAAACCCCTCATCAATCCACACGCTCTGCCGTCCCAGATTGAGGAATCGCAGGGCTGTCCCCAGAAAAACGACAGCCAGCAAGCTCCAGCTGACCCCCGGGATTCGTTTCACTGGCTTGTTTTCCATCATCTATGGGCCCAATCGTGCCAGACGGGCCGGGCAATGTCACGATGTTTGAACGGTGGTCGCGCGGTGCCGGAATTTCTGCGCGTTGTGCACCTCTCGTCTTGCAAATTCATGGCGTTCAGGCCACACTTCCTCGTGGAATCGGGTGGCCAAAATGGTTGACTCCTTGACGAGCGCCATAGGCAAGCTTCATCTTGTCTCGGGGACGGTGTCGGGTCGGGTGTTCGAACTGGCGCAGGATCGCGTCAACGTCGGACGCGACGACGACAATGTCATCTGCCTTGACCACATTACCGTTTCCCTCCATCACGCCATCCTCGTTCGCATCGGTACCCACTACAAGGTTCGCGACCTGATCTCCACCAACGGGACGTTCGTCAATGGCGAACGCATGACCGGGGCGGAGTTGCGTCACGGGGACGTCCTGTGTTTCGGTGAGGTCGAGATGCGCTACGAGGAGCCGGGGTATGCGGTCGCCGAACCGAAGAAGCCCGCCGGCCAGACGGTGCTGCCCCTGGGCCGATCGCGTCCGATCCCGGCGCCCGCAAAAGAGCTGGAGTACCGAATCGTGGGCGCCGACGGTCGCACGTACGGGCCGGTGGACGCCGCGCAATTGCGGAAGTGGATTGCTCAGGGCTACGCCAATGAGCAGACGTGGGTGCCGGCCGAGGCGCGCCGAAACTGGAAGCAGCTCGCCGAGTTCCCCGAGTTTGCCGATGCGATCCGGGCCAACCCGACTCCGACCAACCTGTTGGGCACGCCTTCCACAGAAGCGCGCTCGGAAACACCCGTCAAGATTGGTCCCAGTGCGCTGCCGGAGTTTGTCACGGCCAGCGAAGGGATGCCGGCCGCGCCGGCTCGGCGGCGGACAAGGTGGTGGACGCGCGTGGGCGCGCTCTTGCTCGTGGCCTCGGCCTGCGGCGCCGCCCTGTGGTGGTTCGACCAGTGGCCGTTTGGTTCGCGCGGGCCCCTGCGGAAATATGGGCGCGGCGTGGAAGGCTACGTGTATACCGATCCCGATTATGTGGCCGCCGGCGCGGCGGAGGACTCGAAGAATTACACCGACTTCCTCAAGGACGCCCGGGCATTGGCGGCTAGATATCCGGACAACGCTTTGGCCCAATTTATCCTCGGCGAAGCCTATGCGAAACTCGGCTTTTTCCCCGATGCCGCGACGGCCTACCACGAGGCCATCAAGCTCAAGCCGGATTACATCGATGCCTGGTTCAACCTCGGCTGGGCCGACACCCAGGCGGGCAAACTGCCGGAAGCCACTGGAGTATTTCAGCAATTGATCAAACTGGCGCCGGACGATCCCCAGGTGTGGGACAATCTTGGCGGCGTCTACGCGGGGCAGGGACATCAGGCCGACGCGATCGGCGCGTACAAAAAGGCCGTCGAATTGAAGCCTGATTTTGCCGACGCCTGGTTCAAGCTCGGCGCGGCCTACGCGGGCCAGGGCCAATACCCGGAAGCCATCAATGCCTTTCGGATGGCGTTGAAACACCAGCCCGATTTCCCCGACGCTTGGTTCAATCTCGGCGTCGTCTCCGAACAGCAGAACGAGCACAACGAAGCCGTCCTTTTCTTCACACAGGCGCTCAAGCAGAAACCCAACTACGCCGAAGCGTGGGGCGGCCTCGTCCGGGCCTACCTGAACCTCCACCAAACCGACAAAGCGGGTGAAGCCGCCCGCGAAATGAAGAAGATCGACCCCGTCAAAGCCAACCAACTCGCCGAAGAGTTGAGCCGCGAAGCCCCCGCACCCATCGCCATCGACTCGAAATAGGGCGTAAACTGGGTTCAAATTGTGGTCGTTTTTCAGTTTTTGGTGCAATTACCCCCCTGTAAACCCCCTATTTTTGGGTTCGTTTTCCAAAACGAACCCACCGAATTATTCCGACAGTTTGTGTCACAACTTCCATAGGGATAGCTTGTTACATCAGAAAATTCTCCAAAAAACGGTGGGTTCGTTTCGCAGAAACGTATATAGGCCCCCTTGGTCCTCAGGGAATGCCTTGGTAGGGACTCGCTGCCGCGCGTCCTCGCGAAGTAGGTTCGCGCCATTTTGTCGCATCGTCTTGTCGTGCGATAGCCTTGACGAAGACAGATTCCCCCCCTCTCTCCTTGGAGGAGAGGATTGGGTGAGGGGTATCTACGCCCTCGCGAACGCGGATTACGCTCTACACTCTCAACGAACATACGCTTCTGACCATACCACTATCGGAATACGATGTCCAGAGATTTAAGCTGCCCGCCCCGTAGAGCGTCCTCATTTCACAAAGTCGGTTCCGTCTTTCTTTTCGGGCATAAGGTCACACTTCTGAATGGCAAAGACGCCGAAGCCGATCTCACCGTGAAACTCCCGGACGGGCTGGACATCACCAACGAAGAGTAGCGACGGTAGGGGCAAGCGGGGCGTAGCTTCGTCGAAATACAGCAGCGGCGATCAGGTGAATCGATTATACCGCGTCGATATGCGCCCGCCGTAACTTCGGTCTTGCGTATCCGGCTCAGGGAGCACGTAGGTTGAGATTGGTTCCTGAGTGGACAGCTAAAAGGGGGACCGCGACGCTGAGACCATCTGGAAGCGAAGGAAAGGTTTCTGAATCGGCTGGCCAGCACTGTTACAACTGATACAATGTGAACGGTGAAATTAATGTCCGCTAGTAAGCGAGAATTGCTGGCAGTAGCACTGGTTACGATCGCGTCGATGGGCATCGCGCGAGCGGACGGTACGAACAAGATGACGGTATTCTCGCTACCCCTCGCTCCAAAGTCGGCGACAAACAACCAGGCAGTACCGGCCAAACCGTCGGTCCTGTCGCCAAAAATCCAGTTCGACAAGACCGTGTACGATTTCGGCACCACGTCGCTCGTCGATTCCCTCACCGGAACCTTCACGTTCCACAATGCGGGAACGGGAACGCTCAGGGTCGGGAACCTGCAAACGGTCGCCAGCGTAATACCGAATGTCCTGAAGCCCGGGGAAAAGGGCGAACTGGTCTTCAAACTCAATATCGGCGACGCACATGGCATACTGGAGCAATACATCACCGTGCCGTCCAACGACCCACAGTCACCGAAAGTAAGCTTGTCGATCAAGGTCGAGATAAGGCAGATACTCGATATTTGGCCCCCCGATATCCAGTTGGGTACCATTCGACCGGGAACGACCACGAATGCGGCGGTGCTGGTACGCCGAACGGATGGCAAGAAGCTGGTTATCAGCAAGGCCGAGCCAAGCAACAAATTGCTGCGCACCCGTATTGAACCTGTCGAAGGCTCAAGCGGTCGGTCGGCGAATGTCGTCATTGAAGTGGAGAGCGAGGGAACGCCGCGGCTATTCAACGAGAATGTAAAGCTGTCTCTTGAAGACATCCCGAAGCCAGTGTCGGTGATCACCGTCAACGGACGGTTGCTGGGTGATGTAACTGTGGAGCCGGCAATGTTGTACTGGCCGATGACGGGCGCCCCATTGACCAATTCCGGGGCTTTGCCGGCGCGCGAGTTCAAGGTTTCCGCCACCCGGTCTGATCACCCTTTGGTAATCAAGAACCTGACAACCAACATAAAGGACTTGAATCTCGAATTGGTCACGAAAGCCGCGGGCAAAACCTATGTGGTGGTTGCCAGGCTTACGCAGATCCCAAAGCACTCTGTCCAGGGTGCGATCAACTTCGAGACGAACATGCCGGGACAACCGAAGGTGGCGATCCCCGTGACGATTGCTGTCCAGAAGTGAAGGCGTCAGCCGCCCCCCACACAATCGCCTGTTCCGGTCGACAGCAAATGCGTCCTGACCACCAGCGGAATGCGCGGCCATCCCGCCGGCGACACATCGGCCTGCCTTAAAGTGGGGAAGGGGACTACCCAAACGCGGGAAAGGCTGGTACAGTGTGCGGCTCATGGATTTGGGTCACATACGCAATTTTTGCATCATCGCGCACATCGACCACGGCAAGACTACCTTGTCGGACCGATTGTTGGAGACAACGGGGGCGCTCGAGAAACGCGAGATGCGCGAGCAGGTGCTCGACTCAATGGACCTCGAACGCGAGCGCGGCATCACTATCAAAGCGCATCCCGTGACAATGACCTGGCACGCCGAGGACGGCCAGATTTACGAATTGAACCTGATCGACACGCCCGGCCACGTGGATTTTGCCTACGAAGTGTCGCGCAGCCTCGCGGCGTGCGAAGGGGCGTTGCTCGTGGTGGACGCTGCCCAGGGCGTCGAGGCGCAGACGGTCGCCAACGTGCACATGGCGTCGAAGCAAAAACTCACCATCGTCCCGATCATTAATAAGATCGACCTGCCGAACGCGAACGTCGAGGAGACCAAACGCCAACTCGAAGAGATCCTCGCCATTCCCGGCGATACGGCGATCCTGGCGAGCGCAAAAACCGGTATCGGCATCGCTGACGTTTTGCGCGCCGTCGTCGAACGCATTCCGCCGCCGCTACCGCCCACCGACACCGCCCTGCAGGCTCTCGTGTTCGATTCGATGTTCGATACCTATCGCGGTGTGGTGACGTATGTGCGATTGTTCGCGGGCGAAATCGTGCCGGGAATGATGATCCAACTCATGAGCACGGGGCTGAAGTACGAGGTGAAGGACGTCGGTGTCTTCACGCCGAAGCCCGAGCCGCGCAAGAAACTGTCCGCCGGCAGCACGGGATACGTCATCGCCAACATCAAGACCACGGCCGACGTGAAGATTGGCGAAACGATAACCGATGCGCGCCAGCCGGCGAAGAAGCCGTTGCCAGGATTCCAGAAAGTACACCCGATGGTCTTCAGCGGACTCTACCCGATCGATTCGGCGGACTTCGAACACCTCAAAATAGCGCTGGGAAAACTGCAGCTCAACGACTCGGCGTTCCAGTATCAATCGGAAAGCTCGGCCGCCCTCGGATTCGGGTTTCGCTGCGGCTTCCTGGGATTGCTGCACATGGAGATCGTCCAGGAACGATTGCGGCGGCAGTGGGACATGGACATCATCGCCACGTATCCCAGTGTCATATATAAGGTGCTCAAGACGAACAGCGAAATTCTTGACGTGGACAACCCGGTCTTCCTGCCCGATCCATCGGTAATCGACCATATCGAGGAACCGTACGTGAAGGCCTTTATTATTTGCCCCAACGAAAACATCGGCGATATGATGCAACTGGTCATGGAGAAGCGCGGCCTGGTCTCCAAGACCGATTCCATTGACACGCGCCGCGTGATGTTGACCGCCGAACTGCCGCTGAACGAGATCCTCGTGGATTTCCACGACAAAATCAAAAGCATCACGCGCGGTTATGGCTCGATGGATTACGAGCCGCACGGCTATCGCGAGGGCGATCTGGTGAAGCTCGACATCCTCGTCAATAGCGAGCCGGTCGATGCGTTTTCCAGCATCGTGCACCGCAGCAAGGCGGAAACCCGTGGCCGGGCTCTTGCGCTCAAGCTTCAGGAAGTGATCCCGCAACAGATGTTTCAAGTGGCGATCCAGGCGGCCATCGGCGGAAAAATCATTGCCCGCGAAACGGTCAAGGCATTGTCCAAGAATGTCACCGCGAAATGTTACGGCGGTGACATCTCGCGCAAGCGCAAGCTTTGGGAGAAACAGAAGGAAGGCAAGAAGCGCATGAAGGCCATCGGCAAGGTGAACATTCCGCAGGAAGCATTCATCTCGGTACTGAAATCAGGGTAGGGGAACAAGCCATGAGCAATTCGGAAGATCGCAAAACATTAAAAAGTGCGCGGGAAATGATCCAGGGCGCGCGGAAGTGGTTGCGGATCAATCGCGACCTGCTCGCGCCCGGTCAAATCCTCGCGATCACGACCAAGATCGGTGAGTTGGAGCAGGCGCTGAAAATGGAAGACGCCAGGGCTGCCGCCTCGCGGTCCGATGAACTGGAACAGAAAATCCACGGCGCGTTGCCGGTACAGAAGTCTCCGGCCCTGCGCGAGAACATCGAGGTATTGCTGGTCGCGGTCATTGTAGCCATGGCGGTGCGGACGTTCTTCATACAACCATTCAAAATTCCGACCGGCTCGATGCAGCCGACATTGTATGGAGTGTTTCCGCCACCCAACGAGGCCCCAACACTGTACGGCGTCAGACCACCATCGGTTCTCGATCGCATCGCTGGGGTCATCTTCCAGGGGAACATGTACGAACCCTACGGGTTTCGCACGCGAGGCGACCATATTTTTGTGGATAAGATCAGTTATCACTTCCGCAAGCCGCGCCGCGGTGAGGTCATTGTGTTCGACACAACCCACATTCCGGAAATCCCAGCCCCGTCCCGCGGCAATTTCTACATCAAACGCCTGATCGGACTGGAGAACGATGTCATCCAGATCAAGCCCCCATATGTCCTCGTCAATGGCCAGGTCTTGGATGATCGGCCCGCATTTGGGCGTATCTATTCCCTCACGAATGAATATCACGGCTATGTGATTCCCGAGACATGGCCCGCCCCAAAATACTTCCCATCTTCCGCCAGCACCTACACGGTGCCGCCAAAGCATCTATTCCCGATGGGTGATAACAGTCGAAGCAGTCTCGACGGCCGCTTCTGGGGATCCGTTCCTCAGGAAGACGTCGTGGGCAGGGCGGTGTTCGTGTATTGGCCGTTTAGCAAGCGGTTCGGTCGAGTGGACTAGAAGTCACCGCAAACTGTCGTTTAATCATTATATATACAGCACCAGAGCATTGCCATATACATAACGTCGCACAATATAGATTATGTCTAATAAATGAGGCCCAGCAGGTGGATTTGTCAAACAGGTCGTATTAGCTTTGGAGGGTCAAACCCACCAGTTCTCGGCGGCGAAGAGTTCGTCGGGCACGGCCAAATTCAACGTGCCGATATCGGGATGGCGCTCCAACTCCACGTCCTGATCGAGCAGTTGGATGAAAAAGGCGGCCTGCTCCCGTTGCTTCCACCCAAGATCGGCCAGCGGGATGCCCAGTTCGAGGATCTTGTCGAATTTGATGAGGCTGACCTCGGTGAGCTTTCGAGGTGCGGAATCAGGATCAGTGACCCAGAGTTCAGCGCGACCGAGATCGGGTGTAAGCTCCATAATAAGGACGGCCCGGTGCGTCGGACCCACGAAATTCACCCGTAACCCCACCTTGGGCGGCAGCTCAACGCCTTTGCGAAAGTCTACGCGCAGATAGAACGTGGTGAGATCCGCGCCAAAGTGGACGGCCTCGATGCAGCGTTCGCTGCGGTACATGGCGCCCATGTTGCGGCCCGCTTCGTAAACACCCGCGCCCGCCCATTCATAATAGGATGTGATCGCCCCGTCGATTGTCGGCGTGATGAGGTCCGTCGGCTTACGAACCTCGCGGGCCACCTCCGAGCGGCAGATGTTCGTCTTCAGGACGTCGGGGACCGGCATCCCGCAAAGGCGATAAACGTTCTGCAGATGGGTACGGAAGAGTTCATCGAAAATCAGGTCGTTGTCCGTCACAAAGTCGCTGCCATACCACCAGAACCAATCGCTGCCCTCGGCGGCATAGATCTCCAGCATGGCTTTCCGGTGCTGCTCGGGCGTGATCTCGTGCTGGTCAGCCTTCCGCTGCAAAAAGTCGCGGGTCTGGCCGAGTAGTTCCCAACCGCGATTCTCCTCGGGCTCGCCAACCCAGACATCAAAGTCGCCGCGGATCCATGACCCGGTGTGCAGCGTGCTCAGGTTCGCGTCGGGCGGATGCGCGGAAAAATAATCATGGAACGTCGTCGTGATAATCCCCTCGTGCGCGGACAATCGCTGGTACAGCTCCCGCAGAAACGCCTGGCCGCCATCGGGGAAATGTTCCCAGGCATTTTCGCCGTCGAGAATCACCGCGCACAACGGGTCGGTACCCTGCGCGGTCCGGGCGATCTGCTCGATCTGGCCGACCATGAAATCGGCCGCGCGCTGCGGATCATTGCGCGAGGCCGTGAACCCGATGAAATCACTCAGCGCCCGCTCGCGGAACGCGAGACACGCGCCGGCATCGCCAAATTGCGCGCGGTAACCCTGGAACAACATGGCACGGTCGAAGGTCCGACCCGGATGCACCACCGCCAGGCTTCGCCAGAGATTTTCCTCGTCGGTGGCGAACCATTGATAACCGAGTTCCTCGAGGATCGGGATCAGCTCCGGACAAACTGAACCCTCCGATGGCCACACCCCGTGCGGTGGCGCGCCGAAGATTTGCGTGTGCAGGTCACGAGCCATGGTCAACTGCGCGCGAACATCCTCGGGATGCGAGAACGGCGGCGGCAGCTCCCGGCCCGGCATGCAGCGGCGGGCGAACTCGGTGTTGTACACCAGCGGCATAATCGGGTGAAAAAAAGGCGTCGTGCTGATTTCGATCTGGCCGCGTTGGGCGAGGGCCTTGTAGTAGCCGAGCACGGTTTTCAGGACGACCTGCTGGTGGTCAAAGACCGTCTGCTTGTCTTCCTCGCTGAATCCCCCACCCTTCCGTTTCAGGTCGGCGATCTCGGGATAGAGTCGCTCGGCGGCGTACCCGAACCAGGTGAGGTTGAACCACACTTGCAGATCGCGAAATTCCGGATCGGTGAAACTGCCGGCGGCCTGCTCGAGGTTGATCTTCGCCGCGTTGAGCCCGCGCTTCTGTAGCAGCGCCCAGTAACGCGGGAACGGCTTGATCATGTTGTCCCAATTCGCCTTGAAGAAATGTTCCAGCAGATTCGCCTTCTGTGCCCGCGTCAGCGTCTCCGGGGGCGGCCCGGCCAGTGCTCGCCAGAGGTCCCATACCTCGTCGTTGGCGAGTTGCTGGATTTGTTTCAATAACACTGGCGTCAGGTTGAACGTGCAATGGAAATCCGGGTACTGTTCCGCGAGCCAGATCATGTCGAGGTAGCCCTTGGTCGTATGCAGGCGCACCCACGGCATCAGCGCCGCCCCGCGAATCGGGTCGACGTAGTACGGCTGGTGCATGTGCCAGAGAAAGGCGACGTGAAGCGGCATGAGTGACTCTTGCGACGCTTAGACCGGGATCTCGCGGAGATACTTGGCGGCTTCCTCGGGCGTCGTCGGGTTGATGTAAAAACCCGTGCCGACCTCGAAGCCCGCGATGAGCGTCAGTCGCGGCAGAATCTCGATATGCCAGCGGAAGTCCTGGTCGATGGTTGACCAGAAGCCATGATGCGCGTAGCGCGCCGGGGCCGTGTTGACGATAAAATTGTATTGCGGTTGGTTCAGGGCTTTCGCCAGCTTCTGCAGCGTCACCTTCAGCACATCGGCCAGCAACAGAATCTCGTCGGGATGAATATCCTGGAAATACGCCGCCTGCCGCCGCGGGGTGAGCGTGACCTCGAAGGGGAACCGCGACGCGAACGGACAGTACGCCACAAAACCCGCGTTCTCATACACGAGCCGCGAACCTTCTTTAATCTCCTGCTTTAGGATGTCCTCAAAAATACTGCGGTCCTTGTAGTTGTAGTACTCCATCGCGCCAAGCAGTTTCTCCTTCAACCGCTTCGGTGTGACGGGTGTCGCGATCAACTGCGAGTGCGGATGCCCGATCGTCGCCCCGGCCTGCCGCCCGAAATTCTTGAAAACCAAAATGTAGCGGAACCGCGGATCGCGCAGCAGGTCGGTCATGCGAATCTTGTACGTCTCGATGACCCGCCCGATGGCCTCGACGGGCTGTTGCTCCAGTTGCAGATTCGGATTCGGCGTCTCGATGATGACTTCGTGCGCGCCGATGCCGTTCATCTTGTCGTAGATCCCCTGCCCTTCCTTGTCGATGTCCCCCTCGATCCGCAACGCGGGGAATTTGTTCGGCACCACGCGCACCTGCCAGCCGGGGCCGTTCGGTTTGCTCTTCGGGTCGCGGAACGCGAAAATCTCCGGCGGCGTCATGTGCTCGTTGCCTTCGGCGAACGGGTTCTTGGCCGGATCGGGCGTCTCGATGGGTTGCGGCGCGAAATCGCTTGGACGCTTCCCGCGTTCCGTCGCCACGATCACCCACCGACCGACAACTGGATCTTTGCGAAGTTCTGGCATAGCCGTCTGTCCCCACTTTTCAGCCGCCGCGCGTCACAGCGCCGCGTACAATTTTTCATATTTCTGCGCGCTCGCCCGCCACGAAAAATCGCGGGCCATCGCGTTCCGCATCAATTTCTGCCATTTCTTGGGCTGCTTGTGGAGCAAAATCGCTTGTTGCGCCGCTTCCACCAGCCCCGCCGAGGTATAGGGAGCAAATTTGAAACCAGTTCCGTCCTCCGACCGCGAATTGTATTGCCGCACCGTGTCCTCCAGTCCGCCCGTCGCCCGCACCACCGGGACCGTCCCGTACTTCAGGGCGTACAGTTGCGTCAATCCGCACGGCTCAAAATGCGACGGCACCAACAGCATGTCCGCCCCGCCCTGGATCTGGTGCGACAATTCCTCATCATGGCCGATCCGCACCGTCACCTGTCGCGGGAACTCCTCAGCCACCCCGGCCAGGATCTCCTCGTATTTCCGCTCGCCCTTCCCCAGCACAATCAACGTCAGCCCCGACTTCACCAGCTTCTCCACCGCCCCCACCAGCACCTCCACGCCCTTCTGCTCCGTCAACCGCGACACGAACGCCGCCACCGGTTGCGTCTCGTTCGCCTCCAATCCCAGTTTCGCCAACAAGTCCGCCCGACAGGCCCGCTTACCGGACAAATCCTCGGGGGTATAGCGCTGGCGCAATTGCCCGTCCGTCGCCGGATTCCACCGCGTATAATCCACGCCGTTGACGATCCCCTGCACGTCGTCGGCCCGCGCCGCGAGGACCGTGTCGAGCCCGAACCCGCCCTCCGTCGTCTGGATTTCCAGGGAATACGTCCGGCTCACCGTCGTGACCGCGTCGGCAAACACGATCCCACCCTTCATCAGGTTCATCTGCCCGTAAAACTCCAGCGACTCGGGCGTGAAGAACTCCCCGGGCAAATTCGTCAGCGGATAATCCAGGCTCCAGAACATCCCCTGGTACGCGATGTTGTGGATCGTGAACACCGACTTGACGGGAAACTCCGTGCCCAGCGTCCGCGCCCGATACGCCGCCTGCACCGGCACAAACGCCGCCGGCCAATCGTGACAATGCACCACGTCGGCGTGAAACCGCGTGTACCCCAGCAGCTCGACCACCGCCTTGGAAAAGAACAAAAACCGCTCCGCGTTGTCTTCGTAATCGCGGACACCCGTGTAATACAATTCCGACCGATCGAAGAACTCATCCCGCCGTATGAACAGCACCCGCACGCCATCCGCCTGCTTCAACTCCAGCACGTCCCCCGTCACCGTCCGACTCCCCAGCGGGATCTGCAAGGTCAACCCGATCGGCTTGGCCTCGCGCGCTACCTCCTGCGCGCAACGGTAAAACGGCAGGCAACACGTCACCTCGTGCCCGAGCTGGCTCAGCGCCCCCGGCAACGCGCTGACCACGTCCCCCAATCCCCCCGTCTTGGCGTAGGGCGTCATCTCACTGGCCGCAAAAAAAATCTTCATCGGGTTCTAACAAGCGGGCCGCGTGCCCGCTGCTTCCTTCCAGCGTTGTCTACGACCGCCGCACACTAACAAATCGCCTTCGCGGAATACAACGCTCCTTATATATAGGAATCAGCGGCAACTCGTAGAACGTGCAGCTTGCCCTTCGTAGCGTCCCCGCGAAGTAGGCTCTCGCCCATTCAAGCACCCGTTTCCCCTCTCCCTTTAGGGGAGAGGGTTAGGGTGAGGGTTCCGGGTATTGTCTTAATTGCCTCCTGCCCGCTTTCCGATGACAACGACCGGACGACATGCCGCACGCCGTCCATCCCGTCCAATTCGTCCATTCCGTCCACCAAATCCGTTCATTTCTTTCGTTCAGGCCTCAATTTACCCCCTCCCGGTGGGTTCGTTTCCGAAAACGAACCCACCGTTTTCCGGCAGAATTTTATTGTGTAACCCATTGTATCACTGATTGATAGATGCTGTTTTCCTCGCGAAAATCGGTGGGTTCGTTTCGCAGAAACGTATACGGGGGGTCCTTTTACCAGCAAAGCCGAGCGAAGTACCAGCGGAGCGAGACGCCGTGAGTTCGTTTTCACGGCAATCGGTGGGTTCGTTTGGTAGAATGGCATGTTTCTTTCGCCCCTCCTCTCCTAACAAACAACGCTCCTTCTCTCACTTTTCAAAGAACTGTGCCAACCTATCAATCTTCTCTCAGCATGTCCAGCAAAATAATCGATTAACGATAGACAGGCAGAATCCCTCATGAAGAGGGCGTGACTTCCATTTCACTGGTCGTGGCGGACAAGTTTGGATAGTCTCCCGGGCTGGTGAAGGCCCGAAAACTCATGCCCCTATTGGTGGTCGCCATCGGTCTGTTGGTGTATCACAACAGCCTGCGCGTGGGATTCATCCTCGACGATCAAGGGCACATCACGGAGAATTCCCACATTCGCCATCTGTGGCCGCCTTGGGACATCATCCTTCACACCTCGCGGCCGGTGGTGCTTCTTTCGGTGGCGTTGAACTACGCCTTGGGCGGACTCAACCCGTGGGGATACCATCTGTTCAACGTGGCCGTGCACATCCTCGCGGCGCTGGCGTTATTCGGGGTGGCACGGCGAACATTTCTTTCAGAACCCCTGCGATCCCGGTTCGGCGAAGCCGCGGAGCAACTCGCGGCGGTGATCTCATTAATCTGGCTCGTGCATCCGCTGCAAACGGAGGCCGTGACCTACATCATCCAACGCGGCGAATCGCTCATGGCGTTGTTCTACCTGCTGACTCTGTATTGTGTCATTCGCAGCGCCGGGGCGTCGCGAAGCACTGGCTGGTCGATGGCCGCCGTGGCGAGTTGCGCGCTGGGCATGGCCAGCAAACCCATTATGGTCACAGCGCCGGTGGTGATCTTGCTCTATGACCGCGCCTACCTGACGAAGTCGTGGCGGGAAATAATGGAACGACGCTGGCTCTTGTATGGCTGTTTGGCGGCCACCTGGTTGTTGCTCCCGCCGTTGCTGGCGAATGGAGCCACCGAATGGAAGGAGAGCGCCGGGTTTGCCTACGATGGCGTCCCGCCGCTCCGTTACGCGCTGACACAATCGGGAGTGATTTTGCATTATCTGCGGCTGGCATTCTGGCTGCACCCATTGTGCTTTGACTATTGTCGCGGGTATGGCTGGCCGGCGGCTCAATCGGTGCGAGACGTGGCGCCAGGACTGCTGGTCGTCGGCGTATTGCTGGCGGCAACGCTCTGGGCTTGGGGACGGAATCCGTCGTTGGGATTTCTCGGAGTTTGGTTCTTCCTGATCCTGGCGCCGACGTCCAGCTTCGTGCCGGTGGCGGACCTCGTCGTGGAACACCGCATGTATTTGCCGCTGGCGGCGCTGGTGGCAACGGTGACCGTCGCCGGGTTCCTGCTGGGGCAGACCCTGCTCAGTACCCGGCCCCGGGCGCGAAGAATCATCGCCGGCGGAGTGGTCGGAACCCTCGTCTTGCTGCTGGCGATTGTCACCATCCAGCGGAACCGCGATTACCGGTCGGACATGGCCCTTTGGGCCGACACCCTGGCCAAGTGTCCCAACAATCCCCGGGCCCACAACAATCTGGGGGTCGATTTGCTGGAACAGGGCCGGGCGTCAGAGGCGATGGACCAGTATCAGCAGGCACTCCGGATCAAGCCCGATTTCGCCGACGCGCAATTCAACCTCGGGCTGGCTTCGGTCCAACTGGGCCGGGTGCCGGAGGCGATCGGACACTTCGAGCGAGCGGTACAGATCCAACCCGACCATGTCCGGGCACTCAACAACCTGGGGGTCCTACTACTGCAACTGGGCCGACCGCAGGAGGCGATTGGTCACTTCGAGGAAATGCTGCGGATCAAGCCGGATTCTGCCGAGGCTCACGGCAATCTCGGGATGGCTCTCATGCATCTGGGCCGGGTGCCGGAGGCGATCGGACACTTCGAACAAATCATACGGCTGAGGCCCGAGGATGCCGAGGCACACAACGCAATGGGGGCCGCACTGGAAAAAGCGGGCCGGGTCCAGGACGCCATCCCGCAGTATGAACAGGCACTGCGGCTCAACCCCGATCTCACCCAGGCGCAAAACGCCCTCGCGCGCCTGCAAGCCGCCCGCTAAACCGAGTCGGCCGGAGCCGAATCCGATGAGACGCTGCACGCCGTATTCCCGCAGCAAACCCACTGTCGCTCGCGGCAAAGGGTTAGGGTGAGGGTTCCGGTATACGTCCCGCCCGTTTTCCAATTCGGCTTTCACAAACGAACCGGATTCATTTTTTCCGACCTCCCGTCATAACTCCCGTTCGCCTCGGTGGTTCCATAGAAAAATGCCCCAAAACCAATCCGGTTCGTTTCGCAAAAACACATGTTTTTGCGTCCCCTCCTCCCCTACCAACCAACGCCCCTTCTCTCTTCTCAAAGAACTACCCCAACCATACCCCTCCCCTCCCACCCTGTCCAGCAAAATAATCGATTAACGATAGACGGGCGGAATCACCACGGAAATCGCCTCAAAACTGCGCCCCCTCCCGGCGAATCGTTTTACGCGCCTCCGCTTCCGCTCCATAGGCGCCTCACCCTCCACCGCCAAAGAGTAGCTTCCCCGACACTCCCCTCACCCAACCCCTAAACCGCCCCCAAAAACCGTGCCTTCCACGGCTCGGTTTCTGCATGATATTCTTTGAGTGAAACCTTGAAAGGCAGCAAAATAATGGCTCGTAAGGCAACCGCTTTTGGGCTCCCCACCCCCTTTTCGACCAAAAACCCCGACGGAAATACCCGAAAACCCCTGTAAAACCGCTGGTTTATCCGGGGATTTCTCATGAGTGATAATGCTACTCATCCATGACAAAAATATGCATAAATCTGCGAATAAGTTATTGACAGTCTACGGCTCCGCTGGTACTCTCTGGGCAGTTAGATTCACCGAGTCAGTGCATATAGGGTATAGGCGAAAACGTAATAGTTCACCGAGTCGTGAACGAGGCAACAGGGAAATTAGGCGAGGAGAAGACATGCAACAAGCACAACACGCACGGGGTTGGAACTTCCTTCCGAAACTCACTTTCGTAATCACCATCGGGCTGATCACCGCCGCGACAGGCTTCCAGGCCCGTGCGGTCGATGTGTTCACTGACCCGGTTGGTTTCATCACAGTAAACCCGGTTCCGAATGGCTACGCCTTTATCGGCGTGGGCATGACCCAAATTCCGGCACTGCGCGGAGTCGTTGGCACGGTTAGTGGTCAGCAAGTTCCCGTGAACAGCACGCTGACGCCTGGCCAATACAATGCCACGTCGGAAGGCGCCCAGTTCTACATTGAAGACGTCAACACGAACGGCACCACTGCGGGCTTCTCGGACGACATCGTCAGCAACGACGCGGCGAATGTTTACACCGCCGACAGCGATGGGGCGTTTCTCGCCACTGGTGATACCTTCAAGATTTATCCGCACAACACGTTGAATACCGTCTTCGGACCGCAGAACCAAGCGGGCTTGGTCGGGTCGAACACCTCAGCCAATGCAGATAACATCTTCATTTGGAATCCGGTCACCCAGGGTAACGTCATCTACTGGTACAAATCGACGAGCGCGACACCCGGCTGGAGAGGTCCTGCGGGCTTGCTGGTCGACGCCGGTAATACTCCGCTCTATGTTGATCAGGATATCGAAATCCAAAGCAAATACGCGAAGACCACGAATAGTGTCGTGATTGTCGGCGCGGTGAAGCTTGGACCGACGATTACTGTGGTTCCTTCAACCGGTTACGCGTTCGTTGGTGATATGTACGCCACCAGCCTCACGCTTAGTAACCTCAACTTGCACACTGGCAATGCGAACACCGGGGTGATCGGATCGAACACCTCAGCCAATGCGGACAACGTGCTCGTCTGGGATCCGGTGGCCCAAGGCTCCGTTATCTACTGGTACAAATCGACGAGCGCGACACCCGGGTGGAGAGGCCCGCAAGGCCTGCTGACCGACGCCGGTACGAATGTACTTTCGCTAGGTTCGGTTGTTGAGGTACAACGCAAGTACAGTCCGTCCTTCACTTGGACCATACCGGCGCAGTACTAAACTACTTGACATAACACAGGGAAAATGTTAACAAACAATCAGGATAGTAAGGGAACGAACAAAGGGAAAGGGATTAATAGAATGAATGGGAAAATGATCTTTAAGTTCGCCGCAGTAGCGGCAATCGTATGCGTAGCCTCAGCGGCTCGCGTGTACGCAGCGACCATCGCGCTTGGCGCGGACGACACGACCTACTTCGGGTTGGCGAATGGCAATGCGCTGCCGGCCCCGGATGCAGTGTACATGGGTGAGTTCACCATCACCGACACTCAGATCGCGGCTCTGATGTCGGGTGGGACCGTTTCGGCAGCCAACTACGCCACTTTGGTGTCGGATTTCGTGCCGCTGAATGGCACGGGTTTCCAACCCATTGGAACCGGTACCGGCGGTGACGCCGGTTCTATCGGCGCGACCTTCGCGGGCATCAACCCTTCGTTTGCGAGCGGTGCGATCCATCTCTTGGTAGTCAACACTGCCACCACGGTTGGAGCATCGCAGGTCGGCGTGTTCACAGGATCTGCACTCTGGGCGTTTCCGGCCAGTATGGCCACGGGTAGCACGAGCATCGACACGGACAACGCACTTACGGCACCTCTGATTGGCGCATACGCGGCCAGTCTTGATGCTGCGTCTAAGGGCTATACCTTTGATGCAGATAGTGGAAATGACCTCGGTAATATTGCCGCCTTGGAGCTCGCCACGGTCGTTCCTGAGCCTTCGACGTATCTTCTCGTCGGCACGGGTCTGCTCGGGTTGCTCGCTCTTCGCCGTCGTAGCTAATAGTTCAAACTAGGGGAGATCCCCAAGTTCGTTTCTGAGGGGCCAGTCGAAAGACTGGCCCCTTCGTTTTCCCCCCCGTCTGCTGTAGTTGCGCCCCTTTCCATTCCGTTGTAGCCGCGGGCTTGCCTCGATTCCGAGATCAAGGCGCTGACCGCGGGCCTTTCCGTTCTGTTGTCGCCGCGCTCGATGAGCGCGGTTTGGTTGTAGCTGCCCGCTTGTAGCCGCGAGCTTTAGCCCGCGTTCGACGCATCGCAATCCCGCAACAATATCATCAGGACCCAGGCTACGCCCGCGCCTACAGATTTGGCCCGCGTGCTGCGGAAGATCAGCCTCGTTGCCACCGTGGACGCCCCCCGGGGCTGCCCTTGGCCCGCCATCCGATTCGCCAAGGGGGGTGTGTTCACACTAGCACCCAGACCTTTTCGTACCGTAGGATTATATCCTACCCCTTCTCAGCCAATCACCCACTAGAAAACCGTCTTCGCACCGATTGTGCAGAGGCCGGTACTTGGCGTATCAAAGGGAGCGTAAGAACAATTATGAATCAAGCGCTACAGGTAGTCGAAAACAAGAAGGTCGGTCAAAGGTTGACCGAGCTGGTCGGGCGCCATCCGGCCGAAGGCTGTGGCTTCCTTGCCTTGTGCGACTCCTCCATTGATGATGAATTTTTGACAGATGTGGCCGAAATAGGGGCATCAGCGGCGTTAGTATCGGATCCTTCCCGTGCAATAAACTCGCTTCGTGGCTTGTCGCTTCTCCAAGTGCAAGACACCCTCACCAAATTGCACAAACTCGCACCGAGCTACCGCCAGCTGATGCCCCTCCGGC
>Ga0224557_1000387_pt1 | contig 49426 bp, 44 predicted proteins | sample 714S31014metaG_FD_180677 | JGI IMG/M metagenome (GOLD analysis project Ga0224557, IMG submission 180677) | Peat soil microbial communities from Stordalen Mire, Sweden - 717 S3 10-14 | ecosystem: Environmental > Terrestrial > Soil > Wetlands > Peat | place: Sweden: Norrbotten County, Stordalen...
ACGGTATTTGAAAAATCTGGGAGCTAACAGCTAAATTCTTTCTGAGGTTTCTCAAGCATGTCCGTAATTCTCGAATCCCTGCCCGTCGGCCAGAAAGTCGGCATTGCCTTCTCCGGCGGGCTTGACACCTCCGCCGCCCTGCACTGGATGAAACTGAAGGGCGCCATCCCCTATGCCTACACGGCCAACCTGGGCCAGCCCGACGAAACCGACTACGACGAGATTCCGCGCAAGGCCCTTGAATACGGCGCGGAAAAGGCCCGCCTCATTGATTGCCGCGGCCCGCTCGTTCGCGAAGGCATCGCTGCGCTCCAGGCCGGCGCATTCCACATCACCACGGCCGGCGTCCCTTACTTCAACACGACTCCCATCGGCCGCGCTGTCACCGGCACCATGCTGGTCGCCGCCATGCAGGAGGACGACGTCCACATCTGGGGCGACGGCTCCACCTTCAAAGGCAATGACATCGAGCGCTTCTACCGCTACGGCCTGCTCGCCAATCCCAGCCTCCAGGTCTACAAGCCCTGGCTCGACGCCGCTTTCATTGACGAGCTCGGCGGCCGCGCCGAGATGTCCGCATTCATGCAGCGCCACGGCTTCGCCTACAAAATGACAGCGGAAAAGGCCTACTCGACAGACTCCAATCTGCTCGGCGCAACCCACGAAGCAAAAGACCTGGAGCAGCTTTCCACCTCCATCAAAATCGTCGTCCCCATCATGGGCACGGCCTTCTGGCGCGACGATGTCGAGGTCAAGCGTGAAGAAATCACCGTCCGCTTTGAAGAGGGCTTTCCCGTCGCGCTTAACGGCCGCCACTTCGATGACGCCGTCGAGCTTCTTCTTGAAGCCAATCGCATCGGCGGCCGCCACGGGCTCGGCATGTCCGATCAGATTGAGAATCGCATCATCGAAGCAAAATCGCGCGGCATCTACGAAGCGCCCGGCCTCGCCTTGCTCTTCATCGCCTACGAACGCCTCATCACCGGCATTCACAACGAAGACACGATCGAGCAGTACCGCGACAATGGCCGCAAGCTCGGCCGTCTGCTTTATCAGGGCCGCTGGTTCGACTCCCAGGCCATCATGCTCCGCGAATCCGCCCAGCGCTGGGTCGCCAAACCCATTTCTGGCGAAGTCACCCTGGAGCTGCGCCGCGGCAACGACTACTCCATCCTCTCGACCGAGTCGCCCAACCTCACCTTCCATCCCGAGCGCCTCAGCATGGAGAAGACCGAATCCACCTTCTCTCCGCGCGACCGTATCGGCCAGCTCACCATGCGCAATCTCGACATCGCAGACTCTCGTGCCAAGCTCCTTACCTACGCCGCTAGCGGCCTCCTCACCCTCAGCAAAGGCAATGAAATGCCCAAATTGAACAGCGGCTCTGACAAGGAATAAAGCCAAGGAATAAGGAAAAGGAATAGCGTGAGGTACGCTTGAATCAATGTCCAACGAACATCAACCCGTAAAGATGTGGTCTGGCCGCTTTCGTGAGCCGCTCGACGCGGACTTCGAAGAGTGGCAGCGTTCCATCGTCTTTGATTGGCGGCTTCTCCCAAAGGAGGTAGCCGCCAGCAAGGCCCACGCTTCGGCTCTGTGTGCTGCAAGGATCCTCACCGAAAGTGAGACTGCGCAAATCCGCGCCGCGCTGGATGCGATTGCCGCGGAGCACGCTTCTGAAGCGGGCCAGGCCCTTGTGCGTGCACATCCATCCGCTGAAGACATTCACCACTTTGTCGAGCTCTCGCTGGTTGATCGAATCGGCCAGCTCGGCCTCAAACTCCACACCGGCCGCAGCCGCAACGAGCAGATCGCGACCGACCTGCGCCTCTACGTGCGCACGCAAATTGATTTGGTCGTCGAAGCTCTTGCAACATGGGCCAACGCGCTAATTGGGCAGGCTCGTTCTGCCGGCGACTCCGTCATGCCCAGCTATACCCACCTGCAACGCGCCGAGCCAGTGCTCGTTGCTCACTGGCTGCTCGCTTACGTTGAGATGGCCCTGCGCGACGCCGGCCGCCTGCGCGATTGTGCAGCCCGGCTCAACTATTGCCCGCTCGGCTCAGGCGCAGTAGCCGGCGCAACGCTTGCGCTTGACCGCAACATTGCCGCGCGCGAGTTGGGCTTCATCGCCCCAACATCCAATTCGATCGATGCCACCAGCGATCGAGACTTTATCCTCGAATACTTGCACGCGCTCACCTTCGTCGGTCTGCATCTGAGCAGATTTGCCGAAGAAATCACTTTGTTTGCCACCGCTGAATACGGATTTGTGATCCTGCCGGAGGCATTCTCCACCGGCTCAAGCGCCATGCCGCAAAAGAAGAATCCCGATCTTACCGAGTTGATCCGCGCCAAGGTCGGCCGCATCCACGGCGCGGCGCAAGCCGTCACGCTTCAGCTCAAAGGCCTGCCTCTGGCCTACAATAAGGACATGCAGGAGACTCAGGAGCCGGCCTTCTCCGCGGACTTTGTCCCGCGGATGCTCACCCTCTTGGCCCACTTCACCACCGCCCTTCAGTTCAATCGCCAGCGCATGAACGATGCGGCGCAGTCCGGCTATCTGAATGCAATGGCCGCTGCCACTTATCTGGTTCACAAAGGTGTTCCCTTCCGCACCGCGCACGAGAGGATCGGCAATGCGGTGCGCTTCGCGATCGAGAAAGGCGTCGAGCTCGGCGATCTCACACTCCCTGAACTGCGCGAGTTTGGTCCGGAGTTTCAGGAAGACTTTTTCTCCGCCGTCACGCTCACCGCCACGCTCGACTGCCACGATGTAATCGGGGGAACCGCGCGCGCACGTGTGCAGCAGGCACTGACCGACGCGTCTGGGCGAATTGCAGCTCTTGCTACACTGAATGCAGGGGAGGCTGTCTATGTTCGTGCGTAAGGCCCTGCTCCAGGACGCCTCCAACGTCTACGACCTGGTGAACTCGCTCTCGACCGACGGTACGCTGCTCAAGCGCCCCTTCGCTGAGATTTGCGAAAACATTCGCGACTTCACCGTCGCCGAATCCGATGGCGGCGTGTTTCTCGGCTGCGGCGCGCTGCACTTTTATGGCCCGCATCTCTGCGAGGTGCGCTCAATCGTGGTCAAGCCTGAAGCCAAGGGTCAGGGCGCGGGCGGCCGCATTCTCGGCGCGCTGATCGAAGAAGCGGAAGAGCACGGCATCCAATCCGTCTGCCTGTTCACGCGCATCCCCGACTTCTTTTTCAAATACGGTTTCCGCACCGTCGAAGACAAATCCGAACTGCCCGACAAGATCTTCAAAGACTGCCAGAGCTGCCCGCGCCTGCACCGCTGCGACGAAGTAGCCATGGTCCGCGGCCGCATCCCACGCATGTCCATCCTCGGCCCCCGCCAGGAAGCGCAGATGCTCGTCCGCCTCTCCGGCTAACTCTCTCCGTAACTTCAATGGCCAAGAAAAACTGGGTGCCCCACCCATTTCGCGTCGTTTGCGAAATGGGTGGGATACGAGGGACTCCATGTTGAATAGTTTCCGTTTCAATCCCTCTTCGCAAGCATCGCCGCCGCAACTGCAACCTGCCCATAACTCAGCCCACCATCCCCTGGGCTGACCTGGGCGTGCTGAAACACCTGAAACCCCTGCGCCTCAAGCCCCACCCGCAACAAGCGCGCCAGCCGCCGGTTATGCATACAGCCGCCGCTCATCGCCACCTGATTAATTCCGCTCTCGATGCGCGCATTGCCCGCAACGTTGATAAATCCCTCTGCGATTCCTGCATGAAACCTCGCTGATATACGGCTTGCCGGCACACCACGCCAAAGGTCCTCCAACACCGCTTTCCACATCTTGCCGGTTCGAATCACAGCCGCGCTGCCAGATCCCTCCTCCGCATCGTGCAGCTCCGGGACATAATCTCCCTGCTCAAATCGGTCCGGCTCATCTACAGCGATTCCTTCCAGCTCAATCGCCGCCTGCGCCTCATAGTCCACCACCCGCCGATTCAGCACCACCGCTGCCACCGCATCAAACAGCCTTCCCAGGCTCGAAGTCATCGGCGAATTGATTCCGCGCTCCACCATGCGCCGCAACACCCGCACCTCGCTAGCCTGCGCGCCAAGCAATTTAACAATCTGCTCCGATTCCACATCAAAGTCTGCTGCACGCAACGCCGCAAACGCCATCCGCCACGGCTCCCGCACCGCTGCATCCCCTCCCGGCATCGCCACATACTCCAGGTGCGCGAATCTCTCAAATCCATCTAGCCGGGCAATCAGCACTTCCCCGCCCCATATGCGCCCATCCGTCCCATAGCCCGTCCCATCGAGCGTCAGCCCGATTGCCTCGCGCAACCCATGCTCCGCCATGCATCCGGCCACATGCGCATGATGATGCTGCACCGCAATCAAAGGAAGTCCCCGCTCGCGTGCCCACTCTTTCGCCCATTCCGTCGACAAATATCCCGGATGCAAATCGTGCACCACCGTCTCCGGCTCAATTTCAAAGGTCCGCATCAAGTGGTCGAGGGACTCTTTGAAAAACTCCAAGCCAGTCAGATTTTCAAGGTCCCCCAAATGCTGGCTCTGATAAACGCGCCGGCCACGCGCCAGTGCAAACACATTCTTCAAATGCCCACCGACCGCCAACAGTGGTGGCGCGTCAAGCGGCAATTCCACCCCCAGGGGAACAAAGCCGCGCGCGCGTCGGATCAACTGCGGAGTTCCATCCACCACTGCCGCAACCGAATCGTCGCAGCGCTGCAATATCTCCCGGTCGTGCATCAGAAACGCATCCGCAATCGCGCCCAGCCGCGCCAATGCTTCGTCATTATCGATTGCAATCGGCTCCTCGCTCAGGTTGGCGCTGGTCATCACCAGAGCCCTCAACCGCCCATCCGCAAACAGCAGATGCTGCAACGGCGCATAGGGCAGAAACACGCCCAGCCAGGGAATCCCCGGCGCAACGCCCTCCGCGATTCCGCCGCCGTCTCTCTTCCGCGCCAGCACAATCGGGCGCGCCACTGTCTGCAACAGCGCCTCTTCCGCCGCAGTCAGCGTGCACACCTCGCGCGCCGCCTCCACGTCCTGCACCATCACGGCCAGAGGCTTCCCATAACGGTGCTTGCGCTCTCGCAGCCGCATCACCGCTGCCTGATTGGTGGCGTCAACGCTCAGGTGAAAGCCGCCGACCCCTTTGATGGCCATGATCTGGCCGGCCACAAGGCGGTCAATCGTCGCGGCCACGGGATTGTCTGCTGAAAGCGCGCTGCCATCCGCCCCCACCAGCCAAACCCGCGGCCCGCAGTCCCAGCACGCATTCGGCTGCGCATGGAATCGCCTGCTCAACGGATCGTCGTATTCCGCCTCGCAAGCGGCGCACATCTTGAACCGCGCCATCGAAGTCTGCGGCCGGTCGTACGGAATCCGCCGTGTAATCGTGAATCGCGGACCGCAGTTGGTGCAATTCAAAAACGGATAGCCGTAGCGCCGGTCCTCAGGGTCCAGCAACTCCCGCAAACAGTCCCGGCAAGTTGCCGCATCCGCCGGAATCCCGGTGCTCACCGGCCCCAGAACCTCGCTGGCAACAATCCGGAACCCCACCTCGCCTATCGCCGTCACATCCCGGGCCACAATCGAATCGATCCGCGCCAAAGGCGGCGCCTCCGCGCGCAACCGGTCGAGAAAGGCCTCCACTCGCTCCTCAGGCCCCTCAACCTCAATGGTCACGCCGTCCGTATCGTTGCCGATAAACCCCGCCAGCCCCTCCTCAAACGCAAGCCGGTAAACAAAAGGCCTGAACCCTACCCCCTGCACCACTCCGCACACCAGCACCGCCCGCCGCACTTCGTGCCGTTCTCGATTTGGTTGGGTTTCTTCAGTCAAAATCGCGCCTCACACCGCAGACCAGCTTGCCGGATAGCTTCCCTTTTGCCTCGCCTTGCCTCGTCCCAATTTCCGAGCCCAAAACCAACCCCTGTCCCCTGGATTATCCACGATTTGAGCGCACTGAGGCCTGCTGGCCGGGTGAGTTGACGCTTCGGTCCGGCTGTTGCCGATTCAGGCTTCTCGATTTTGGGGGGCTCAAAGACTAGCGGCGGTAACTTGTTGTATCGATTCTATCCAGTGTCCCACATTGCAGGATTCGGTCCTGCATGTGCGGTTCATCACATCTTAGAAACACTGGGCAAACTAGCATTCCAGACATGATTGCTGCGAACCTCATTCTGGTTGCGCCGTGTTCGCTTCTGTTGGGTGCAGTGCTCCAGCTCCTGGTTGCGCGGCTCTGTTCCGCCCGGACCAAGGGGATTCTCGCAGCACTCACCTGTCTGCCCGCTGTCCTGGCTGTGGTTGCTACCGTGCCCCTGGTTCATGCCGGCCAAGCGCTCGACCTCAATCTGCTGCAATGGGACGGACCGCTGGCTCTCGTCTTGCACGTGGATGCGCTCAGTGTCCTCTTCGCTTTTATGGGCTCCTGCCTCGGCGGGTTCGTGCTGCTGTATTCCATCGGGTACATGGCGCACGACAAGTCCGCGACCCGCTTCTACTTCTCGATGCTGATTTTCATCGGCGGCTTCATCGGACTGGTCTACAGCGCCAATCTGTTTTTCTTCTACCTGTGCTGGGAGTTGATCGGCCTATGCTCCTTCAGCCTGGTGGGCTTTTGGTATACCAACCCTGAAGCGGTCAGTGGCGCGCGCAAAGTCTTGCTGATGACTCACATTGCGGGCTACGGTCTGCTCGCGGCCATCCTGGTCGTCTATCACCGCACAGGCAGCGCTCTGTGGACCGATCCGGCCGTGGCGCACAGCTTCACCGGCGGAATCTTTCTGCTGATGCTGGCCGCGCTGGTGGCCAAGTCCGTGCAGGTGCCTCTGCATACCTGGATTCCCGAAGCCATGGCTGCGCCTACGCCGGTGAGCGCCCTGCTGCACGCGGCGTGCTATGTGAAGGCAGGCGTGTATCTGGCCGCCCGCATGCACAGCTTCGGCGCGTGGCCGCAGGCATGGGGCTCGACGCTTGTCTGGATCGGCACCATCACAATGGCCGTGGGCGTGATGTATGCCATGGTGCAGACCGACCTGAAGCGCATGTTGGCCTTCTCCACCGTGAGCCAGATCGGCTACATGATGATGGGCTTGGGAATCGGCACGCCCCTCGCCATTACCGCCGGCCTGCTCCATTGCCTCAATCACGGATTCTTCAAGGGCGGCCTGTTCCTCACCGCCGGCGCGGTACAGCACGCAGCCGGCACGCGCGACATGAACAAGTTGGGCGGTCTGGCGCAGCGGATGCCGCGAACAACTCTGTCCTGGCTGATTGGCGTGGGCAGCATGATGGGCATCCCGCTGATGAGCGGCTTCGCCAGCAAGTGGATGCTCTACGCCGCCGCATTGCAGGCCGGATGGGCCGTTCCCGCCATGGTGGCCTGGATCGTCAGCCTGGGCACCGTCTTCCTCTGCGCCAAGGCGACCAGCGCGGTGTTTCTCGGACCTCTGACCGAAGCAACAAAAGATGCCCACGAAGCACCGCCGACCATGGTTTGGGGAATGGGATTCATGGCCGCGGGAAGCGTGGTGCTGGGCATCGCGCCGCAGTTGGCTGTGAACTACTTTCTCAATCCAATCTTGAGCGTGCTTGGGCTTGGCACAGGCGTTCAGGTTACATGGTTCGGATTGTTCGCCAATGCCGGAAGCTTTTCGACAACAGGCGGCCTGGTGCTGGCGCTGGTCTCGCTGGTTCTCGGCGGATTGATCTACGCCATTGCGTACGTCGCGCGTCCTGCCACTGCGACAGGCGGCGCCGCACTGGCCGGTGCGGGCGGCGGAATCTTTACCGGCGGCGAGCCATTGTCCGATCAAGGCCGACTCACGGCCGGCGATTTCTCCAGCATCTTCTTGCAGAACTGGAAGGAGTTCTTCCGCTGGACGAATGTCGACGCGGTCTATCTCGGCGTCTGGCGCGGATTGCACGCGGCTTCGCGCGGGCTGGGCGTGGTGGTTTCCTGGATGGAACGCTATGCGTTGGTCCTCGTTTTTGTTCTATCGACAGCAATCCTGACCGGGGTTCGTTTATTTGCACCGGCTTACACGGGAGTCGAGTTGGCTGCATCGCGCAATATACCGGCGCTGCTGACTGCGGCCTGCGCTGCGGCTGCCGCTGCCTTAATTCTGGCAGCTCTAAGTCATGCCAAGAATCGCAGGATGGTGCCCCTGATGGTTTTGGCCGGTGCGGCTGCCGTCGCGGGCGTGGTGATCACTGATCCGGGCGTTCGGCTGGGACTTTTGGAACTGGGTGCTTTTACGACGGTTGCGCTGGTCTGGCAAACCGCGAAGACGAAATCTGCAAAGCTGACCTACCTCATCGTTGTTATCGTCTCCGCTGTCTCGCTGGTTTCGAGCGACCTGCTACTAGATCACGGGCATCCGGATAGGGCGCGGACGCTGTTTATTGCCAGCGTTTGCCTCAAACTGGCCGCAGTGCCGCTCTTCTTCTGGCTGCTTGCTCTGGCCGACGAACTTCCGGCCTTGGTTCTCGGCCTGATTATTGCGGTCGTCGATATGGCCGCCTTTGGCGAACTGTACGTTACCGTCCAGTCGTTTCCGGGGTTGCTCACGCCCCAGGGATTATGGCTGGGCGCAGCCGCTGCCACATCATTGCTTGCCGCACTGCTAATGCTTTCGCAACGCAGCCTCAAGCGGTTGCTGGTACTCTCGACAATTGAAGACGTCGGCTTCCTGCTACTGGGTCTGGCCTCCGTCACTGTGCTCGGAATGAAGGGCGCGATGATTGCCGCCACTACACACGCCCTGGCCAAGGCTCTCCTCTTCATCTGCCTAAGCGCTCCCGAGGCCGACGGCGCTCTCGACGGCGAGCACACCGGCCTTATCACCCGCTACCCGGTCAGCGCATTCGGATTCCTCTTCGGAATGCTCGCAATGCTGGGCATTCCGCCGATGCTCGGATACATTGGCCGCTGGAGGCTTTACGAAACCGCAGAACAAATCAGCCCACTGCTCGCGGCGGTCTTCATTCTCTCCTCCATCTTTGCGCTGATCGCATACGTGCTGGCCCTGACGCGCATCTGGTGGGGTCCGCCGCATGAGCCGAGTCCGCACCCCACTCCGCCGCATCTAACAAGCGAACCGCTCGCGCTGCAGGCCGTCATCGTTGCTCTGGTCGGATTGCTGTTGGCCGGGGGCCTCTGGCCCGGCGTCTTGCAAATGATCCACTGGGGGCAGCTATGAATCTGTGGAATCGATTGATGTGCTACTCCCGCCGCCGCAGCCCCTGGCTCTTTCACATGAACGGGGGCAGTTGCAACGGCTGCGACATCGAGCTGATCGCCAGCCTCACCCCGCGCTACGATGCCGAGCAGTTGGGCGTGCGCCTGGAAGGCAGTCCGCGCCACGCCGACATTCTCTGCATCACCGGCCCCGTCACCCACAACGCGGTGAACGCCATCAAGACAGTCTACGGGCAAGTATGCGGGCCAAAGGCCGTGGTGGCCATCGGCTCCTGCCCGGCTACGACCAACGTCTTCATCGACAGCCGCACCCTCGATGGGCCCCTCAACCGGCATATCCCGGTCGATGTGTTCGTGCCTGGCTGCCCGCCGCGTCCCGACGCGATCATCCTGGGTGTTGCCAAGGCGGCCGAAATCCTGGCGGAGAGAGCCGCGAAGAAGATTCCCATCGACCCCGTCGTCATGCCTTTAGTCGGGCCGCCGTGCAACGGCGCCTGCGCATGTTCCACCCCAAACGCGCCCAAATCCACTGAGGAGCAGCCATGAATCTGACCACCGCACTGGCGCGTTTCCTCATCTTTCCCGGCCTCCTGTTCGCCGTGCCCGCCGCGTGGTTCTTCCTCTGGGTGGAACGCAAAGCGGTTGCACTGATGCAGGGACGCATTGGCCCTCCCTTCATGCAGCCCTTCTACGACTTCATCAAGCTGCTGGGCAAAGACACGCCCCCTCGCAGCGGAGTGGGCGGCCTGCTGATGAAGCTGTGGCCGCTGATCGCCGTGTCGGCGGCTGCAGGAGCGGTTGGTCTGCTGCCGGTACTGCCGTCTTCAGGCGGATTCGAAGGCGATCTGATCCTGCTGTTGGCCCTGCTCGAACTCCCCTCCATGTGCATCATCGCCGCCGGCTTCTCTTCGGGCTCCATCTTCGGCGAGATCGGATCGGCGCGCGAAGCCGCCTTGAGCGTCTCCTATAACGTGGTCTTTCTTCTGGCCATCGTTTCCATCGCCGCGTCACAGCATACCTTCCGGCTTGAGGCCCTGGCCAAGCTGCCGGCCTCGCCAATGCTTTGGCTTGGCGTGGTTGCGATTCTGGTGTGCCTGCCCGCCAAGCTGCACATCAATCCCTTCTCCCTGCCCAACGCGGAGCAGGAAATCTACTCCGGACCCATGACCGAATACGCCGGCCCCGAACTGGCCATGTGGGAGCTGTCCCATGGCCTGGAATGGGTTGCGGCAACCGGTCTGGTGGCCACGCTGGCCGCCCCGCATCTCACGCTTTGGTGGCTCGCCGCCCTCGTGTTCGTCGCACTTTCCTTCGCAGTCGTATTGCTCTTGTCGGTGATTGCCGCCGCGACAGCGCGTCTGGCCATCGACACAACGGTGCGCTTTTACTGGCAATGCACCCTGATCTTCGCGGTTCTGGCTATTTCCTCCGCGCTCTTCATGAGGTTTCGATCATGAACATTCTGACCATGCTGTGGAGGAATCTGTGGGGCGGCTCGCGAACCATGCTTTTCCCCGCGCGCCCCAAGGTGAGCCAGGGCTACCGCGGGTTGGTGCGCTTCGACCCTGAGCTCTGCACCGGTTGCGCCATCTGCAGATTTCGCTGCACCGCGCGCGCCATCGAGTTTCGCGCCGGCAAAGGCGACTTCGTGTGGAGCTACGATCCCGGACACTGCACCTTTTGCGGCCGCTGCGTGGAAGGCTGCAAAGCCCATGCGCTGAGCCAGGACGCTGAATGCCCGCCGATTTATCTGAACATCGGCGACTTGAAGAACTCCTACACCGTCGCCCGCAAGGCGCCCGCTCCCAAGCCAGCCGCTCCCGCCCCGCCGGCGGCTGCCAGCCCCACGACCGATCCCGCCCCTGGAGGTGCACAATGACCGTGCTTGAGACGATCCCGCAAGAGAATTTGCTGGAAGCCATCCCCGAAAAGCTGGGCATCACCGAGCCCTGGGTTGAAAAGGGCGGTGTGCATTGGCTCGCAACCGGCGGATTGAATGTGCGTACGCTGGCTGCGGCCATGAACGACTGCCACGCCCGCTTCATCACCATCACCGCATATCAGTTGCCCGGCGAGCAGGGCTTTCGCCTGGAATACCACTGGGACCTCAACGGCAAGGTGCTGGGCTTTCCCTTTCAGCTTTCCGGCAATTCCATGGAGAGCATCTTCGATTTGTGTGAGGCCGTTGATTGGATCGAACGCGAGATCCACGAAGGCTTCGCCGTGGACTTTATGGGGCGCGAGTACGAACCGCTGCTTCTGCGCCAGGGAGACACGCCCGGAGTGAACCTGCGTGAGGAGGCCAAAAAGTGAGCTACAAAATCCCCATGGGGCCATATCACCCCGCTCTGGAAGAGCCCTACAAGCTGGATTTGATCTGCGAAGGCGAAACCGTTTCCGACGCCAAGCTGCATATCGGGTTCAACTTCCGCGGCATCGAGCATCTCGCCGAATCCCGCAACTACATTCAGGTGATCGCGCTGATGGAGCGCGTCTGCGGAATCTGCTCGAACATCCACACGCTCACCCTTTGCCAGGCCATGGAGCAGTTGACCGGCCAAACGCCGCCGCCGCGCGCCCAATATATTCGCGTTGTCGTGGCGGAGTTGGAGCGCCTGCATTCCCATGTGCTCTGGGCGGGGATCGCGGCCAAGCTCATGGGCTTCAAAACCATGTTCATGACCTGCTTTGAGCTGCGCGAAAAGGTCATGGATATTCTCCAGGCCATCTCCGGCAACCGCGTGAACTATTCGATGAACAGGATTGGCGGGGTCAATCGCGACATTGACGATCCGCTCGCGGTGCTGGCCATGGTCGAGCAACTTGAGCGCGAGATGGTCCGCACCGTCATCCCCATCTTTACCACCAGCACCACGGCGCGGTTGCGCTGCGCGGGCATCGGCGTCCTGAGCAACCGGAAGGCCGTCTCCTGCGGCGTCGTGGGGCCCACGGCACGCGCCTCGGGCCTGCCCCAGGATCTCCGCCGCGCCGCACCCTACGCAGCCTATTCCGAGATGGAATTCGACGTGCCGGTCCAGCAGGACGGCGACGTCCGTGCCCGCCTGCTGGTGCGCGCCCTTGAAATCATGGAAAGCTGCAAGATTCTGCGCCAAGCCCTCACCAAAATGCCGCCCGGAGAGATTTCGACCGGCGACGCCAAGATCGCCTTCTCCGCCGGAACGGCCACCAGCCGCGTCGAAGCGCCGAGAGGAGAAGTCATGTACAGCGTGTCCTGGAAGGAGAGTTCCAGAAACCCGAGCAGGGTGCACGTGCGCACGCCGACCTTTGTAAACATGCCAGCCATCCGCTGGATGGTGATTGGCGCCCGGCTTGCCGACACACCCTTGATCCAGGCATCGATCGACCCTTGCTACTCCTGCACCGACCGGTAGGTCGAAAAACCTGTTCCAGAACCCGCTTTGACGGTAGGTCCGGACTTTACAGGCTGCGGAAAAACTCGATCCGGAGGGATGAAACTGCGTCTGGCGATGCCGCCGCCGACCTGCCAACTTGCTATCTCCGCTTCAGCGGGAGCCAACTCGCTGTTTTTGTCCGAACACCCTGTTTCCGTTTGGATTGTTGAACTTGCAGCGCAATCGGAATCTTGTTTCTTCCTAGGTTCAGCTTTGAGAGCAGAAGCAGACCCCTGGCCGAAAAGCCGCCAAAATTGGCGCAACCCGTGTCAACCCCGAAGCTCTGACCCGCCAGGGCAATCGCATTTGAAATTTGAGCGAGAAATGAAGGGTACGGGCTTTCGATATCAGGCGAATCATCGTTGTTTTGAAAGGGCACGGCTTTAGCCGTGCCGCAAAACAGCCGGAGGACTTATGGGCTTCAGCCCCTGAGGAATGATTTGAGAATCTCCAATACATCCCTCGGCGGCTAAAGCCGGCAATATTGGCCCTGAAATCGGCACGGCTAAAGCCGTGCCCTTTCAAAACATTCCAAATGCGATTGCCCTGTCTGACCCACTGAATGGCATAGTCTGAAACTGGTTGTTTTGCGAGGATCCCCCTCATGATGAGTTTGAAGCAATTTTGCGCAGGGTTGAGAGTTGCTGCTGCATTTCTCTTTGTCTGCTTCGCTGCCACCTCCATCACCGCCCAGCAAGTCGACGAAGCCTCGGTCATCCACGGTATTGACGCGGCTGTCAAAGCCAGGTTTGAGAATATTGCGAAATACACCGTTACTGAACACTACGCGGTATACAGAAACAACGACGAAACCCATCCCGTGGCTGAGATGACTGTGCAGACGGTCTATCAAAAGGAAACCGGGAAGAGTTACACCATCCTCTCCCAATCCGGCTCGACAATCATCCAGAGCATGGTGTTGAAACCGATCCTGGACAATGAGAAGCGCATCAACCAGCCCGGCAACCGGGAAGCGTCGTGGTTCACTTCCGCAAATTATGAAATGAAACTCAAGCCCGGCGGGACCCAGCGCCTGGATGGACGCGATTGTTTCGTCGTTGCCGTAACTCCCAGGCAGAAGGCTCCAGATCTCATCGTGGGAACCATATGGGTAGACGCGAAGGACTATTCGACCGTGCAGATTCAGGGAACAGCTTCAAAAAGCCTCTCCTTGCTGACCGGACTCACGGAAGTGATGCGCCAATATGCTCCCGTGAGCGGCTTTGCGCAAGCCACCCATGCCAGGGCAGTTTCAAACAGTTTTCTGTTTGGCCAGACAGTCGTAAAGATCGACTACCAGGACTACCAGGTCCAGCTTCTTCCCTCCCGGTAAGCGGGCCGGCCTCCGCGAACCGGCGCAACCTCGCGCCATCCCTCCTCCGAGCCGCCGCCTCCGCGAGCTTTTCCCTTCCCAAACCGAAACGGACGAGCATTCGTGTCACGAATTGGGATGGCCTCCCACCTTGGTGACACCTATCACGGACGACCGTAGCCGCGGCAGACAAGACTATGGACAGAGAAAAGGCGGGAGCAAGGTGTTTATGCGACCTGACTGTCTCCATTCGGGAGGGAACCGTGCCAGCTTTCACACCCCCGCCGCTGCCGAGCGACGACAAACGTTGGAAGATTGTGAACGGCACCATGCGCAAGAATGGGTTTGCCCGCCACGCGCTGATTGAAACGCTCCATACCGTCCAGTCCTCGTTCGGCTACCTCGACGACGAAGCAATCCGTTTTGTAGCCCGTTCGCTGCGCGTGCCGCTGAGCCAGGCCTATGGAGTGGTCACCTTCTACCACTACTTCAGCCTGAAGCCGCCCGGCAAGCACACCGTGACCATTTGCGCCGGAACCGCTTGCTACATCAAAGGCGCCGACAAGCTGGTGGCTGCTGCGGAAAAGCGTCTGGGCATTCCGCAGGGCCAGACCACCCAGGATGGAAAGATCAGCCTGATGACGGCCCGTTGCGTGGGCGCATGCAGCCGCGCCCCCGTGGTGCTGCGCGACGGCGAAGTGATGGGCGAAGTCACCAGTGGGCAGGTGCTTGAGCAACTGGAAAGGTGGGCGGTGGAATGACGATCGAAGAGCTCGAACAGATAGCGAAAAGCGTCTGCCAGGAAAACGAGAAATACGATTTTGAGGTGAACGTCTGCATGGACCTGGCCTGCTCCAGCCAGGGCGCTCAGCAGTTGAAGGACGCGCTGGTAAAGGCCGCCGAGACATCCGGCAAGAACGTGCACATCCGCCGCACCGGATGCATGGGCCCATGTTCCTCCGGACCGCTGGTGCGTGTTGACCCGGAAGAAGCCCTTTATCATCACGTGAACGCCGATCATGCCGAAGCCATTGTCAACAGCCTGGGCGGCGCGCCCGTTCCCGACCTGCAATGCGATTTGAACGAGCACTTCGACAAGCAGGTGCGTGTGGTCCTGGAGAACGCCGGCTATATCGATCCGGAAAAGATCGACGAGTATATCGCCCGCGACGGTTACAAGGCGCTGCTGACGGCGCTGACCGAGATGACGCCCAATGGCGTCGTCCACCGGATCACCGAGAGCGGGCTGCGTGGACGCGGAGGCGGCGGCTATCCCACGGGGTTGAAGTGGGGCACCGTGGCCAAGGCCTCGGGCGACGTGAAGTACGTGGTCTGCAACGGCGACGAGGGCGACCCCGGCGCGTTCATGGATCGCAGCGTCATGGAAGGCGACCCGCATCGCGTCATCGAGGGCATGGCCCTCGCCGCGTATGCGGTGGGCGCCAGCAAAGGCTTTATCTATGTGCGCGCGGAGTATCCCACAGCGGTTGGCCGGCTGACGGCCGGACTGCGCGACGCCCGGCGCCGCGGACTGCTGGGCAACAACATCTGCAATACGCCCTTCAACTTCGACATCGAGATCCGCCTGGGCGCCGGAGCGTTTGTCTGCGGAGAGGAAACAGCGCTGCTCGCCTCCATTGAGGGCAAGCGCGGCACTCCCAGACCCCGGCCGCCCTACCCCGCGGTCAGCGGTCTTTTTGGCAAGCCGACCCTGATCAACAACGTCGAGACGTACGCAAATATAGCTCCTATCGTGCGTAACGGCGGCAAGTGGTTTGCCAACATGGGCTCGGAGAGAAGCAAAGGCACCAAGGTCTTTGCCCTTACCGGCAAAATCGCCAACACTGGCCTGGTTGAAGTGCCCATGGGCATCAAACTGCGGGAGATCATCGAGGTCATCGGAGGCGGCGTACCCGGCGGGCACACGTTCAAGGCGGTGCAGACCGGCGGTCCTTCGGGCGGTTGCATTCCCGCCGAAATGCTCGACGTCGGCGTCAGCTACGATGCGCTCGTCAGGCTCGGCTCCATCATGGGCTCCGGCGGCATGATCGTCATGGACGACACATCCTGCATGGTCAATGTGGCCCGTTTCTTCATCGAGTTCTGCATGACCGAATCCTGTGGCAAATGCATCCCCTGCCGGGCCGGCACCGCCCAGATGTTCACGCTGCTGACGCGCTTTTGCAACGGCTCCGGGACCATGGACGACCTGGAGTTGCTCGAGAGCCTGTGCTCCACGGTGAAGGAAGCCAGCCTGTGCGGGCTGGGCCAGACCGCGCCGAATCCCGTGCTGAGCACGCTGAAGTATTTCAGAAATGAGTACATTGAGCACATCGTGCACAAGCGCTGCCCCGCCGGCGTCTGCAACATTCAAGCTCCCGTGACGGATCAAAAAGAGGTGCTGGCATGAGCGAAACTGTGAGCAACGTCAAAACTCTTGTCATCGATGAACAGGAGGTCAGCGCTCTCGCCGGCCAGACCATTCTGGACGTGGCGCGGGAAAACGACATCTACATTCCCACGCTCTGCCATTTGGAGGGCCTGAGCAACGTGGGCGCATGCCGTCTTTGCCTGGTCGAGATCAAGGGCGGCAACAAGCTGTTGCCCGCCTGCGTGACCACCGTCTTTGAGGGCATGGAGGTGAGCACCCACACGGAGCGGCTCCAGAAGCACCGCCGCATGATCCTCGAGCTGCTCTTCGCGGAGCGCAACCACATCTGTTCCGTTTGCGTGGCCAACGGCCACTGCGAACTGCAGGCCCTGGCGCAGGATCAGGGCGTGACCCATATCAGCCTGCCCTATCGCAACCCGGAACTCACCGTGGATGCCTCGCTCGCACAGTTCACTGTCGACCACAACCGCTGCATCCTGTGCACCCGTTGCGTACGGGTGTGCGCGGAGATCGAGGGCGCGCATGTGTGGGATGTGATGGGCCGCGGGATCAATTCGATCGTCATCACCGATCTGCATGACAACTGGGGAAGCTCCAGTTGCACCCGCTGCGGAAAATGCGTGCAGGTCTGCCCCACCGGAGCACTTTTTGACAAGAGCAAGGTCGGCTCCGACCACCCCAAGTACCCCGATTTTCTCCCCTACCTGAACCTGATGAGGGAAGCACAATGAGCAAACTGAAATTGGCAACGGTCTGGTTGGATGGATGTTCCGGTTGTCACATGTCGTTCCTTGACATGGACGAGCGCCTCATCGAGTTGGCGGAGCTTGCCGATGTCGTCTACAGCCCCCTCGTAGACACCAAGGAGTTCCCCGATGAGGTGGACATCGCACTTGTCGAGGGAGCGGTAGCCTCGGAAGACGATGAGAAGAAGATCAGGAAGATTCGCGCCCACTCCAAGCTCCTCATCGCCATGGGCGACTGCGCCATCACCGGCAACGTTCCCTCGATGCGCAACCCTATCGGTCCGGAAGCGATTCTGAACCGCGCGTACATTGAGAATGCCGACGCCCAGCCGCAGATTCCCTGCGTCGTGGTGCCCAAGCTTCTGCGCATCGTCCGGCCCATCCATGAGTTCGTGAAGGTCGATGTCTTCCTTCCCGGCTGCCCGCCCTCGGCCGACACCTTCCACACCGCGCTGACCGCGCTTGTAACCGGTGCACCGCTGGACATTCCGGCCCTCACCCGTTTTGGAGCCTGACCAAGCGCCGGTCTCAAGACCGATGGGCGTCCGCGCCCGCGCCTCAAGAAGAAACTCGGAGCTTTCTATGACACAGACCATCACTATCGATCCCGTAACCCGCCTTGAAGGCCACGGCAAGATCACCATCCAACTCGACAGTCAAGGCCAGGTGGAAGACGCGCATTTCCACGTCACCCAGGTCCGCGGCTTCGAGCGGTTCTCTCAGGGCCGGCCGTTCTATGAGATGCCCAGCCTGATGGCGCGCATCTGCGGCATCTGCCCTGTCTCGCACCTGATCGCCTCGGCCAAGGCCTGTGAAGCCATCATGTCGGTGCGCATCCCGCATACCGCCGCCCAACTGCGGCGCATGTTGAATCTGGCGCAAGCCGTCCAGTCCCATGCCCTGAGCTTCTTCTATCTCGCCTCTCCCGACCTGTTGCTGGGCATGGAGTCCGACCCCAAGGCCCGCCACATCTTTGGAGTCGTTGCCGCCAAGCCTGAGTTGGGCCGCGCCGGGATAGCCCTGCGCCGCTTTGGCCAGCACATCATTGAACTGCTCGCGAACAAGCGCATCCATCCCGGATGGGTGGTGCCCGGCGGCGTTACAGAACCCCTGGACCCGGCCAAGCGCGATGAGATCCTGGCCATGCTGCCTGAAGCCTACGCCAACATTGGCCTCGCGCTGGCAGCCTACAAGCAGATCGCCTCGAGCTTCAAGCCGGAGATCGAGGTCTTCGCCAACTTCCCGTCCAACTACATGAGCCTGATCAATGAAGACGAGTCGATCGAGTTCACCGACGGCGCTCTGCGCATGATCGACGCCAAGGGCGACATCCTGGATGACGGCATCACAGCAAGCAAATTCAGTGAGGTGATCGGCGAGGCGGTCGAACCCTACAGCTACACCAAGTTCGCGTACTATAAGCCGCTCGGCTACCCCCAAGGCAGTTATCGCGTAGGCCCCCTGGCGCGGCTGAACATCGTCAAGTCCATGGGCACGCCGCTGGCGGAAAAGGAACTGGCCGAGTTCAAGCAACTGGCCATCGGCCCCGTGCAGAGCTCCTTCCATTACCATCACGCCCGGCTCATCGAAATACTTTACGGAATAGAAAAAATTGAGCAGATCCTCAGTGACCCGCTCATTTTGGACAAACATGTTCGCGCCAGCGCCGGCGTGAATCGATTGGAAGGCGCAGGCCAGGCCGAGGCCCCGCGCGGCACCCTGATGCACCACTACAAAGTCGATGAGAACGGCCTCATCACCTGGGCCAACCTGGTCATCGCCACCGGGCAGAACAACAACGCCATGAACCTGGGCGTCTTGCAGGCCGCAAAAGAATACGTCAAGGACGGCAAGTTTACCGAAGGCACTCTCAACCGCGTCGAAGCCGTGATTCGCGCCTTCGACCCATGCCTGAGCTGCTCCACGCACGCCTTCGGCCAGATGCCGCTGGCAATCTCGCTCGTCAATGCCGACGGCGAAGTCGTTGACCAACTCGTCCGATAGCGAATCTGTGGCCAATGGGCTGTTTTGAAAGGGCACGACTTCAGTCGTGGATAGATTCGCACGCTAGGATGTTTTGAAAGGGCACGACTTCAGTCGTGCCGCCCGATGGCAGATAGAAGTTTGGGCTTTAGCCCCTGAGGGAAGGTTTTCTTCAACCTCCAAAATTCCCTCGGCGGCTAAAGCCACATCAGTTCTGGTGTCTTTTCGGCACGGCTAAAGCCGTGCCCTTTCAAAGCCGGGCCCCCAGCGACGGGTCTTTGTCGCTGGGGTGGAAAGCAACGGGGCTATCGATGACCCAACAAAAAGTCCGGTGCCTTATCCTCGCCTGCGGCAACACCCTGCGCAGCGATGACGGTGTCGGCCCATGGCTCGCCGAATGGGCTGAGGAAAGATTCCGCTCCGAGACCGGCGTGTTTGTCCTGATTCGCCAGCAGTGGACCCCCGAGCTTGCCGAAGATATCGCCCGCTCCGAATCGGTTCTGTTTATCGATTGCTCCATCGATTGCGCGCCCGGATCGGTCAACCTGACGCCCGTCGAGCCAGTCGCTGCAACACAAGGCCTCGCAACCCATCATCAGGGCGCGCCGCAACTCCTCGCGCTAGCCCGCGAACTCTACGGCTCCGTGCCTGCGAATGCGCAACTGGTGACCATCGGCGCCGGATCGACGGAACTGGGCGAATCCTTCAGCGACCCTGTGCTTGACGCGCTCCCCGAAGCGTGCAGGCTGATCGAAAAAACTGTGCTCCATCTGCTCATCCCTTAAGCTGGCCCCGGCTGACGCTTGTATGCGGCGATAGCTTGGTGCATACTGCCGGCCAAGCTGAAGGTAGATCATGGATACCACCGGGAAGTACAAGAGCGTTCTCGCGACGCGCAAACGGGTGCCTCACTCTACTGGGTATTCGCGCTGAAAGAAGAAGCGTCTCTCCTTGATGACCAACACAGCCGAGAGTATCAGAAGGAGGCCTGTTTGAATGACCTTGCTGTCTGGGTGAGTGGCGAACATTTCATTGAAGCAGACTGCGGTAATGTGGAAGACGATGGCAACCAGAATATTACGCTTGGTCTTGTAGTACAGCCAGTTCATCAGGATCACAAATGGTATCAGGCTGAAGGCGAAGTTGAGGCTATACAAAAGCCCCGTTTGAGCCACGTTGCTCTGGTAGTAGCCTTTGATAAAGCCCAGCGGCACATGCCAAATGGCCCAGAAAACCCCAAATACCATGCAGGTGTTGAATAAATTCATGCGCCGGCGCAAACAGTCGGTGCCGTAGGAGTGCCAGGCCAGCTCCTCAACCAGCGGCGCCAGGATAAGTATGAACCATGCGGGAAAGATGCCCGCGGAAAATGATGTTTTTCCCGACAGATGGAACTGAGTCGCGCTGTGTCCAAAGAGCAAGGAAATCGCTTGCGCCAGCAAAATGCTTGCCAGCATCAGAAAGCAGGTCAGGAACAAATACACGGGCCGAACGGCCGTGAGACCAAATAGCCGGCGCTTGAGATCGTCTCTCAAACCGGGCTCCAGCCAAATCAAACGACCTGCAACGAAAACAGGCGCAAACAGCCCAAGAACACCCAAACCGCTGGCAGCCCAAACCAGCGCATGGCTCATTGGGGTGATGTGACTCAGGTAGGCAGCCACGAACCAAAGTGTCCAGGGAATGGCTATCGACAGGCCGTAGAAGAGGAACGGGTGGCGATATTTCTCAATGATCATAGAGTAAGGGCAGCGACCAGATTGGTGTAAACCGGAATTTCAGTCTTGCGGGGTGTCCCAGATCCCGGTCTTGAGACCTGGGACTTCGCCGCGGGCAGTTGGCCCCACCGCAGGTGCCTAGAACGCCGCCACCGTCTGCCGCAGACTATACGAGCTCAGCGTCTTGATGTAGTTCCCGCGATCGAACGGCGACGTATCCGGCACGGACCGCCGGCTCAGGCAGCCGCGCGTCTCCCACAACGACGCGTACTCGCGCTTCTCCAGCCAGTAGCGCATGTCGGCCAGCACCCTGCCAATGTGCTCGATGCCGTGAATGTGCAGCGCCGAAGCCATCATCGTGATCCCCGCCCCGGCCATGATTCCCTTCAACACATCTTCGGCAGAGTGAACCCCGCCTGTGATCGCGAGGTCGATGTTCATGTGCCCGTAAAGAATGGCCGCCCAATGCAGACGGGACAGCAACTCGGAGGGCGTGGAGAAGTGCAGCGTCGGCCGCACCTCAAGCGTCTCGATGTCGAAGTCCGGCTGGTAAAAGCGGTTGAAGAGCACCACGCCGCGGGCGCCCACGTCCTCCAGCCGGGAAACCAGGTGCGGCAGGCTGGTGAACGACCGCGAGAGCTTCACGGCCACCGGAGCTTTGACTGCGTGCGTGACGGAAGCCACCAGATCGAGAAGCTGAAGCTCAAGTTCGGCGGAGGTCTGGCTCTTGTCTGTCGCCAACGCGTAGGTGTTCAACTCGATGGCATCGGCCCCGGCCTGTTCCATATCCTTGGCAAACCGCACCCAGCCGCCAGGCGTGGCGCCGTTGAGGCTGGCCATGATCGGGATCGCGACCGCTGCCTTGGCGCGCCGCAAGTGCTCGAGATAGACCTCTTGCGTCATGCGGTAATCGTCAAGATCGGGCAGGTAGCCGAGCGACTCGGCAAAGGACTCGGTGCCCCGCGAAAGGTCCTCGTCCAGCGCCCGCGATTCAAGCTCCAACTGTTCCTCGAAAAGCGAAGTAAGCACGATCGCCGAGGCGCCTGCATCCTCCATGCGGCGAACATTGTCAATCGACTCCGACAGCGGCGTCGATGAAACCACGATGGGTCCGTTCAGTTTCAAACCCAGATACTGCGTTGAAAAGTCGATCATTCGGCGCCTCCGTCCACTACGGCTACCAGGGTTTCTTCAGTCTTTTCTTGCGGCGCAATGTGCGGCGTTTCTCCACGGCCGGCCATCGCGGCGCGGCCGGAGTAGACGCGCCACTGCCGCTCGACGTCATCCTGCGCTTCAACAAGCAGCTTGGCCGCCAGATCGGGATTGCTGCGTGCCAGCATGGTGTAGCGCGCTTCGCGATAGGTGTACTCCTTGAGCCGGATCGACGGCGCCTTGGAGTCAAGCTGGAAGGGGTTCTTGCCTTCCTCGCGCAGCGCGGGGTTGTAGCGCATCAGCGGCCAGTAGCCCGACTGCACAGCAAGTTTTTGCTGCTCCAGGCCATGCACCAGGTCGTAGCCGTGCGCGATGCAACTGGAGTAGGCAATGATGAGCGACGGCCCGTCGTGCGCTTCAGCCTCCTGAAAGGCCTTCACCACGTGGGTGTCGTTTCCGCCCAGCGCAACCTGGGCCACATAGACGGAGCCGTAACTCACGGCTTCCATCGCCAGGTCCTTCCTGCTGTTCGGCTTGCCGGCGGCGGCAAATTTGGCCACCGCGCCCCTCGGCGTGGCCTTGGACATTTGCCCGCCGGTATTCGAGTAAACCTCCGTGTCCAGCACCAGCACATTCACGTTCTTGCCGGAACCGAGCACATGGTCCAGCCCGCCGAAGCCGATGTCAAAGGCCCAGCCGTCGCCGCCCAGAATCCACACGCTCTTGCGTACCAGCGCATCGGCGATGGCCAGCAGGTTGCGCGCATCGGAAGATTCGTTGCCGGCAAGCTTCTCGCGCATTGCCAACACGCGCTCCCTCTGCTTGCCGATCTCCGTCTCGGACTTCTGCGAGGCGCCGAACAGGTCCGCAACCAGATCAACGCCAATCTCAGCCGCGAGCCGCGTCACCAGCGTTTCAGCAAAAACCTTCTGCTGGTCGAGAGCGGTTCTCATGCCGAAGCCGAACTCCGCATTGTCCTCGAACAGCGAGTTGGCCCAGGTGGGTCCGCGGCCCTCCGCATTGCTTGTGTAGGGCGTAGTGGGCAGGTTCCCACCGTAAATCGACGAGCAACCCGTCGCGTTGGCGATGTAAAGCCGGTCGCCGAAGAGCTGGGTAAGCAGCTTGATGTACGCCGTCTCGCCGCAGCCCGCGCATGCGCCCGAAAACTCGAAGAGCGGCTGCAGCAGTTGAATGTCTTTCACCTGCGTGTGCGACAGCTTGGCGCGGTCGGTCTCCGGCAGGCTTAAAAAGAAGTTCCAGTTGTCGCGCTCCGCCTCGCGCAGCGGCGGTTGTGGCGCCATATTGATCGCCTTGTGGCTGGCGTCGCTCTTGCTCTTCACCGGGCACACTTCCACGCACACCGCGCAGCCCGTGCAATCCTCGGGAGCCACTTGCAGCGTGTAGTGCTCCTGCTCCATCGCCTTCCATTTGGGCTTGGCCCATTGGAAGGTCGCCGGCGCCTTGTCTCCAAGCTCAGCGCTGTAAACCTTGGAGCGAATCACAGCGTGAGGGCAAACCATCACGCACTTGCCGCATTGAATGCACAGGTCCTTGTCCCACACCGGAATGAACTGCGCAATGTTCCGCTTCTCCCACTGCGCCGTACCCGTGGGGAATGCGCCGCCCGCCGGAATCGCGCTCACTGGAAGCAGATCCCCGTGACCCGCGGCAATCTGTCCCAGCACGTTCCGCACAAACTCCGGCGCGCTCCCGCTGATCGAAGGAATCAGATCGAATTCAGATGTGGACGCCGCCGGCAGCTCGACTTTCTCCAGGTGAGCCAGCGCCTCATCCACGGCGGCAAAGTTCTTTGCCACCACAGCGTCGCCGCGCTTGCCATACGTCTTCTTGATCGCCTTCTTGATCTGGTCGATGGCTTCCTCGCGCGGCAGCACGCCGCTGATGGCGAAGAAGCAGGCCTGCATAATGGTATTGATGCGCGTGCCCATTCCGGTTTCGCGCGCCACCGTGTTGCCGTCGATCACGTAAAACTCGATCTTCTTGGCCAGCATCTCCTGCTGCGTCGTCCTGGGCAAATGGTCCCAGACCTCGGCCGCCGAATAAGGCGAGTTGAGCAGGAACACCGCGCCCGGCATGGCCGCTTCCACCACATTCATCTTCTCCAGGAAGCTGAAGTTGTGGCAGGCCACAAAACTGGCGCGCGTGATCAGATAGCTTGAGCGGATGGGGTTCGGTCCGAACCGCAGATGCGATGTCGTCATCGATCCGGACTTCTTCGAGTCGTACACAAAGTAGCCCTGCGCAAAGTTGGGCGTCTCGCTGCCAATGATCTTGATCGAATTCTTGTTGGCGCCCACGGTGCCGTCGGAGCCAAGACCATAAAATAACGCCCGAACCGTTTTTGGGTCCTCGGTCGAGAAGTTCGGATCGTAAGCGAGACTCGTATGCGTCACATCGTCGTCGATGCCGATAGTAAAGTGGTTCTTCGGCTCAGGCTTGGCCAGCTCGTCGAAGATGCCCTTTACCATGGCCGGCGTAAATTCCTTCGAAGACAGCCCGTAACGCCCGCCAACCACGGTCGGCTTGACGGCGAACGGCAGACTGGCTGAGTTCTCAGCCAACGCAATCACGATGTCCTGGTAAAGCGGCTCGCCGCTAGCGCCCGGCTCCTTGCAGCGGTCGAGTATGGCCATCGACTTGACCGTAGAGGGCAGCGCGGCCAGGAAGGCACTCGCGTCGAAGGGCCGGTAGAGACGAACCTTGAGCAGGCCCAGCTTTTCGCCCTGCTTGTTCAACAGGTCCACGGCTTCTTCGGCAGCCTCGGCGCCGGAGCCCATCAGCACAATCACGCGCTCCGCATCGGGCGCGCCGTAATAGTCGAATAAGTGGTAGGCGCGGCCGGTCTGCGCGGCGAAGCGGTCCATCACTTGCTGCACGATCCCCGGAACCGCGGCGTGGAACGGGTTGCAGGCCTCGCGAGCCTGGAAGAAAACATCAGGATTCTGCGCTGTGCCGCGAATGATCGGGCGGTCCGGCGTCAGCGCGTTCTGCCGGAACGCAATGATGTACTTGTCGTCCACCATCGCGCGGATCGTCTCGTCGCTGATCGGCAGAATCTTGCCCACTTCGTGCGAGGTGCGGAAGCCGTCGAAGAAATGAATGAAAGGAATGCGGGATTCAAGCGTGGCGATCTGCGCCACCAATGCCAGATCGTGTACCTCCTGCACCGAATTCGACGCCAGCATCGCCCAGCCCGTCGACCTGCAGGCCATCACGTCGGAGTGGTCGCCGAAAATCGACAACGCATGGGTAGCCAGCGTCCGGGCCGTCACGTGCATCGTCGCCGGGGTCAGCTCACCGGCAATTTTGAACATGTTGGGAATCATCAGCAGCAAGCCCTGCGAGGCCGTAAATGTGGTCCCGAAGGCGCCCGCCTGCAACGCCCCATGCAGCGCTCCAGCCGCGCCGCCTTCGCTCTGCAGCTCTTCCACAACGGGCAACGCGCCCCAAATATTTTTCTTCCCCTCCGAGCGCCACTGATCCGCCCACTCGGCCATCGGCGACGACGGGGTAATGGGGTAAATCGCAACCACTTCGGAGAGACGATAGGCCACCGAGGCAGCCGCCTCGTTCCCATCCAGAATCACCATTTTCTGTTCACTCATTCGCTTTGCCTCACAGCGCGGCCTGCAAGAAATAAACCGCTGGATTGAGTCTCGTCTCTGGGGTCTGGAGCCGCTGTGATGAGAGACACAGGGTGGGTACGCAATCCCACATTGTGAATTGTATTCCCATTCATGCGGAGATCGCCCGCTCAATCGGCTCCCTGGAACCAGAGGATCGCGTGTTGATCAAATCTTGCGATACAATGTATCTCAGGAGACCTAGGCGATGGCGACAACAATGGTTCATGTCCGGGTGGACGAGAAAGTGAAGGAAGATGCCGCAAGGACACTCGCCGCAATGGGCATGTCTGTCTCCGATGCGGTTCGCATGTTGCTTGTCCGCGTGGCTGCGGAGAAGGCGTTGCCCTTCGCGGTGCGGGTTCCTAACACCGCCACCGTCAAGGCCATGCAGGCTGCGGATCAGCGCAAAGGAAAGCGTTACAAAACAGCCGATGCGCTGTTTGAAGATCTGGGTATCTGAACGTGCGCAACCCGATCAGCGGTGCGACGTTGCTCTCGATCCGTGGTACAAGATTTACGATGGAAAGGAGAGTTAGAATATGGCAATATCAACTCTGGATTGGTCACAATGCCCCGCCGTGGAGAGCATCCCCGGCAAGGTCAGCGGCGCATGGGTGTTCAAGGATACCCGCATGCCGGTTTCCATCGTCTTTGAAAATCTGGAAGCCGGAGCCACGATTAGCGAGATTATGGATTGGTTTCATTTGTCGCATGAGCAGATCGTTACCGTGATCGAATTTGCCGCGCGAAGCCTTGACGCGCCCCCACCCCCGCAGCAGTTTGCCCAAGCCATCGATGCTCATACTGTTTGACCACAGCACCCCAGCTCCCCTGCGCTACGCTCTCAAGGGCCATGTAGTTGTTGAAGCCATTGAACGCGGATGGGACCGGCTTGCGAACGGCGCTTTGCTCGATGCAGCAGAGGCGGCAGGTTTCGAACTGTTGGTGACCACCGACAAAAATATGCATCAGCAGCAGAATTTGACGGGCAGGAAAATCTCAATCGTTGTTCTCGGCAACGCGCAATGGCCCGTTTTGCGCCGCTACGTTGAAAGAGTTGCGACCGTCGTCAATGCAGCCACACCGGGCACTATGCGGAGGTAGAAATTCCGTTCGAGTAAAGCCCGAGATCCTTGCGTTTCTTCATTCCAGTGCATTCCTTGCCACACGCGGGTTTTTCCCGTACTCTGAGCAACATGGAAGTACTTTTCACACCCGAAGTCGAAGCCAAGCTTGCGCGATCTGCCGCTGAGCAGGGCCGCAATCCCGGCGAGCTGGTACAGCAAGTCGTGGCACGGTATTTCGACGAGGAATGCCGCCTCATTGACGCGGTAAACCGTGGCGAGAAAGCGCTGCGCCCCGGCGAGTACCTCACGCATGAGCAAGTGGGCCAGCGCCTTGAACGCTTCGTGCGACCCTGATGGAGGTCCGGTGTGATCCGAACGGGCGCAACCCAATCAGAGCCTTTCTCCAAGCGCACAAAAGGCTATGATGAAAGGAGGGTAGAAGATGGCAACTGTCGATTGGTCCGATTGCCCCTTGGTTGAAATCGTCTCCGGGAAGGTCAGTGGCGCACCGCTGCTCAAAAACACCCGCCTGCCCGTCGATGCCATCACCGGAAACTATGACGCTTTCCGCGATGAGGGACTATCTCCGGACGCTGCCATTGAGGAAACGCTGGACTGCTACCCTGAAGCCGGCCTCGACGCAATCAAGGCCATTCTCAACTACCGCGCCAAGCATCAGTTTCAGGCGCAGCTTTGAAGGTTCTGTTCGATGAGGACGTACCCGCCAAGCTGGCGCGGTCCCTGCCCCGGCATGAGATTCATACCGTGGTCAGTATGCGATGGGGCGGAATCAAAAACGGCGCGTTGTTGACGCTGATCGTGCGGGAGCGTTTCGACGTTTTTCTGACCGGCGACAAGAACATGGACAAACAGCAGCGGCTTGAAGGCCGCCCGTTTGCCGTGCTGATTATGTCCGCGATCAACTGGCCGGTCATCAGGCCGCACATCCCTACGATCTCCGCCGCCCTTGACGAGGCGCTGCCCGGCACGGTCAAGACGATCGATTGCGGCGTGTTCATTCCACGTGTGAACCGCCCAGGCGAATAAGACAAGTCCCGCCATTCAATCGCCCGGTCTACCGCCTGAACCAGTTTTACCGCAGCCTGTAAAGCCCGCACCCTTCAGATGCGACAGGGCTTGCGCGTCCAGCGGGAACTCTCAGGTCTCAAACGCAAGACCTGGAGCACCCGGCGTGGGCTCATAATAGTTAAATGGCGTCACCAACTCCCACCGATGAAAAAGTCAAGTTGAAGTTTGAGGCCCTTCTCTCGGAAGGACGTCAATTCCTTCGGCAGTACGGCTGGGATGGTCATGAGTTTTATCAGAATGTCCCCGACAACGAATACGCCCGCTGGCGTACCCAGGCGACAAACCTGATTCAACGGGTATGCGGTAGAGCGAGCACTCACTACCAAGACATCCGCGGCATCAACACAGGAAGTTACACTTTCGCAGAATGCTTCGGCGTCTTAGAAGCTGCGTACAAAGACTACACAGATGGCTTCCTTGTTGAAATTCGTCTTTTAGTACGGGCTGAGTTGCTGGACGACTTTCTTGCGCAAGCGGAGGCGCTCTTGAAGCAGGGATACTATGTACCTGCGGCCTCAGTCGCAGGCGCGGTCCTTGAAGACACACTGCGCAAGCTGTGTGACAAAAACTCGGTTGCTTACGATCCTGCGAAATCCAACCTCAACGCGCTGAATGCTGGGCTGGCGCGCGCGGGAGCATACGACATGCTCGTGCATAAGAGAATTACTGCCGAGGCGGACCTGCGCAACTCCGCCGATCACGGACAATTTGCAAACGTGAAAAAGGGAGACGTAGAGGATATGGTGTCTTGGGTGCGCCGTTTCGTCGAAGATCACCTAAGCTAGGCCCGCGTTTGAAGCCGGGGGCCGGATGCCCCAGGTCTCGCTCTTGAGACCTGGGTGAGCTAGCAACTAGAAGTTAGCAGATACCGGATAGAAGCCCCTCCACCAGCGCCTCCCACTCAGCTTCGAGCGTAGCCCGATGGAACTTGCGCCCTGCCCGCTTGTACCAGTAGTCCGCATTCCAAGCCTCGCCCTCCTTGCGGTGCAGATAGGCATGAACGGCCATTCCATCGGTGGTCTCAAGCTCGTCCGCCAGCGAATGAGCGCGAGTCCAATCCCCTTTCGCGTCCCACCACAGGGCCGCCAGGGGTGCGGGCAGCCCGTCGGGCGGCACTTTTTGGGTCACGGATGCGCGGAACTCCTCAGGTTGCATGGAATGGTTGTATCACTCATTTTTCCCGCCAGGCAATGGATTTTTATTGCAACAAATGTGATTTAGGTCACATTCCACGCTGCATTTTCACTGATAAAAAAGACCCATCGTTCCGATGAACTGAGAAGGGGGTCCGCCAGGGGGCCTGGGTGGCTCTGGCGACTCAAGGCCAGTTGCCCCTCCGGAGGTTAAACCGTGCGTCTGCATCGAACGGATGAGCTTGGAGCCAGCGTTTGCAACCCAGACCAAATTGGTCGTATACTGAAGTCCGACCAAACCGGTCGTAGTTTTCGGGTGTTGAGCTTCAAGCGGCACATGGGAGCAAGGCAGTTGAGCGTGTTGAGCGAGTTGAAGGTCGGCGAGACTGGGGTCCTGGTAGCCCTCGACCTGCCTGAATCCGTGCAGAACCACCTGATGCATATGGGTTTCGTCCCCGATGCCCTGGTGACGGCTCTCCGCCGTGCCCCGGCCGGCGACCCGACCGTTTACGGCGTCGACGGTATGGAGATTGCCCTGCGCCACGAGACCGCCGAGGCCATCCGCGTCCGCTCAGCCGAGAATGGAATTGCCACAGATATTGAAGCCCCCGAAAACCACTTAGATACCAGTTTTGACGTTCCCGAGCTGATCGAGGCCTCGCGATGAGCGCCTGCTGCGACGTTCCGGCGTTTGTACCACCCCCCGCTCCGCCCGCAACCGGGGCCCTCAAGACAGTCGTGCTCATCGGACCGCCGAACTCCGGCAAGTCCACTCTTTTCAACCGGCTGACAGGCCTGCGCCAGAAGGTGGCCAACTACCCCGGCGTCACCGTCGAGCAGCGCATGGGGCTGATGGCCGGCGTGGGCCGCGACGACCTGACCCTCATCGACCTGCCCGGCATCTACTCGCTGACTCCTTATTCAGAGGACGCCCGCGTCTCCATCGACGTGCTCCGCGGCAAGATGCCCGGCACGCCCAAGCCCGACGCGGTGCTCATTGTCCTCGATTCGCTGCACCTGACCCGCCAGTTGATGCTCGCCGCCCCCGTGCTGGCTCTCGGCTTGCCTACGCTGGTTCTGCTCAACATGAGTGACCTGATGGAATCCCGCGGCGGCCACATCGACTCGCTCAAGCTGGCTCGCGAACTGGGCGCGCCCGTGGCCCAGATCAGCGCCACGCGTGGAACCGGCCTCGATGCCGTCGCCCTCTTCCTCAACCAGCAGACCAACCGCGCCGCCGCCAAGCCGCTGGCGCTGCCCGTTGTGGGCAATGCGGCCAGCGCTCACACCTGGGCGGCACAAGTAAGCCGCAATACCGGCTATCGCGCACCCCTCTCGGTTGAAAACAGCCGCAAGATCGACAACATCCTGCTGCACCGCATCTGGGGACCGCTGTTGTTTCTCGTCGTGGTGGTGGGCGTCTTTGAAGTGGTTTTCTCCATCGGTCAGCCCATGTCCGACGGCTTCGGCGACATCCTCGCACGAATGGGCGGCCTGGTGCGGCCGTTGCTGCCCGTCGGCTGGATTCAGTCGCTGGTACTTGACGGCGCATGGAAGGGCATCTCGTCGGTGCTCGTCTTCTTGCCGCAAATCCTTCTGCTGTTCCTTTTTATCGGCATCCTTGAAGACACGGGCTACCTGGCCCGCGCCGCTCTGATCGCCGACCGCGTCATGCGCACCATCGGATTGAACGGCAAAGCCTTTATCCCGCTGCTCTCCGCCTACGCCTGCGCCGTCCCGGCCATCATGGCCACGCGCACCATCGAGAACAAACGCGACCGCCTGGCCACCATTCTGGTCACCCCGTTCATGACCTGCTCAGCGCGGCTGCCGGTCTACATGCTGCTCATCGCCGCCTTCATCCCCAACATCGCTTTCCTGCACGGCTTTCTCGGCCTGCGCACCATCGTCATGCTCAGCCTCTACCTGGCCGGATTTGTGGGCGCGATGACCACCGCATGGCTGCTGAAAAGCTCCATCCTCAAGTCCAGCGAGACTCCGTTTATCCTCGAGCTGCCGCAGTACCGCATGCCCACTCTGTGGTCGCTCACGCTGCGCCTCGTGGACCGCGCCAGCATCTTCCTCCGCCAGGCCGGCACGGTCATTCTCGCCGTCACCCTTGCCCTCTGGGTGCTTGCCCACCTGCCCGTCGTTCATGTCTCTGGAGGCACATACGCCGCCCCCGAACTGGCCGACAGCATCATCGGCCGCCTCGGCCACTTCATCGAGCCCGCCATTGCCCCCCTCGGCTTCAACTGGAAGATCGGCATCGGCCTGCTCTCCAGCGTGTTGGCTCGCGAAGTCATGGTCAGTACCATGGGCACGCTCTATGGCGCCGACCCCGCAACCCAGGCCATGCACCTGCAAACCGCCCTCCACCACGACATGACCCTGGGCGGCGCGTTAGCTCTCATGATTTTCTTCGCCTTCGCCATGCAATGCACCTCCACCATGGCCGTGGTCCGCCGCGAAACCAACAGTTGGAAGTGGCCAGCCGTCCAGTTCCTCTACATGCTGGTGCTGGCCTACGGCGCAGCGTTCGTCGTCAACCACGTCGTGATGGCCATCTTCGGCTAACCGTCAAGCTCCTCGTCTCTCACGCTCCCACCCCCTGCACACAGCCCTGTGGGAAGGGATCATTGCGCCACGGCCGGCCCAATCTCTTGGCTTGACGACCCAACTCGCGCAAGCTATCATCGCTTTCTTCCCCGGGATCATCGCCTCGCAGTACCCTTTCCCGGTCCCAAAGGCACTCACCCACCGCCCACGAAGGAGTTTTTACGATGTCGGCTCCGCGTTCCCTATCCTGCCTCGCCCTTTTCGCTCTCGCCGCGCTCCTGCCGGCCCAGACGCCCCCCACCGCCTACACCATTACTCAAAACATACCCGATAACGTAACCATGACCGTCTCTCGCAATGGCTCCCAGGCCCTGATCGACTACAAGTACCCAGCCAAGCCCGACGGCACTCCAGCCTCCCGCTCCTTGAATCTCTACGACCTGAAAGCGGGCGTCTCCCATACCTGGGACCCCGGCGTCACACCCATCAACTGCAGCGCCGGAACCTTCAAGGGAGACTGGGGCGACCCTTTCGAGGCTACCAAGGAAATCACCGCCGGCATCGCCAAGGGTGACTTGAAGCCCGCTGGCGCTGAGACCGTCAACGGTATTCCCACCAAGGTCTATACCGGCGCCGCATCGGGCATGAACATCAAAGCCTGGCTCGATCAGAAGGACGGCCTGGTCATCAAGTCCGGCTTCGGAGCTCCCGGCGCGGCGATGACCTACATGGTCGACATCCGCAGCGTCTCCCTCGCCCCGCCCCCCGCATCGCTGTTCGCCTTGCCTCCCGCCTGCGCCGGCGTCAAACCGCCCCCCACAGCAGCCGAACTCATGGCCGCCGAAACCGGCGACAGCGGCGCAAACTATGTCAGTGCCAATTACGGCCCCGGCTCCAAGAACTCCTGCTCCATCGTCATCCGCGTCGTCGCCGCCAAGACCATGGCCCCCAGCACCCGCAAATGGCAGGCAGCAATCGACACCACCTACAACCAGGACGCCCCAACCCCGCCCCATTACGAATTTGGCACAGGCAGAGACGGCACCTCTACCTTCAAAGGCGGCGGCATCCACGAGATCACCAGCCAGATCCACAACGACATGCTGCGCATCGACAATCCGCCCGCCTACTTCAACCTGGCCCTCAACGTCATCCAACCCGGCCACGGCACGGGCATCGGTCTCGTCTACCGCCAATGCTTCGCCCCGGTCACCATGCTCTATTACGTCATGAAGGACCCCAACGACATTGGCGCCGGCGCCGACTACCTCTACGCCAAAGCCGGCAAATTCGCCGCCGTCCCGACCCACTGAAATTGGCGGTTTTGAAAGATCGTCTACGCCGCGTACCCCAGAGCCTGCCCTGAGCCTGTCGAAGCGTCTCGCCTTGGAGGACCTGGGAAAGCAAGCCGAACGCCCCAACCTTGTCCCTACAAGAGCGCCATCCGGCCGGGTGCCGGGTGCCCCATCCTTTTCGCGCCCTTTGCGAAAAGGGTGGGAGACCGCGGCCCTCTACCCGCCAATATGAGAAACTAGAAGAGCAGAAGTTCTCCGGCGCTGCCCGCGTGTGCGCGCCCCATCAGCAACCCAACCCAGCCCCCATCCGGCCGGCGCAGCCGATTCCAAACTGCGGCCCACATATAGGAACCAGAACAACAATGCTCAGTGTCAGCAATGTAACCATGCGCTACGGCTCGAAGGTGCTCTTCGAGGACGTCAGCGTCAGCTTCGTCCCCGGCCGCCGCTACGGCCTCACCGGACCCAACGGCTCCGGCAAGACCACCTTCATGAAGATCCTCACCGGCGAGCTCGACGCGCAGAAAGGTTCCGTCGTCCGCCCGCGCAAGTTCGGCGTACTCCGCCAGGATCAATTCGCCTTCGACGCCTACCGCGTCATCGACACCGTCATCATGGGCAACAGGGGCCTCTGGGCCGCTCTTGAAGAGCGCGACCGCATCTACGACAAATCCGACCTCTCCGACGCCGACGGCATGAGGCTTGGCGAGCTCGAAGGCACCATCGGCGACGAGGACGGCTACACCGCCGAGTCCGACGCCGCTGTCCTCCTCGATGGCCTCGACATTCCCGAGGAATTCCACGAGCGCAAAATGGGTGAGATGCAGGGCGGGCAAAAAGTCCGCGTCCTGCTGGCGCAAGCCTTGTTTGGCAAGCCTGAAGCCCTGCTCCTCGACGAGCCCACCAACTACCTCGATCTTGAATCCATTCACTGGCTCCAGGACTTCCTGCACGGCTACGACGGCACGCTCATCGCCATCTCCCACGATCGCCACTTCCTCAACAGCGTCACCACCCACACCGCCGACATCGACTACGAAACCATCATTGTCTACACCGGCGGCTACGACGACATGGTGATGGCCAAGACGCAGATTCGCTCCACGCTCGAGTCGCAAAACGCCCAGCGCGAAAAGAAAATCGCCCAGCTCAACGACTTCATCGCCCGCTTCGCCGCCGGAACCCGCTCCACGCAAGTCACGAGCCGCCGCAAAGAGGTCGAGCGCCTGCAAACCAACGACCTGGCCCGCTCCAACATCGCGCGGCCCTATATCCGTTTCGACCAGACCCGCCCCAGCGGCAAGCACGTCCTCGAGTTCAAGCACATCACCAAGCTCTATGGCGACCACAAGGTTCTCGACGGCTTCACCGCCAACGTCCTCCGCGGCGAAAGAATCTGCCTCATGGGCCGCAACGGCGCAGGCAAAACCACCCTGCTCAAGAGCCTCCTGGCCAACTATCCCGGCCTCGCCGACAAAGACTTTGCCCTCGACTCCGGCGCGGTCTTCTGGGGCCACGAAGCCCAGATCGGCTACTTCCCTCAGGACGTCGGCGCAACCATCGAACACGGCCTCACCGTCGCCGAGTGGCTCCATCGCTGGAACCCCGCCGCCCACGTCGAAGATATCCGCGGCATCTTAGGCCAGATGTTATTTTCAGGGGAAGAAGGCGACAAGCAGACCAAGGCTCTAAGCGGCGGCGAGCAAGCAAGGTTAGCCTTCTGCAAACTAATCCTAACCAAGCCCAACTTCCTGATCTTCGACGAGCCCACCAACCACCTGGACCTGGAAGCCATCAACGCCCTGAACATAGCTTTGCAGCGCTACGAAGGCACCGTCCTGTTAGTAACCCACGACCACGACCTGATCGACGAAGTAGCCACCAGGTTATGGGTATTCAAGGAAGAAGGAATAGAAGACTTCCAAGCCCCCTACGCCGAATGGAAAGGCAAACACAACTAATCTTCGTCGTCTTCGTCGTCTTTTTACGAGGTCCTCACGCAAGCCGACCGGGAGCGGTAAGCCGGGGATTCATCCCCGGCAATACGACGGCCTCACCGGAGCGGGGTTTTAACCCCTGAGGTATGCTTTTCGTTCGCATTCGCACCCATTCCAAATGCGCGGGCATGGGGTCGATCCGGCCGAGATTCCGGTTGACATCGAAGCCAAACGGTGGCAATATGAACTTGAGTAGCTGGTGAGTCGGAACGTACGTGTTACCCGGTCGAGCTGCTCAAATGCCTTACAGAAGAGTCGCTTACGGGCGGCTCTTCTGCTTTTGGGCCTTGTTGTAGTCCCCCTTCGGCACCACGGTGAATAGCTCGGGTCTCGGGTGGCGTCTTGTACATTCAAGGACCGCCTTGTCCCGGATTTGATTGCCGTAGCGATCCGCCCTGGGGACCAGGTTTTGGATGGTCGTCATGCGGGGACTGGTCACGACAACCGACTGCGCATCCATCGCGCTCATGACTTGATCGACTACATCCTCCAACTTGTACCCGTCCTGCAAAACTCTACTCTGATATACGTGACTCCCAAAAAAGATGACCTCCTCCAGGATGGGCGGCAATGCGCCCCCTTCAGCGGCCCGCTCTGCGTTGATCGCAGTGAGTTGAGCAGGCGTCAGCGTTCCAATGGCGACGCCTCTCACGCGCTGACCGTTTTGGAGAGCCTCCAGGTTGGCGCGGATCAGGGCCTGTGCGTTTGGATAAAGCGGCATTGATCGTGACCGTCTCGACCAAGTGTACAGGCTATCCCGCGCCCTTTCTGCGCCGGATGCGAGCGACCCTTTGCCGGGTGCCCCATCCTTGCGCTTTTTTCTTGCGCAAGGGTCGGAGACCACGAACTTCCAACCGTCAATTCTCCCGTAGGGAGAACACGAAAATAGCCCAGGGTGAAACCCTGGGATCACCGCACCCCTGCGGCCGCCGTCCCGTAGGGCCGGTGCGAAATCCCCGGCTTCAATCCCATTTGCAGATTATTTCCCCCGTTGAGTGCACCATAAAAGCTGGCGGAGATTCACCCGGTCCTGGGCAGTTCCCCATCGCCGCGTTCCCCGCCTCACACGACGAAAGGAAAACTCCGCATGTCCCTGTCCGCATTAGGCCTTCTCAAATCCGGCTCCTTGATCGGCACGGCGCCCGCAAACACCGCCATCGCGCGGTGCCGCGAAGCCTGGCAGCTCCGCTTCAAGGCCGAAGAATCGAACGGTAAAGGCGATGTCCTCGCCGCACACTACGCTGACGCGTCCTACTGCGACGCCATGCCCGCTCTCGTCGACCACGACAGCATCCGCGACTTCATCGCCTGCACCGCGCACGGCATGCTCATCGGCGCTATCCCATGCGAAAACGGCACCCAGTTCCTCTACGCCGCAAAGGTCGCCCTTACCACCCTCCGGCGCGAGCCGCAGCAGACCAAGCCGGCCGGAAGGCCAAAATGTTTACCAAATAATTAATCCCCCCACCCCCTACCCCCCCCCAGGCGCACGTCAGATGCCAAACTACCGCAGAGGGTGGTCCAGGTGCGGATAACCCCAACCCATCCACTCCTCATCCGACATGCGCCCTCGACCCGATTGCATAGCCCCCTCCAGCGCTCCGTTTCCAGGCCCCTTGCTGTATAAACTGAACAGGAGAGAGGCTTTGCAGAAGTACCTGTTCATTGCTGTGGGTGGCGCACTCGGTTCCATTGCCCGCTTCTGGGTCGGTTCCACGATTGCCGGCCGCACGGGAATCAAATTCCCTTACGGCACTCTCGTCGTCAACCTGACGGCCTGCCTGGTTATCGGCTTCACGCTGACCTATCTTGGCAAGCGAGCCGACCTGAATCCGGCGTGGAGGTTCCTGATTCCAGTGGGTTTTATCGGCGCGTACAGCACCTTCTCAACCTTTGAGTGGGAAACGCTGTCCACCCTGCGCTCAGGGGCTTTCGTGCTGGCCGCTCTCTATGCCGGCGGAAGCCTTATCCTCGGACTCATCGCCGTTTGGGGCGGCTCCTGGCTGGCCGAGGTTCTCTCCTAGGCGCGAACGATTCGCTTCTGTATCGTCCGCTCTTGCCAACTTTGCACCATCGGTGCTTCAATCCTTCGTTGCACGGTCACGGGTTTGCGGCGCGGCGCGCAGCCGCACGAGAGGAAAAAGCATGTTACAGGCGGGAAAGGCCGTCAAGGTCTCAATCTACCTCAGCGATGGAGCCAAGCATCACGGAATTCCGGTATACACCAGCCTCCTGGACTTCCTCTTCCACCACGGAGTCTACGGCGCCACGGTGCTCAAGGGCGTTGCTGGATTTGGTTCTACCCACCGCGTCCATTCCGCCCATATTCTGGAAATCTCCGACCATCTTCCCATCAAGATCGAGTTCATTGAAACCCGCGAAAAGGTCGATGCGATCCTCCCCGAGTTGGAGAAGCGAACCTGCGGCGGCCTGATCGAGATACAGGAGACCACCATCGTCATTCCGGCAAAGGACTGACCTTTGTCGCCGGAAAACGCCTGAGGCGTCTACTCGACCGACGTGAATGGTGAAGCCGGCAGCCCCTCGCCGTTGAACAGGTTGCACTGCGGGCTGTTGGCCCAGCCGTAGCGCACAAACATCGGCTCGGCCACTTGTTCGCTCGAAACCAATGCCGTGGCGCCGTCGATCTTCGCTGTAGCCGGGACAAACTTCCCATCGGCCCCCGCAACCTCAAAACCCACCGCTGCGCCGCCCTTGGCAGTCAGCCCCTTGGCGTGGTCGAACCAGACGCGGATCGCCCCCGCCTCCGCCGTTGCCTGGCGATAGATCGGCCCGGAGTACTCGATCGCTTCTCCATAGCTCAATGCGCGAGCGGCCCGCGCCAGACGCAAACCCACATCCACTTTGTCGGTCGGATGCACGTTGTCAGGATTGCCGATGTCGATGGTGACCGCCATGGCCGTATTGCGCAGCTCAAGGGTCTTCAACTGCTGCTCGCGCAGCGCGGCCCAATCCTCGGTTGCGTTGGAACTGAAGTTTGAAATCTGCACATAGAGGAATGGAAAATCGCCCACGCCCCACTGCCGGCGCCAATCCTCAATGAGCGCGCGAAAGATGCGGTTGTAAAGCGGTGCCCTCACCAGAGCGCTGTTGCTCTCGCCCTGGTACCAGATCACCCCGCGAATGGGAAACGGCGTCAGCGGCGCAATCATGCCGTTGTAGAGCATCCCCGGACCCCAACTGCTGAGTTGCGGGTGCCACGGAAACTGCGGCTCCGGTTTGCCTTGCGCCTTGGCTTCCTCGCGCTGCTGCTGTTCCTGCTTGCCTGCCAGCATCGCGTCCGATTCGTGCTCGGTCATCTTGCCCCAGGAAACGAACAGCGGCGCAAGAGCCGCGTCTGCGCCCAGCGCGGCCATGCGCGTCCAGGCCTCGGCCACCGTCCCGCCCCAGGTGGAGTCGATCACGCCCACCGGCACATGCTCCCGGCTCTCGATCTCGCGGGCAAAGTACCATGCCACGGCGGAGAAGTCCTTCGCGGTTTCAGGGGTTGAAACCGTCCAGCCCTCGGTGTCGGCGTCGTCCTGCGGAAACTCGACCGCCCGCCTCTTGACCATCAGCAGCCGGATACGCGCATTGGCCGCGTGCGGCAGGTCTTCGTCCGCCGTGGCCGCCTTGTGCATCTCGAACTCCATGTTGGATTGACCGGAAGCGACCCACACATCGCCAACCAGGACATCGTCCAGCTTGATGGTCTCGGCAACGGGCTCGACCGCGTCCCCGCCGGCAACCGCGGGCGAGCCCGTCACGGTGAGCTGAAACGGCCCACCCGCCGCGCCCGGCGACAGGTAGACGCTCCACCGGCCCAGTTGTCCAGCCTTGGTCGAGCGCGTCTCGCCGCGAAAGCTCGCGCTCACTGCTTCCCCAGGCGCAGCCAGCCCCCAGACATGCACCGGCAGGTCCCGCTGCACCACCATATGGCTGGTTAGAATCTTGGGCAGAGTCACTTCCGCGGAGACAGTCACACCCGGAAGCAAGGCAAGCAGGAGCAGAAGTCGCAGGTTCAAGAGGGGCCTCACTGAGAACACGATGCCCGAAGACAATCCGCTGTGTTTTTGGGCGGTAGTCTCCAGAAAGAGAACGTTATCAGAGTGAACGGCCTCTCGTCAGCCCCAGGATCACAGCCTTCATCGCGCAGATTCAAGCCGCAACCTTTCCTTTCACTCAAGTCCTTCACGGGCCGTTGCAGTTGATGGACTTTCTTTCACGATTGCCGTTTCCTGCGTTGACAGCGCCTTCCCGGCTCGCACAAAATCTGAACAGCGCGGGCATTCGGGCCACCGGCGCCGCTGCGGCAGCCTCACCAGAAATCTCAAGAGTATGTGGCAGCCAACTCCGGCCAGAGAGAAATGAAGGCACCACATGAGTGACACCACCCCGCAGAATTTCAAGAACCATGGACGTCTGGATCCGCCATATCACATGGTTCTGGCAGCCGTTTTGGGCGTTAACTTCATCGTCGTCGTCGCTTATCTCATGAACCACTTCAACATCTTCACCTCATGGCTGCTGATCCTCTCGATCGCAGCATTCATCCCCATGATTAAAGTGCGAAGCTATCCCCTCAAGGTCCAGGACCGGGTCATCCGGCTTGAAGAGCGGCTGCGTTTGCAGGCCCTGGCGCCGGCGGAATGGCATGCGCAGATTTATCGGCTCACTGAGGACCAGTTGATCGGCCTGCGCTTTGCCGCCGACGACGAAGTTGTCGAGCTTGCCAAGCAGGCGCTGGAAGAGAATCTGAACCGCAAACAGATCAAGGAGCGCATCAAGAACTGGCGGCCTGACAACTGGCGGGTCTGAACCGATCTATGGTTGCGGCGGCTCGGCTCATCAGGGTTATCGGAGCCGCCGCAAATGCTTTCTCGCGCCAATTACTCACTCCACGGATCGGCTGACGGCTTGGCCTGACCATCACTGTCGGCGTCGGCCTGCTCGGACGCCTCGGCTTCAGCTAATGCCTCCGTATCCAGCCCATGCTCCTCGCGGTAATGCTCCACCGGCATCTTCCCATCCCACCATGCCCAGTTCATCGGGTACACATCCGGATCCAGAAACACCTGGTAGAAGTGCCAGACGACAATCGCCAGCGTGGCCAGAATCGCCTCATAGAAGTGAATGGATGTCGCCACATCGATCCACCACCGCGCCAGCAGGTTTCCAACCCAGACCTTGGCCCATAGCATGATGCCCGTAAGGCCCATCAGCGCCGTACCCCATACCAGCGCCCAGTACTCTGCCTTCTCCGCGTAACTGAAGCGCCCAAACTTTGGCCTCTCTTTGCTCAGGCCCAGGTAATAGCGCATGGTTCCCCACACATCGAATACATCCCTGGGCACAGGAGCCAGAGCGCAAATCAGGCGCCGTCCTTCCCTTGCGGCGGCAAGATAGAAGAGATGATAGATTCCCGCGCCGATCAGGATCACTCCCGCAATGCGGTGGATCATGCTGCGGAGGTGCTCTCCCATTCCAAGCACTTCGGCAAGCCATGAGTACGGAAACTTGAGGGCAAATCCAGTCAGCACCAGAACAATGAAGCTGGTGAGCAACACCAGATGTTGCCAGCGCTGGTTGGTCGTCATGCGAACCATGCTTGGATTCTGCATCCCGCGCCGCGTCACGGCTTTGCTGCGCCAGATGATGAAGTTATGCAGGAACATCACGCCAATCACCGCAAAGATCAATGCCAGATAGAACCATCTCACCCAACGAACCACAATCGAACCAATGTCGTTAGAGCGGCTGCCATCCATGTGCACCTTGTTAAGGGTGAACTTCTGAGTGACTCCTTGATGGCACTTTCCGCACGTAACATCGAGATTGGCCTTGTTAATGGTCGAGCGCGGATCGCTCGAAGGCAGAATGTTATGCACGCCATGGCAACTGGCGCAGTTGGCCACCACGACCGACCCGCCCTCCGAAGCCAGGCCGTGATAACTGTCCAGGTAAGTCGAGACGCGGTTTCCCTGCACTCCGAATTCCTGGGAAAGCCGCACCCCTTCGTGGCAGCGCGCACAGGTGGTCCGGGCCAGGTTCTGTTCCGAGACCGACGAGTTGGGATCGATATGCGCCTTGATCGAATGAATCCCGTGGCAGTCCGTGCAAACCGGGGCCAATCCGTTGCCCCGGCTGATTCCCTGCCCATGAATGCTCTGCATGAAAGTCTGTTCGACCGCGGTATGGCACTTGCCGCATGTCGCGGGAACATTGAACTTGTAAATCGGCGACTTTTCATCGTTGGCGGGAAGAATCTCGTGCGTCCCGTGGCAATCCGTGCAGACCGCTGCCTTCTTCGATCCCTTTTCGGTGGCCAGTCCATGCACGCTTTCCTGGTAAGACACAAAAGTCTGCGCGCTCTCCCCGTTCTTTTCAACCAGGAATTTCTGCCCATGGCACTTGCCGCAGGTGACGGGAATATTGCCATGATTGACCGGAGACCCGGCATCGCCGGCAGCCAGAATCTCATGCGCGCCGCCATGACAATCCACACAGGTTGCGGCCGGCGCACCACCAGCCTTGGCCGCCTTGGCGTGGGCACCGTGGGCATAAGCATCCTGCGCATCCGCATGGCACTGAGCGCAGGCGACCTTCTGCGGCGTGGTCTCATGGGCCAGGCTCTTCACGTCTTTATGGCAATCGACGCAACTGAACAGGTCGCCGTGGACGGAATGCTTCAGCTTGTTTTCATCCACGTATAAGCTGACCTTGCCGCCGTTCGCATCTTCATTCAATGTGGCATCGGAGTGGCAGGCGAGACAGTCTTTGTCCTTGAGCTTTTGCTCCGCGTGAGCAGCACAGGCCCAAACAAGCAGGGATGCGGCAACCGTTAGGGTGAGATTTCTTCTGAAAGAGTTCACGACCTTGAGCAGATGCTTCGGCGGAAAACCCCGCAGTGACTGGAGTCACAACACCGGGAATCGATCCGATCGCGTTCAAAGGGCGCGGCTTCAGCCGCGCCCTATCAAAACCGCGAGTGCCTACCCCGCTTCTTGTCAGATGAAATAAGCGCTCAGGGTCAGTACCAGAAGAGTCAGGCCGATCGCGATGGCTGTGAATCCAACGATCTTGGAAAAATTGACCTGCCAGAGCGCCGGCGCGGCAGCGACCCTTGCTTCCAGCTTTCCCTGCCTGGCCAGCCTTTCATACTCTTCTGTGCGCTTGTGCTTGAACTCCTCTTCGCTTTCTACGCCGGTAAAAACCACCATATCCATGGGGAAACTGTCAGGGCGCAAGTGGGTATTGACGAAGTGAATGGAGAAGATGAACAGGATCGCGAGCAATCCCTCTTCACTGTGGACCACCAGCACGGCGTTCAGTGCCCATCCGGGCAGGAACCTTGCGAAGAATGGCGCAAACCACATCGCATATCCTGAGAATCCGATCACGATCATGCCCCAGAAGACCGCCCAGTAATCAAACTTTTCCCAATAGGCGTAGCGCTCGAACTGTGGCTTCGGACCCAGGCCCATCATCCAGCGAAGGTGTCCAACCAGGTCCTTCACATCCTTCCAGTTGGCCACCATCGAGGTCGATCCCCAGAAGATTCCCTTCTCCCTGTGGATCACTCCACGCATGAAGATCTCTTTCAAATGAATCAGAAACGCGATGGTCAGGACCAGGGCGAAAAATTTATGAAAGAAAATGATGGTCCCGAATCCGCCGACACCGCTGGCGAACTTGCGCGCAAAGATGCTCTGGCTGAAGCGCATGGGCAAGCCCGTTGCCGCCAGGCCCAGAAACGTGGTGAAAAGCACGGCATGGAGGGTTCTTTGTTCCCGCGTGAAGCGCATGAAGAACCGCGCCTTGGCGCCGCTCTGCTCACCTTTGCCATCTACCGCTTGCTCCAGATCAGGCATTCTTTCCTCCTTTTGCCGCTCTTGCTTTGATCTGGTCGTATCGCGAGCGGATCAACCACAGCAGGGTATGAATCATGAAAAACGTAAGCACGCCGATGAGTAGAAGATTCATGAACAGCGTGACATAGTAAAGCGCTGGATTCAGCTTGCGATTGCGCGCGTTGGCATGTGGCTGGTATTTGACAAAGCTCGCGTTTGCGCCCGCATGACAACGGCCGCAGGTCTTCACCAGGTTGGCCGGAGCGATGGGTGAGCGCGGATCGGACGCAGGCAGAATCTCATGCGCTCCGTGGCAGTCCCAGCAACGGGCCGTCTCTACGTAACCGCCGAGCGAGCCCAACTGCGAGTGGAACGTGTCGCGATAAGTGCTGAACTTCTCCTTGTGGCAATTGCCGCAGATCGGTGTGGACTGCATGCGGAAGGCCGCGGCCGTTGGCTGCTCGATGGCGTGCGCGGTGTGGCAATCCGAGCATACCGGCGCGTCCAGATGGCCGGCCGCCACGGCCTTTCCATGCACTCCGGATTCATAATTCGCGGTGATTCCCGCGTGGCACTTTCCGCACGTTTTGGGAACATTGACCTTGTAGGTCGAACTCAGCGGATCTGTGTGGCTCAGGATGTGATGCGATCCATGGCAGCTCTGGCAGTTTGCCGCCACCAGCAGACCTTCTTTACTGAGCGCGAACCCGTGGATGGAGTCGATATACATCGGATAGACGTTGGGCAGCCCGTGCTTCTTCGCCATCGCATCGTTGCCGTGGCACGCGCCGCAGGTGTGCGGGACGTTGAGCGGATACACCGCCGACCGCGGGTCGGTCTTGGGAAAGATCGAATGGGCATCTCCATGGCAACTGGTGCAGGGATGCTCCGCGCGGGATGCGTGGACGCTTCCGACGAGCCCTGCCGCCTCGTCGGCGTGGCAGGTGTCGCACTTTACGGGCGTCACCTGATCCGGATGAGGATAGTCCTTGATGGTGGTGTGGCAATCGCCGCATTTGAGAACGCCGTGAATGCTCTCGCCGAACTTGTGCGCATCGACCCCGACATTATGCCCGGATGCGTCTTGCATGCTCGTATCCCCGTGGCAGCCCAGGCAATCGGTCTGCGCCACCAGGGCGCGGGGCGTCGCGAAGAACAGAAACGTGGATACAGCCAGGGTCAACGTGATGGAGGAAACGGTCTTCATGTCAGCTCCGAATACACCTACCGTTTCCAGGTGCAGGCGAGAAAGGCTTGCGGCCTTTCTCGCCAGGTTCACGCAGCACGGTCAGGGCTTTGCTCGCCCGCTGCCTACTTCTGCAGCGTGCGAATGTACGAAATCACATCCTTGATCTGGGCATCGGTCAGTTTCGCGGCATACGCGGGCATCTTGCCTTTGCCGTTCTTTGTGGATGCGAAAAACTGCTCGTCGGAAGCTTTGATCATCGCCGGGTCCTTGAACGACAGCACCTTCATGCTCTTTGCAACTGGTGTGGCAGCGAGCCCGTCAGCGCCGTGGCACATGGCGCACTTCGGGCTGGCCGTCTTGTAGATGTCTGCGCCGGGCCCCTGTGCGAAGGCAGGCCCTGCAATGGAAGCGGCCAGCAGGATGATTGAGGCCGTTCTGAATCCTTGAATCATGGTTTTGCTCCTTTGCCGCTCATTTGCCGATCCCTGGCAATCTCCGGCGTAGTCCCCTTCATACAGGCTGCGTTTCAGCCTCGTATGTGACACAGGCCACACATCGAAAGTGTTGGCGTCGGCGCAGAGTGCGAAGAATCACTCAATCAACCAGATTCCAACCAACACAGCGACCCTCGCGCCAAGGTGATACAGGTCACATGCCGTGATGCGTCCGTTCAAGCACAATATGACCGCTGCCGGAGGTGTAATTCGATGGGCACTGTTGCGATACCCGATGTGAAGACCATGTTGACTCTCCCTGGGGATTCGGTGCGTCAGATTCAATGGCGGTTTGCCGACCGCTTCGATCTGCAGATGCTTGTGCAGTCGGCGCGCAGCGTGGCGCGGGGAACCGTGGCGCGCCTGGTGGCCGCGGGCGAACGCAACACCCACGAGTGGACCCCCGGCAAGGCAGCCATGCTCGAGGCCTTCGATCGCGCCGGCATCACCGCGGCCTTCATGGAGCCGGAAGAAGGCGGCTTCATCTCCGGCCCAAAGAATTTGGCCCTCGCGCTCTGCGCATTTGAGCTAGCCTGGGTAGACGGCGGCGCGGCCACCGCAAGTTTGGCCAGCTTTCTTGCTCTATCGCCCATCCACGAGCGTGGCACCCGGCAGCAGGTAACCCGCTACAAAACGCTCGCCGCTCCGCCGCAAGCCGGCGAAGACCGCAAACCCTGGCGCGGCGCCTTTGCGCTGACCGAGCCAATCCCCTATGTCGGCGTGGATACCGGCATGTTGAGCGGAAAGGTGAGCGTTGCAGAGTGGAAAGACGGCGAAGAGCCCTGGCTGCAAGTGGAAAAACGCGGCCGGTTTATCACCAACATCGCTTTTGCCAACTTCGTCACTGCCGCGGTCAACTCCAACGATCCGCGGATCAAGGGCAGTTGCGTGGTCATTCTTGAAGACGGGGACGAGGGCTCCTTCGACCGTGGAACTCCGACCAAGAAACTGGTTCACCAGCTTTCCTCCACCGGCGATCCCATCTTCAACCTCAAGGTTCCGGCCAGCCGTATCGTGGGCGGGTACACGGTGAAGGACGGTGTGATCGTCCCCAACTTCAATCACGGTGAAGTCATCGAAGCGGTCTTCCGCCGCACTCGCGTGCCGGTCGGCCTGATGACGGCGGCCAAGCTGCTGTCGGCGGTCGAGCCTGTCATCCGATACCAGCGTGAGCGTTTCCGCGGCGCAGAGGGAGCCAAGCCCGGTTCGATTCGTTATGAACAAGGCATTCAGCAGCGCGAGGACGCGCTCCACCGCCTGGTTGACGTATGGGCCACCGGTGAGGCCGCCACCTCCCTCGGCTTTGCGGCGGCCCGCCTCTTCGACACGCTCGACCCCCTGGAGAAGCAGAAGACTGCGCTCCTGGAAGAGCGCGGCGTCCAGGGTGGGCGCGCGGAGATGAAAGCTCTCAAGGAAAGCGAACAGCGTGCCATTGAGCTGCTCTCACTCAGGGCCAACAACCCCGACAGCCCGCGCCGAGCCGCACTCGAAACCGATCCGCTGGTCGAGTATGTCCTGCTGGACGCCGAGGCCAACGTGATTTGCCCGGCAACCAAGCTCTGGAACACCGGCCACGGCGCAAACATGCTGCGCGAGGCAGTGAGCCTGATGGGCGGCTACGGCATTACCGAGGACTGCCCCGGCTTTCTGGCCAACAAATGGATGGACGCGCAACTGGAAGCCACGTACGAGGGGCCGGAGGCTGTGCAGCGCCGCCAGTTGACGGTGACCATGACAAGCGAGGTCTTTCTGGCCCAGTTCCGCACCTGGACCGCCGAAATGCGCCGCATCGCCTCAGATCATCCAGGCACCGGCGCCTGCACGCTGGCCTCCGCCATGAACCTCTGGCTGTGGACGCTGGGCTATCTGCAGAAGTCCACCGACCCCGACGGCGGCAAGCTTTATCACGGACAGCGCCAAGGCGTAACCTTCGCCTTGGCGGACGCGTTGTGCTGGCTGCTCGCCTCGCGCTACCAGATTCTCGACGTGCTTGAACTGGAAGCTCGCGGCGGAAGCGATGCCGTAGCCGCGGAAGGGCTCACCGGGACAGTGCAGTTCCTCAGCGACCTCTGCCACACCCAGGCCGCGCAGGCCGCCGGCGAGGTTTCGCGCATCTGCGGCGAGTTGGTCTTCGGCTACAACCAGCACCCCGCCTGGAGCGATGAGGCGCACAAGGGCTGCTTCCTCTCGAGCGAGCTGGAATTCTACGAGGAGACAATGCCGGGCATCACCGCCTTTGCCGTCGATGTGCTCGAAGCCGATGGCAGCCATCCGCTGAAGGCTGGACCCTGCGCCGGCTGCGTTGGCTCCAGCGAGTTCCTTCGCCTGCAGAACAAGCTGACCACCTGCCTGAGCGGCTGCCGCCTGGCCAAGGACCGCGCCGCCGAGACCGTCGGCAAGGTCATGATTCCCGCAGCGCTGGATTATCCCGCATGAGCACAACCGCCCAGGTCAAAGCGGGTACCCCACATCTAGATAAAGTGGGTGCCCCAGGTCTCGATTCTGAGACCTGGGGGACAGAACAAGCCGACGCGCCCGCCACGGACCTCGACCGTCAGACGATGGAAGTCGATATCGCCTGCGCCGGCTTTGGCCCCGCCATGGGAGGCTTTCTCACCACCCTCACCCGCGAGTGGACCGAGCATCCGGAGGATCCAGCCTTCGAAAGCAAGGTGGCCCCTGGAATGCCCTTGCAGGTGCTCTGCTACGAGCGCGCCGACGACATTGCCTCCGGCGTCAGCGGCGTCGTCACCCGGGCCCAGGGCATTCGCGCCAGCTTCCCCGATCTGAATGCTGCCGACATTCCCATGGCTGCCGACGTCGGCAAGGAGCGAGTCCTTTATTTGCTCGACCCCATCGGCGCAAGCCGCCGCTCCGCCCTCTTGCGACTCGGCGATGCCGTTCTGCGGGCAACCGGCCGCCTGCTCGGCCTCCGCGACCACGCCTTCGAGCTGCCCTGGACGCCGTCCTTCCTGCATAAACACGGCGGCCTCGTCCTCTCCATCGGCCAGTTCAACCAGTGGGTGGGCTCGCAACTGATGGCGACCGGACTGGCGCAGATTTGGCCAGCCACACCGGTCAGCGCTCCGCTCTTCCGTGGCAACGCCGTCGCCGGCCTCCGTCTCGCCGACCAGGGCGTAGACCGAGCGGGTTCACCTGCCGACGCCTTCATGCCCGGAATGGATGTCCTCGCCAAACTCACCGTCGTCGGCGATGGTCCCGTCGGCGCTGTCGGCCAGCAAATCGACAAGAAGCTGGGCATGCCGGAGGGCCACGCCCATTCCGAATGGGCACTGGGCATGAAGATGGTCGTCGAGCTGCCTGACGACTCTCCGCTCAAGCCCGGCACTGTGTGGCACACATTTGGTTTTCCGGAGCCGGAGATCTTCGGATTCCTCTACGTCCACCCTGGAAACCTGGTCTCGGTGGGCATCTTCGTGCCCTCCTGGCTGGGCGACCCCTCGCGCACTGCGTATCGCTACTTGCAGCACTACATCCAGCATCCCGCACTCTGGCGCTACCTCAAAGACGGGACCCTCCGCTCCTGGGGAGCGAAATCTCTCGACGAGTCCGGCAAGCGCGGAGAACCCTTCCTGGCCGGAAACGGCTACGCCCGCATCGGTGAGGGCTCGGGCTCGACCAACATGCTTACCGGCTCCGGCGTCGACGAAGCCTGGACCACCGGCACACAACTGGCCGACGCAGTGGTGGAACTGCTCCGCGCCGGCAAGCCCTTCACCCAGGAAAACCTCGCTGCCACTTATGAGAAACGCCGCCGCGCAAGCTGGGTTGAGCATGGCGCGCGTGAAGCCGAGAACGCCCGCAACGGCTTTCATGAGGGCATCGTCAAGGGCATGGTGGGCATGGCCCTTGCCGGACTCACCAAGGGCCGCCTTTCGGTCGGCCCCAAGATTCCTCCAACGAACGAGCGCATTCTCTCCTCCACGTTTGGCATCAAGCCCGAGAAACTCGCCGAACTCGCGTTAGCGGCGCAGGCAGGCGGACGCCCCCTCCACGATGCCCTGCTCTCCGCCCGCGGCTGGCCTGAGATTGCCCTCGATGGCCGCCTGCTGATCACGCACCAGGACGCGCTTCTGTTAGGCGGCAAAGTGCAGGCCATGCCCGGCTTCGCCGATCACGTCCTCTTTCGCGACATGCAGTTGTGCACAGCCTGCATCGAGAAGACCTGCATCGCCATGTGCTCCGGCCAGGCCCTCACCCACGGCGCCAACGGCGTGCCCGATTTTGAAAGAGAAAAGTGTGTTCACTGCGGCGCATGTCTGTGGAACTGCGCCAAGTCCGCAGGCGACCACTCCAACATTGACTTCCACGCCGGCGCAGGCGGACTGCACTCCGCCGAAAACTGATATTCTCGCCTCGTTGAGGCTTTGAAAGGGCACGGCTTTAGCCGTGCCGCAAATGCTGAAATATCGACGTGGGCTTTAGCCCCTGAGGGAATGTAATCATGGCCTTCAACCCCGATGTTAAGCGAAAGATTGTCCGAGACAAAAAGACAGACGTACATCACCCTTGCTTGATGTGCGGTGCCAAACATATACGACCTGATGCCGCTCACATCATCGACGAGAAAGAATGGAAGAGTAAAGACAAGAAGGGTAATGATTCAAAGTTCAATGGTATTCCGCTCTGCCCGAACTGCCACAGAGTTTTCGATGAAGTATTGCGTCCCCGCCTTTATAAGGCCCTGCAGGATTTTGGCGCGACCGGACTCCCGAGTAAATGGGAGAGGAACAATAAAATCTCGGTATGATTGATCAAGACATTGGGCGCTGGAGCGGTTAAAGTTCCATTCTGGAGTAGTTCGTTACGATGAGTTTATCAATTTCGAGATTCCCTCAGGGGCTAAAGCCCGGGTTCTTCCTCTGGCTTCTGCGCGGCACGGCTAAAGCCATGCCCTTTCAAAGCAGAAGGAATACGATCAGTTCTTGACAAAGGAAAGAAAAATGTCAAATGCAGTACACATTGTCGTTTGCGCCGGCATCGTTCCCGACCCGCTGCAAACATTGGAGCCCATCACCACCCCCACCGGCCCCGGCCTGAAAAACGAAATGGTTCTTCCCGCGGTTCTCGACCCATGGGCCGCCTGTGCCCTGTATGAAGCCGCAAACCTGGCCGCCAAGAATCCTGGCAGTAAGGTCTGGCTGGTGAGCCTTGGCCCCA
>Ga0224557_1000388_pt1 | contig 49379 bp, 48 predicted proteins | sample 714S31014metaG_FD_180677 | JGI IMG/M metagenome (GOLD analysis project Ga0224557, IMG submission 180677) | Peat soil microbial communities from Stordalen Mire, Sweden - 717 S3 10-14 | ecosystem: Environmental > Terrestrial > Soil > Wetlands > Peat | place: Sweden: Norrbotten County, Stordalen...
GGTGGACGCCAAGGGCATGTTCCTGGCGGCCGCGGGCGCGGGTCCGGTTTACAGGCTGATGGGCAAGAAGGATCTGGGGACCACCGAGATGCCTCCCATCGAGACCGCGCTCACCGACGGCGAGGTGGCTTTCCGGCAACATAGCGGCGGGCACACCGCGGGTCCGAACTGGCCCACGTTTTTGGAATGGGCCAGCCGGTACCTGGGCGGGGCTTAAGCCCCGCGCGGGCTCAAGCCCGCCCTCCATTCTACTCAGACTCGGTAACGAACGATCCGATGAAGGCGCTGCGCTTGTCTGGGCTGCGCCAGGTGGTGTCGAGGCCCTGCCCCTGGAATTGGTTCGCCAGCGCGTAGGCGGGCATGGCGTGGTCCAGCTTGGTGAGCGGACGGTACCAGACTTCTTCGTTGCGGCAGATGTGGTCGCCTTCGCTCAGCGCGCGCGTCGTGATCTTGGCCAGGTTGCCGGCCGTCAGGTTGGCCTTCATGCTATGGATGTTGTCGTCGGCGAAGGTCAGCTCGATCGGCTGATAGTCCACGCGGACCACGTCCTGCAATAGATCGCCGGCCATGTGTTTGGCGAAGCTTTGCAAGGCCAGGCGCTGCTCCGTGTTGGCGCGGCTATCCACGATCATGACGGCTTTCACGGGATAGGCGGATTCGAAGACATCGCCCAGCGTGTGATGCGCGCGCACCACTCCCACGACGGACATGCCATCGAGATCCACGCCCTGCCAGGTACCTTTGGTCACCTTCCAGCCGAACACTGCCAACTGGCCGACCAGCCCGACTTCGGCGTTGGCGAAGCAGGGGCCGGTGTAGACGTCCGCCGTGCGGGCCTCCACATAATTACCGTAAATGTTGTGCGCGGGAATTGCGGCGGCGAAAGTAAAGCCAGCCATCGCCAGCGACACGACGGCTATTGCGATTGTTCGATGCATCTGCCCTCCTATTGCTACTATTATAGCGGATGCCGGAGAATTTCAGGTTCTGGTAAACATCTCCACCAAAACCGACGCGACCGCTTGCGCAGTCTTTGCCGGGGCTGCGCCAAGCTTGCGGACCAGACGTTCCCGGTCTACCGCCCTGATTTGATCCCGTGCAACTTGGCCACGCTTCCTTTGGAACGTAATGCCGACACGCGTCGGATAGGATCGTTCGGTCGTCGTCATGGGAGCGACAATGACCGTGCGCAAATAGGCATTGGCCTCATCGGGTGAAACGATCAGACAGGGGCGGGTTTTCTGAATCCCCGAGCCCTGGGTGGGGTCCAAGGCGACCATCCAGACGTCGTCACGCCGCGGTGGATTCACCACCTCCACTCCTCGGCTTCGAACCGATTCGGAGGCAAAGAGTCAAGCAGCAACGGATCGTGGGCAGAAGAACCGGCCGCGGCGAAGGCCTCTTTCCATCCTTGGCGCGGACGGCGGCAGGGGGTAATGAACAGCCGCTCATGTTCCAGGTGCATTACTGTTCACTTTGGTGGGGCAGACCATCGCACTTCGTGGTCTGCCGCCTTCGGGGAGCGCTGGCAGACGACGTAAAACGATCATCTGCCCAACCTATAGCGCCTTATAGCACTCCCTGGCCGGGTTGCACTCTTCGTCGTCGACGACTTTGCCGTCCGGGCCGAGGCAGTTGTATGTGTGCTGGCACCAGAAGAGCCGGTCGTTGCCGTGCTGGACCGTGGGGTCCCATTCGGCGTCGATGAACTGGCCTTTCCAGTTTAGGTTATGGCAGCGCTCCATGCCGATGTGGGTCAATCCTGGGAGTTCCATGTTATATCTTTCCTGTTGCGGCCATGAGCAGCGCGCGTTTCACGGCGACGCGCGCCAGTTGCACCTTGTAGCGGTTCTGGCTGAGCGGCGTAGCGCCTTCGAGCGCCGCTTTGCCCACTTCCGCGGCTACTGCCTGCGTGACGGATTTGCCCGCCAGCGCCATTTGCCCCTCGGTCGCAACCCACGGCGTGGGGGCTACGTGTCCCAGCACGATGCGCGCGCTGGAGACGGTGTCGCCCGCCATGTTCAAAACCACGGAAGCGGTGGCCAGCGGCCAGTCCAGCGCTTCTTTTTGACGCACTTCGTAAGTGGCGCTGTGAGTGTCGGTGGACGGCAATACGATCTCGGTGACCAGTTCGTTGGGCAGCAGCGCGATCTCGCGGCTGGCGGCGTTCTGCGGCGTGACGAAGAACTTCGCGGCATCCACGTCGCGGCTGCCCGAAGCCGAAACCAGACGGATCTTCGCGCCTAGCGCGACCAGCGCGGGACCCAGGCTGGATGCGCTCACGAAATAAGCCGGACCGGCGTTGCCCAGGATGGCGTGATACTTATTCTCGCCGCCGGGGATCAGCGATTTGCCATCTTTATCCTGGCCCAGCAAACCGAAGCCGTTGCGGTAATACCAGCAGCGCGGCCGCTGGCAAAGATCGCCGGCCACCGTGCCCATGTTGCGGATTTGCGGGCTCGAAACGCCGCGCGCCGCTTGCGCCAGCCCCGGATAGAACCGCCGGATTTCGGGATTGCGCTCCAGTTCATCGAAGGTGACGGCGGCGCCGATGCGCACCTCCGCACCGTGCTTTTTGATGCCGCCGAGTTCCTTGATGTTTTTGATATTCACCACGCGCCGCGGCGTTTCGATTTGCTCCTTCATCAGGCTCAGCAGGTCGGTACCGCCGGCCAGCACATCCACTTCGCCCCAGCGCGCGCCCAGCATGCCCACCGCCTCGCGGACGGTGGCGGGGCTGGCATATTCGAAGGCTTGCATTATGCGTTCCTCCCTTCCAGGGCCGCCAGCACGCGGTCCGCGGTCAGCGGTACGTGCGGCACCCTGACTCCGATGGCGTTGGCCACCGCGTTTGCGATCGAGGCGATCACGCCTATGGCCGGCGGCTCACCCAGTCCAATCACGCCGCGTTTATCGTTCTCCGGCGTGATGTCCAGGTGCACCACGATCTCGCCGATATCGGCGATGCCGGCCAGCTTGTAGAACTCCATGTCGGCATTCAGATATTTGCCGCTCTGCTCGTCCATGATGCGCTCTTCAAACAGCGCGCCGCAGATGCCCATGATGACCGCGCCGTGGATCTGGCTTTCGGCGAGCCACGGATTGATAATCAGGCCACAGTCCTGCACGGCCACGAACTTGTTCATCTTGACGATGCCGGTCTCGGTGTCGACGGAGACGTCGGCCATTTGCACGCCGCCCACGCCGCTGGACATCAACCCGCCGGGATTGCGCGGATTGTTCTCGCCCATCTCCGAGATCTTGCTGCTGCCCAATTTGCGGCAGGCATCCTGCCAGGGCAGGCTCTTGGACGGATCGCCTTGCACCTGGATGCGGCCATCCACGGCCGCGAGCCGATCGGGCGTCGTGCCGAGGGCCGGCGCCACCGCCGCGAACAATTTCGCCCGCGCGTTGGTGGTGGATTTCAGCGTGGATGGCGAGACGCCGCCTATGGTCGTGGAGCCACCCGATGCGCCATCCGGTGGGTAGTCGCTATTGCCGATGCGCAGCGTGATAGCGCCCAGCGGCAGGCCCAGCGTTTCAGCCGCCACCATGGTGATGGCGGTTCGCGTACCGGTGCCCAGATCCTGGGTTCCGATTTCCAGCACCACCGATCCATCCGGATTGATGGTGGTACGGCACTGGCTGGCGTGTCCGCCGCCGCCCCAGGTGTTGACCGCCAGGCCGAGTCCTTGTTTCACCGGCCCGTGGCCCTCGCCGCGCGGATGCCAGCGCTTCTGCCACTCCATGATTTCGGCGGCCTTCTGCAATTGGGCTTTGTAGGTGGCCTCGCGCGCGGTGTAGCCGAGGTTCTTGTTGAACAGTTCGAGCGGATCCATGCGCAGCTTGGCGGCCAGATCCTCGAGCGCGGAACAGGTCAGGAAGGATGCCTGTGGATGGTTCGGAGCGCGCCAGGCGCGCGCGCCGCCCGCATTGATGGCGACCGCGGTGTGGTTCAGCCGCTTGTTGGGAATTTCGGTGAAAACGTAAGGGATGGGAGGCATGCCGCCGCCGCCCATGCCGCCGGTAGCCCACGAGATGGATTGCCATGCGGTGATGGTGCCATCCTTCTTGGCGCCGACCTTGATATTGGCGAATGCCGACGGACGGTTGCCGGCAATTTTCAATTCCGTGGCGCGGTCGAGGAACATCTTCACGGGCTTACCGCCGCTGGCTTTGGAGAGCAGCGCGGCTTCCACGCCCCAGCTATCCGCGGCGAACTTGCTGCCGAAGCCGCCGCCGATGTATTGCATCTCGACGTGCACATTGGCGGCCGCCACTTCCAGCGACTTGCCCAGGTCGCCTCCGATGGCGGACACGTTCTGCGTGGAGGGCCACAGGTTCACTTTGTCGCCCGCGAACTGCACGATGTTGCCGTGCGGCTCCAGGCAGCAGTGCGTGATCACCGGAATGCCGTAGGTCCCTTCGATCACGGCATCGGCTTCCTGGAAGGCCTTGTCGGGATCGCCGGTGACCTGCTCGCCCGCGGGTTTGGCGCGATTGCCGGCCTTGGCAAGATCGTTCTCGTGTACCAGGTGCGGCAGGACTTCGTATTGCACCTTGATTTTGCGCAGGGCATCGTTGGCGAGTTCTTCGCTAACCGCCGCTACGGTCGCGATCTCCGCGCCTTCCCACTGCACTTCTTTGCCGGCCCCGGTCATCACGCGAACCGCCGTGACGCCCGGCATGTGTTCCGCCTCGCTGGTATCGATGCTGGTGATGCGCGCATGCGCGTGGGGCGAGGTCAGCAGCGCGCCGAACAGCATCCCGGGCGGCTTCAGGTCGGACGAATACTTCGCTTTGCCCGTGGATTTCTCGAGTCCGTCGCGGCGTTTGGTGGGCTTGCCGATGACCCGCCGCTGATCCATCGGAGGCCAACTGTAATCAGGCATGGTTTCCTCCCTTCATCTCCTTGGCGGCTTCGAGCACGGCCTGGCGCACGCCCACGTAGGTGCCGCAGCGGCAGAGGTTGCCGCACAAGCCTTCCTTGACCTCTTCGTAGGTCGGATTCGGATTGTGGTCGAGGAAGGCTTTGGCCGCCATGACGAATCCCGGCGTGCAGTAGCCGCACTGCTGCCCGTCTTTGTCGACGAAGGCTTCCGAAACCGGGTGCGGCTTGCCGCTGGAAATGCCTTCGATGGTCTGAATGTCTTTGCCCTGGGCGTCGATGGCCAGAACCGTGCAACTATACACGGATTTGCCGTTGATGATAACGGTGCAGGCGCCGCAGGTGGCCCGGTCGCACACGCGCTTGGCGCCGGTCAGTTCCAGTTGATTGCGCAGCGCATCGAGCAGCGTGACGCGCGGCTCCAGGTTGAGGGTTTGCGGTTTGCCATTGATCTTGAGCGTGATGGGGACCGCGCCGGGGCCTACGAACCGGCCTTCGGCCGCGGGCGCCGCCAGCGCCTTCTTGTCGAGGATGCCCGCGCCAAGGACGCCGCCGCCGATGCCCGCGCCGCGGATGAATCCGCGCCGGGAGACGCCGCGTTTGGGCTTGCCGGGAACCTCAGAATCGTTCTTTGAACTCACCAGACACTCCTTTCATGCCGTCGAGAGGGGAACCGTGTTGTTTCAACGAATATACCAAATTTTTGGGGAAGGACTCGGCAGGCCACGAAAAACGATGGCCTGCCCCACTCACCAGCGCTTATCCCACCCTCTCGGCGATGGACTTCATCTGCAAGAACAGCAGCATATAATCCGAACCGCCGCCCTTGGAATCCGTGCCCGACATATTGAAGCCGCCGAACGGGTGCGCGCCGACCATGGCTCCGGTACATTTGCGGTTCACGTACAGATTGCCTACGAAGAATTGCCGCCGGGCGCGCTCGATGTGTTCGGGCACGTTGGAGAAGATGGCGCCGGTCAGGCCATATTGCGAATCGTTGGCCAAATCCATGGCGTGGTCGAAGTCGCGCGCCTTGGTGACCGCCAGGACCGGCCCGAAGATCTCCTCCTGGAAAATGCGCGCCTTGGCGTCCACGTCCGCGATGACGGTAGGCGGCACGAAGTATCCGTCTGCAGCCGCTGCTGGCGCGGCTACGTTAACCGGCAACAGCCGCCCCTCTTGCTTGCCGGTCTCGATATATTGCAGAATGGTCCGCCGCGCGCCATCGCTGATCACCGGCCCCATATAGTTCTCGGGCTTCTCGGCATCGCCCACCTTAATTTTGGAAACGCGCACTTGCAACTTTTCCAGGAATGCATCGTACACTTTGGCGTCCACAATCGCGCGCGAGCAGGCCGAGCACTTCTGCCCCGAGTATCCGAACGCCGAAACCGCCACGCCTTCCACGGCCTTGTCCAGATCGCAATCCGCATCCACCACGATGGCGTCCTTGCCGCCCATCTCGGCGATTACGCGCTTAATCCAGATCTGGCCCGGGTGCGTCTTGGCCGCCAGTTCGTTGATGCGCAGCCCCACATCGCGCGAGCCGGTGAAGGCCACGAAGCGGGTCTTGGGATGCTCGACGATGGTGTCGCCGACCGCCGCGCCGCTGCCGGTGAGCAGGCAGAACGACTGTTCCGGGAAGCCCGCTTCCAGCAACACCTCGGCGAATTTCGCCCCGATGGTGGGGGTCTCGCTGGACGGCTTGACGATGGCCGTGTTGCCCGCCACCAGCGCAGCCACGGTCATCCCCACCATGATTGCCAGGGGGAAGTTCCATGGCGGAATGATGACGCCGACGCCCAGCGGCAGATAGTACAATTCGCCGCGCTCGCCGGGGAGTTGGAGAGCCGGCGGTTGCGGACCGCTGAGCCGCTGCATCTCTCGCGCGTAGTACTCGCAGAAATCGACCGCTTCGGAGACATCCGCGTCCGCCTCCGGCCAGGTCTTGCCGGCCTCCAGGACCAGCCATGCGTCGAACTCCAGCTTGCGGCGGCGGATGATATCGGCCGCGCGCAAGAGGAGTCGAATGCGCTGTTCGGCCGGCGTGGCGGACCACTCGGGAAAATAGGCGTATGCCGAATCCACCGCGCGCCGCGCCAGTTCGGTAGTGGCCCGATGGTGTACGCCGATTACCTCCCGCGGGTTCGAGGGGTTCACCGAGCGCAGCAAATCGCCGGTCTCCAGCCGCTCGCCGCCGATCGCCAGATGGTACTCGCGGCCGAGCTGCGCGCGCACCTTGGCGAGCGCCTCGTCGAGGGCCAGCCGGTTTGCGGGTGTCGAGAAATCGGTGTAGGGTTCGTTGTGAAATGCCGGCAGTTTTTCCATAATTCCATGTTAACCAAAGTTACGCGAAAGCTTTCATCCGGCGGCCGTTGCGACGGTAACTCCGCGCGGAGCCACACGCGCAGGCAGGACGGTTGCGCCCTCCTGTTGGATGGCATCGGACACGGGCGATTTCGCGCCGCGCTTGACCAGGAAGAAGACGCAGCCGCCACCTCCCGCTCCGCAGACCTTGGCGCCCACGGCGCCGGCCGGCCGCGTCACCTCGACCAACCGGTCGATTAGCGGCGTGGTAATTCCCGGAGCATTCTTCTTGCGGTTGGCCCACTCCTGCCGCAGCAAGCGTGCGACTTCGTCCCAATCCGGTTTTTCGAGCGCCTGGCGCATGCCGCGCGCTATCTGCGCGATGCGGTCGAAATTGCGGTGCACGGCGCGGTCGCCATCAATGTGCGCCTTCATGACCTCCCAGTTGTTGATGCCGGAATTGCGCGGCTCGCCGGTATAGGCCAGGACCACGCGTTCGTTGAGATCTTCCAGGTCCACCGCCACGGGCTTGCGCACGACGCCCGCTTCGGTCAGTTCGATGGCGCTGACGCCGCCGTACATGGCCGGATAATAGTCCTGGCAACCGGTGGGCACGCGAATGATCTGGGCCTCGATATTCTGGGCGATCTCGCGCAGCTTTTCGAGCTTGTAGCCCGCTCGGGTGAGCTTGTTGAACGCGGCGGCCAGCGCAATGATGAGCGTGGACGATCCGGAGATGCCGGCTCCCGCCGGGGCTTCGGAATGGGTGACCAGGTCGAGTCCGGTGGCCGGCGCGAAGTACCGCACCACATAGGCGGCCAGCGGCAGCTTGTAACGCCTGGCGGCGCGCAATGCGGCCAGCGATTCGAACTCTTCGTGGGCGTCGAGGTCGCGCGACCGCAGGGTGATGCGGGCATCCGCGCGCGTTTCGAGCGTGCAACTTGCATAGCGGTCTACGGCGAAGTTCACCGTGACCGGGGCGGCGTGGAACAGGTAGAGCGGCCAGATGTCGATGGTGCCGCCGGCCATGTCCACGCGGCAGGGAGCCTTGGATGTTATCTTCATGCGAATGGAAAGGACTACTATATATCGGGGCGCGCCTGGCGGGGCAGGCCCGTGGCCTGATCTCGACTTTTTCGGGGCGAAGAGCGGGGCCGAGGGCCCCGCGCAGGCCGAGGGCCTGCCCCACAATTATACTGAAGAGATGGGCTTCCACCTGACGGTCAATTACAGTCCCAAGGGCGATCAGGCTACCGCCATCGAAGAACTGGTGCGCGGCGTGCGCGACGGCGAGGCGCACCAGGTGTTGTTGGGGGTGACCGGCTCCGGCAAGACCTTCACCATGGCCAAGGTGATCGAGGCCATCGGGCGCCCCTCGCTGATCCTGGCACACAACAAGACTCTGGCCGCGCAGCTCTACCACGAATTCAAATCCTACTTTCCGGAAAACGCGGTGGAGTACTTTGTCAGTTACTACGACTACTATCAGCCGGAAGCGTATATTCCATCGAGCGACGTTTATATCGAGAAGGAAGCCACCGTCAACGACGAACTGGATAAGCTGCGTCTTTCGGCCACCCGATCGCTGTTCGAACGCCGCGACTGCGTGATCGTGGCCAGCGTGAGCTGTATCTACGGCCTGGGATCGCCGGAAGCCTACTACGGCATGCTGCTGATGCTCGAAAAAGGGCAGAAGATTTCGCGCAACCAGATCGTTTCGCGCCTGGTGGATATTCTCTACGACCGCAACGATATGGACTTCCGCCGCGGCACGTTCCGGGTGCGCGGCGACGTGATCGAAGTCTATCCCACTTACGAAGACTACGCCTACCGCATCGAGATGTTCGGCGACGAGATCGAGAGCCTTTCGCAGATCGACCCGCTGCTGGGACAGGTGCGGCAGACCTACCAGCGGCTGCCCATCTATCCCAAGACGCACTACGTCATGTCCGACGAGACCCGCGACTCGGCCATGGCCAGCATCGTGACGGAGCTCGACTGGTGGCACAAGGAACTGGAGAAGCAGGGCAAGCTGATCGAGGCGCAACGCCTGTGGCAGCGCACCATGTTCGACCTGGAGATGATGAAGGAGATCGGCTACTGCCACGGCATCGAGAATTATTCGCGGCATTTTTCCGGGCGGCTGCCGGGCGAAGCGCCCCCTACGCTGCTCGATTACTTGCCGCACGATTCGCTGATCCTGATCGACGAAAGCCACCAGACCATCCCGCAATTGCACGGCATGTATCATGGGGACCGCTCGCGCAAGGAGGTGCTGGTGTCGCACGGGTTCCGCATGCCCAGCGCGCTCGACAACCGCCCGCTCACGTTTGAAGAGTTCGAGCACAGGGTCAACCAGGTGGTGTATGTTTCGGCTACGCCCGGCCCGTATGAGCTGACCAAGGCGGCCGGCGTGGTGGTGGAGCAGATCATTCGCCCGACCGGCCTGCTGGATCCGGAAGTCGAGATCCGTCCGGTGAAGGGACAGGTAGACGATCTACTGGGCCAGATCCGACGCCGGGTGGAGAATAACCAGCGCGTGCTGGTGACCACGCTGACCAAGCGCATGGCCGAAGACCTGGCGGAATATTACTCCGAAGTGGGCGTGCGCTGCCGCTATCTGCACTCCGAAGTGAGCACGCTCGACCGCATCAAGATTCTGCGCGACCTGCGGCGCGGCGAGTTCGACGTGCTGATCGGGATCAACCTGCTGCGCGAAGGGCTGGACTTGCCGGAAGTGTCGCTGGTGGCGATTCTGGACGCCGACAAAGAAGGCTTCCTGCGGTCGAGCGGCTCGCTGATTCAGACCATGGGGCGCGCGGCGCGGCACGTGGAAGGACGCGCGATCCTGTATGCGGACGTGATGACCGACAGCATGCGCAAAGCCATCGACGAGACCACCCGGCGCCGGCGCACGCAGCGGGAATACAACGAGCGAAATGGGATCACGCCGCAATCGATTATCAAGCCGATCGATATGAGCCTGGTGGCGATTGCGGAAGCCGATTATGTGACGGTGCCGCTCGAATCCGACGATGAGATCGAGAGCATGACTCCGCAGCAGCGCGAGCACTTATTGGGCGAGTTGGAAGAGCGCATGCGCGAGGCCGCACGCAAGTTCGAGTTCGAGAAGGCGGCGCAGATTCGGGATAAGCTGAAGGCGCTGCGGGCGAGTTCGGTAGAGGGGATCGGCGCGGCGGCGAGTTAGGCGTAGTTGCCTGCGTCGCTGGCGATGGAAATCGCTTCCTGAAGCATGGTACGGCAATCCTGGCTTACCAGAATTCGTCCCGAGTCCGCCGCAATGCGCGGAGTACGCGCCCGTCCAGGTCGGCGTCAGCTTGGAGTGTGACTCGCATGACGCGCCCGCTCCCCAGGACGACCGAACTGAAAGAATATTCGATTATCAAAGAGCGACCGGGTGCGTGGGAACCCTCTAATTCCATGATAGGGGCACGGACTGGGAAACCGCCGTGGCTGCAAGGGGGGCCGGTTAGTAAGTAGCGTGTTTAGTGAAGAGTGCGGGTCCACGATTTATTTTTGGACCGTGTGACCGGCGAGTTCAAGCGGGGTCAATGCTGTCCTTAAACGCCGATCCAGTCCACTTGAACCACTCCGCAACGCCGGATCTCGTTATCGCCAGTGATGACGCTTGCGTCTTGGGACTGGGCGAGCGCGATGGCAAAGGCGTCGCCGAAGGCCACCGGGTGGGCGCCTTTGATTCGGGCGGCGGAGACGATGCCATCCTCGTCGGGGAGCACAAGGCGTATGGGAAGGGACGGCAAGCGGCTCAGGAATTCCTCAGCAGTCTCCAAACCTCCCCGTTTGGCTAGAGTGTAGAACACCTCGGCGGCGTTATACCAACTCATGAGCAGGTTGAACGCTCCCGCATTCGCATCGAGAAAGATTTGCCGAACCAAGGGCGCGGAGGGTTCCTTCTGCAGCCAGGCGAGGATTGCCCAGGAATCAACGACCTTTTGCGCGGGCATCGTCGTGCGCTATCTCGGCGGCGCGATCCTCTTCCAAGGCCTTGGTCAGACTTTCGCCGCCTCGCACCATGCCTTCCATCGTGCGCCAGTCGGGATAGTTCCGGTCGACTCGCTTCATCACCAACTGCTCGTCTTGCACGTCAATGGAAAGCTGCGTTCCGGCTTCCAGATGGAGCCGCTCACGCACCGCCTTTGGTATGGCGATCTGGCCGCTTGATGAGATCGTGGCTGTGGTCATAAAGTCTCCTCACTATATTCAAGGTAAGACGTCGTTAGTGGACTATGCAACTGGTGACTGGAACATTGAGATTCCCGCGATGCCGGCGGCACCGGCTTGCAGGCACTGCGCGGCGTTCTCCGCCGTGACGCCGCCGAGCGCCAGCACCGGCATGCGCACCGCGGCAGCGGCTTCGCTGAGGCGCTCAAGGCCTAGCGGGGCGCCGTACGCGGCTTTTGACGGCGTAAAGAACACCGGCCCGAAGACCGCGAAGTCGGCGCCTTCGCTTTCCGCGCGGCGGATGTCATCGACAGAGTGGCAGGATACTGCAATCAGGAAGCCGGGCGGCGCGATCTTGCGCCATATGCACGGCGCGATGGAATCCGCCGGCAGATGCACGCCGTGCGCGCCACACGCCAGCGCGATGTCTGGGCGGGCGTTCACCAGGATGGCTGTGCCGTGCGGATTCGGCAGGCGCAATGCGCAGCGCACGAGTTCGGTGAGTTCGCGGGCGGCGAGGTCTTTTTCGCGGATCTGGATGCGGTGTACTCCATCAGCCATGGCGCGGGCGATGGATTCGAGGAGGGCGTGGCAGCCGCCCAGTGGATGACGGTCCGTGATGTAGTAGCGCAGCATGATTGACCGGGCGGCCTGAGAGGCCGCCGCAGGCTGAGAGCCTGCCCCACGAGCTTTCAAAGGGGTTCGTAGTAGCGCTCGCCGGCGCAGGCTTTGCAGAGCGCGCGGCCATCGCGCACCACTTCGCGCTTGAAACTGATGCCCTCGCCGCATTGCGCGCACACCACGCGCGGCGACTTGTAACCGGGGAATTCTTCGGGGCCTAGCTTCACCCGCACCCATTCGGCCGCGAACAGCGCGGCATCCGGCATCTCGCGATAGGCACGCATCTGCTGGGCGTTGGTGCCGTCGATTTCCGGAAACATTTCGCGGGCGCGCTGTTTGGAGTCTTCGCGCGCCACCAGGCGCACCGCGCGATCCGCTTGCACGTCGCAGAAGGTGGCGGCCACTTTGCCGAAGTCGCGGAACTTGAGCGCGCGCTTGCCCAGCCGGCATCCGGTGACGACCGGGATGGCATCGGTGGCGCAGCGATCGATTTCGATGAAGGTCACCAGGCGCTTGCGGTGCCGGCCCAGCGGGTCGTCCAGTTCGAGCAGCTTGAGGCCGTAGATGGCCATGCGCAGTCCCAGGATCTGTCCGGCGCAGATGTGGCCGTGGGCCTGCTCGGCCAGCGCCACATATTCGTCGAAGGTTTTCAGAGGCATCCCAGCACTCGCAAGGCGTGCGGCGGAAACTCCACCAGCCAATCCTTATTATCATTATCTTTGGGCTGCTCTTCGAAGGTGCGCCGGGCGATTTCGGCCACAATGCCGCCGGCAAATTCCAACCGCACGGCCAGGGGCGTCTCCGAGGCGCGTTCCAGGCGCGCGGTAACCTGGTTCATCGCCGGTTTCGATCCGTCGTGCGGCGCGGCATGCAACTGGCCTGGCTCGACGCACAGCCAGACGCGATCGCCGCGCAGGCAGCCGGGCAGGTATGGGCCGGTCAATTCGAAGCTCTCCAGGCGGAGGCGGCTGGTGTTGCGGCCCGGATCGAGCGCCACAATTTCGGCGGGAAACAGATTGCGGATGCCGAGCAGGCGCGCGGCTTCCACGCCGGCGGGCTGATCCAAGACTTTGCGCGGCGGTCCCGATTGCAGGATGCGTCCAGCATCCAGCAGCAACATATTGCCGGCCAGCTCGAAGCAGGTCTCCAGATCGCGCGCGGCCAGCAGGATCGGCAGGCTGGTTTCATCGCGCACCATGCGGAGGACGGTGTACCACTCGGCGCGCATGGCTATGTCCAGACCGGCGGCGGGCTCGTCCACGAGCAGCAGCCGGGGATCGCCGATGAGCGCGCGGGCCACCGTCGCGCGCAGGCGCTGGGCGGGCGAGAGCGCATGCGGACGGCTAGGCGCGGCTTCCCCGAGCGCAAACCTGTCCAGCATCTCGTTGACGCGGCGGTGCCGTTCCAGGCGCGGCAAACCCGCCAGGGGGAACAGCAGGTTGTCGCGCAGGCTCATGTGCGGGAACAACGCCCAGTGGCGCGCGACATATCCGCAATGCCGGCGGCGGGGCGGCAGGTTCACGCGCGATGCGCCATCGAAGAGGATCTCATCGTCCAGGATGATGCGGCCGCTGGCGGGGGTCGCGAAGCCGGCGATGGCATCCAGGATGAAGGTCTTGCCCGCGGCGGCGGGTCCGAACAGCGCGGTGATGCCGGGCGCGGCTTGGAACTCGACATCCACGCCGTGGGCCGCGAGGCGCACCTGGATCATGCCAACACCTGGGCGCGCCGCACCCGATTTCCAATGTAGAGGGCAGCCAGCGCTACGGCTGCGAGAGGCAGCAGCCAGGCGGTTGCGGCACCGCTCGCAACGATGACCGTCGCGCCGAAATCGGCAAGGGCGCGCACGAAGCCTGCCAGGACGGCTCCGAACAGCGCACGCCACGCGAGCGGTAACGTGACACGCCAGAAGATCCGCCACTCGCCCGCACCCAAGCTACGGGCGGCGTTCTCGACGCTGTGGTCCATGGCTTGGAGGCCCGCGCGCGTCATACGCACCAACAGCGGCAGCGTGTAGATCGCGGACACGCCCACCGCCGCATGCCAGTTGAATTTCAGCGGCCAGCGCCCCAGTGCGGCCAGCAGATAGTAGGCCAGCACGGCCGGCGGGAAGACCAGCGGGAGGTTGGCGGCGGCGTCCAGCAGCTCGCAGCCGGGGAAGCGGCGGTGCGCGAGAAGCCACGCCAGGGGCAGCGCGAGTAGCGTGGCAAGCAGAGTGGCCAAGCCGGCGTAGCGCAAGCTGAGCCAGAGCGGGGACCAGTCGAGTGGCATGGGCGGCAGGGAATATAATTATAGCCGCATGCGGACCACTCCCTTACGGTCGTGGCTCGGAAGGTCGTCGCGCGGAAGGTCGTCGCGCGGAATGTCGTCGCGCGGATCGTCGCGCGGAAGGTCGTGGGTCGGTAGCGTGGATCGGGCGCTCGGGCTACTTCCACGCGCCCAGCAGCCGTCGCACCAACACCAGTTGACCCAGATGATAGGCGGTATGGTCCGCCACCAGCAGCACCTCGCGCAGCGCCGTCTGGCCGGTGCCGTGGGGAAGGCGCGCATGCAGATTGATTTTCGGATTCTTCACGATGCGCCGTAGGGAAGCCAGATCGGCGCGGAAGGCTTTGACGCTTTTGTCCCAGGCGGCATCGTCGGGGGGCGCCTGGGTGGCCGGCCAGTAGCCCGCGGGCCACACCGGCGAAACATGTTTCGGTTTGCGCGTGAACTCCAGGATGTCCGACTGGGCGATGCGCATATGCTCCAGCAGTTCCCAGGGCGTGTGCGGTAATCCGCTGGGCCGGACACCGCGCAGCGCGGGGGGCAGACCGGCGACCGCCGCGTCGAAATCCAGGTGCGCACCGCCGCCGTCCAGCAGGTAGATCAGGTGTTCCCGCAGAGATTGATCTTGGGTCATAGCTCTTACTATTCTTGGCCATCGGGCGGCTTGAAAACAAGCGGGGCTAAAGCCACGCGCGGACTAAAGTCCGCCCTCCTTTCCATTTGGTTTGGTGGGCGAGGGTGAAGCATCGCTGAATTGCTCCACCGACTTGCCGTACTCGGCGCGGTAGATGACGTCGCGCTCGCCGGTTTCGGGATTGATGTAGGCTACCTGGAACTTGGGCGCCAGGTGGTCGGCTTGGTGGTTTGCCTCAGGTTGTTCCGGCTGTTTCCGGCGGGCGGCCTTGATGCGTTCCAACTCCTTGTAAGCCTTGAAGTAGGTGCGCTCCAGGCGGCATTGAATCTGGGTCATGCGGCCCAAGATGGCGGCCCGGGCTTGGGCGGACGGTTCATCGGCATAGCACCTGGCCTCGAAAGCTTCGGCGCGCACCAGCTTCCACTGGGCGATGGCCGCCTGGTCGACCAAGTGCTGCTCGGCTGGATTTTCTGGCTGATAAAGGCCCTGGAGGCCGTCGTGGATCTGGTCGAAGTCTTCCTGATGTTCGCCGGGCACGACCACGGTACGGGCGCGCAGGCCGTGGCGCAGCGCGTTCATGGAGGCGGTGGCCTTTCCCAGCGGGGTTTTCGGACCGGTAGAATGCCGTGCGTTGCGGCGATTTGCCGCGATTTGTCTCTTTGTTGCCATGTAGTTACCTCTTTCTGAACCAACGGAGCCAATGGGGCGAACTGCGCTCGCCGACATCGACAAAAAGCGTCGATGTCAGGAGCGGGCGATGGGTCGACGCGGCGATCCTTATGCGGGACTGCTGCGTTCTTCTGCATTCAGGTTAGCACTGCGGCGGGTTGACGCAGGGCACCGGGCGATGGCGGAGGCGCTGCAGGTGATTGAAAAATGGGGACAAAGGGGGCACGGTTTTTTTTGCAGATGTGTGTGACTGGGGGCGTGGGCGAGCTGCGCTCGCCGAAGAGCGGGGCTAAAGCCCCGCGCGGGCTTAAGCCCGCCCTCCACACCCGGTGTGGAGTTGGCCAGCGGAATTGCCGATCTAATTAACGGATGGCGCTGCTGATCGTAGACGATGAAGCGAGCAACCGGGACGTGCTGTCCCGCCGCTTCCGGCGCCAGGGATTCGAGGTGACGCTGGCCGAGGACGGGATCCAGGCACTGGCCTCCATCCGGGCCCAAACGCCGGACCTCGTGCTGCTGGACGCCCGCATGCCGGGTATGAGCGGCATCGAAGTGCTGCGAGAGATTCGCCTGTGCCACTCCCCCACCCAGCTTCCGGTGATCATGGTGACCGCGGAAGGTCAGAGCGCCAGCGTCGTGGAAGCCCTGCAAATGGGCGCCAACGACTATATCACCAAGCCGGTGGACATGCCGGTGGCGCTGGCGCGCATTCGGACGCTGCTATCCCAAAAGGCGCTATCGGCGGCCTTGCGTGAAAGCGAGGAGCGCTACGCCCGTGCGGCGCGGGGCGCCAACGACGGCTTGTGGGACTGGGATCTGGAGAAGGGTGAGATCTATCTCTCGCCGCGCTGGAAAGAGATGCTAGGTTACCAGGACGGCGAAATCGGCCACCGGCCCGACGAGTGGCTGTGCCGCGTGCATCCGGAGGACTTCCCGCGCTGGCAGGCGGCTGTGGCGAGGCACTGCCGGCGGGAGACTCCGCAACTGGAATGCGAAGCCCGCGTCCACTGCAAGGACGGCACCTATCGCTGGATGCTGAGCCGCGGGTTGGCGGTGTGGAACGAAAGCGGCGAGGCTATCCGCATCGCCGGCTCGCAGACCGATATTACCGCGGCGAAGGTTGCCGACCCGCTGACCGGTCTGCCCAACCGGCTGCTCTTCATGGACCGCCTCGAGCGCCGGATCGAACTCTCCTACCGGCGCCCGGCGGGCGAGTTTGCGGTCCTGCTGCTGGGTGTGGATCGCTTTAAGAATGTCAACGACAGCCTGGGACACCTGGCTGGGGACCTGTTGCTCCAGGCCCTTGCCAGACGGCTGCGGGAGGGCCTGCGCGCCGCCGACACCGTCGCGCGGCTGCAGGAAGACTGCGGCATCGCGCGCCTGGCCGGCGATGAGTTCGCCGTGCTGCTGGATGAGATCCGGCAAGCGTGCGATTGCGTGCCGGTGGCCGAGCGCATCGGCGCGGCGATCCGCGCGCCTTTCGTGCTACAGGGGCAGGAGGTTTTCGTGACTGCCAGCATTGGGATCGCCGTCGGCTCCAACGGCTACGAACGCGCGGAAGACTTGATGCGCGACGCCGATACGGCCCTGCACTGCGCCAAAGCGGCAGGCAGAGCCCGCTACGAGATCTTCGACACGAACATGCGCCGCCGCGCCATCACCCGGCTGCAGGTGGAGACCGACTTGCGCCGGGCGTTGGAACGCGACGAACTGCGGCTGCATTACCAGCCGATTGTGAACCTTGGCACCGGCGCCATTGCGGGATTCGAAGCCCTGGTGCGCTGGCAACATCCATTGCGCGGCCTGCTCCCGCCTTCGGAATTCATCCCCATAGCCGAAGAGACCGGGCTGATCGTTCCGTTGGGGCATTGGGTCCTCGAGCAAGCCTGCCGGGACACGCAGCGCTGGCTGGAGACGGCGCCGGAGTCCGCGCCATTGCCCGCCGCTGGCGCCCTAACCTTGCACCTCAATTTCTCGCCCGTGCAGTTGGCGGAATTGAGCGCGGTCGACGAAATCGAGCGCATCCTGCGGCGGTGTTGGCCGGGCAACCGCGGATTCTTGCTGAGCTTCGAAGTCACCGAAAGCACCATGATGCGGAATTCCGATACCGTCGCGATGCTGTTGGCGCGCCTGCGAGACATGCACATCGGCCTGGATATCGACGATTTTGGCACCGGCTACTCCTCGCTCAGCCAGTTGCAACACTTGCCGGTCCAGACCCTCAAGATCGACCGCGCCTTTGTCAGCCGGATCGGCCTGGACGCGGATAGCCTGGAGATCATCCGCACGATTGTGGCGCTGGCCCACAATCTGGGCATGGACGTCATTGCCGAGGGCGTGGAGACGGCGCAACAACTCGCCCAACTGAAAACTCTCGGTTGCGAGTTTGCGCAAGGCTACTATTTCGGCAAGCCCACGGACTGGGAAACAGCCTGGTCTCTGATAAACGCAGAAGACAGGAGTCAGAAGATAGAAGTCAGAAGACAGAAGTCAGAAGTCAGAAGACAGAAGTCAGAAGACAGAAGTCAGAAGACAGAAGTCAGCCCAGCCACCGGCGGCGCCGGATTGAACGTGGATGTGACTTCTCAGGACCACCGATTTCGCCAGTAATTGTGGGGCGGGCAATTCTGCCAGGCAATCTGCCCGCAGCCGGCTTTTTAGCCGGCTTGGCCGCCTGAAAGGCGGCTGCGGCCAAGATTGGCCGCCCCACAGCCAGCTTCCTGTGGGATCAGCAGGTTGGAGGGGAGTCACAGACCAGAAGACGGAAGACAGAAGGTCGATGACGGCGCTATTCTGACTTCTGACTTCTGCCTTCTGCCTTCTGTCCTCCTCTTACTCCCTCACCAGCTATCCCTATGCGCCGACGCCCCGGCTGCTTCGAGCGTCCATGCCATGCCGGGCTCGCGGCCCAGCGTCACGCCCACCCGCACGAGCCGGCCGCGCCGCGCCACCAGCAGCGGGAGGCGGTCGCCAGGGTGGTAGTTGGCGAGCTGCCGTTCCCAATCGGCGGCGCGCACCCGGAAATCGGCGAAGCCCACGATCTCGTCGCCGGTGTCCAGACCGGCTTCGTAGGCCGGCGTGCCGCGCGGAATGTGCGTGATCGTCAGCCTGCCGTCCTCCACTTTGGTTTCCGCGCCCAACCAGGCTTGCGGGCTTTGCGACTCGCCCGCGAACCGCAGCCCAAACCAGTCGAGCGCTTCCCGGTAGTCGAGTTCGTCGGTGGAGTCGAACACGCGCGCGAACCAGCCGCTCAAATCGCTTCCGGACACCTCCGACGCCGCGGCGCGAAATGCCGCGGGTGTATACCCGCCGCCAACCGGATTGCGCGCCAGGGCCAGCCGCATGACATCGTCCAGGGATTTTGCGCCCTGGGTGGCGGCGCGCACCCGGGCATCCAGAAGAAATCCGGCGACCGCGCCCTTGGTGTAATAACCGATGGCCGTGTTCCCGGAGTTTTCATCGGGGCGGTAGAACTTGATCCACGTATCGAAGGACGATAGCGAGAGGGACTCGACCAGCCGGCCCGGAGTGGTTTGCAACTCGCGGATCTCGCGCGAGAGAACGGCGAGCATCTCCTCCTCGGTCGAGAGACCGGCCCGGCGCACCATCAGCGGCCCGTAGTAGCTGGTGAAACCTTCGGCGATTCCCAGGCTGGTAGTGTATGGCTCCGTCTCATACTCGCCCGGCGCCAACTCGGCGGGACGTAGCCGCTTCACGTTCCACGTATGAAAGAATTCGTGGCTGGCCAGGTCCAGCCAACGCAGGTAGTTCCGGCGTGTGCGCGTATTCCAACGATCGGACATGAGGGCGGTGGAATTGCTGTGTTCCATGCCGCCGCCACCGCCCGAGAGCATATTGAGGAAGAGATACTGGTCATAGGGCAGGCCGCCCCATAGCCTGGCGTCTTCGCGCACAATGCGCGCCAAGTCCCCGGCCGCTCGCCCGCCAGCGAAAACGCCGTCCTCGCCCACATCCACCAGGTAGTGCGGCTTCCCTTCCACGGCGAACTCGTGTACCGCCGGATTGCCGGCCACGATGGGGGAATCGACCAGCGTTTCGTAATCCGGCGCGCGGTAGTGGTGCGGATCGCCGGGCACGGCCGGCATGCCGGTGGCCGTAGTCTTCCACTCGGGCGGCAGGACGATGCGGACGTCATGCGGGCGCGCCACCCGATCCGCCAAGGTCAGAAACGTGGGCGCGCCGTTGAGCAGCGCGAATTCATCGTCGACCCAGTTGTCCTGGACGTTCATGACGTGGCAGTAGACGCGGTAGGAGACGATGACGGGATCGGCGCCCCCAGTCTCCACGCGCCAGCGGTTCTTGCGCGACTTCTCGACTACCAGCGGACGCCCGTCGGCCGTGCGCGCCGTCACGGCTTCCAGGTTCTTGGCGTATTCCCGGATGACGTACGGCGTCCAGACGGCCATCATCAGCTCGACGCGCGGCTGGGCGGCGGTGGGGACGCTGGCCTCCACTTCGACGTAGTGAGTCTGCGGAGCGGGGATGCGGACGGTGTAAGAGATCGCAAAGGGCGCCTGCCCCGCGCCGAAGGCGATGAATAGCAGAAAGAGGGCGAGAGTCTTCGGGGCCATTCATCGATCTTCGCACGGTGGGGCGGGACTCCAGTCCTGCGGCCGACGTCCACGCCGGCATGTGCCTGTTCGTCACGCACGGTCGAAAACCCACCGTAAGCAATTGAAAATTGGAGGGCGGCCAATCTTGGCCGCAGCCGCCTTTTTAGGCGGCAAGAGCCGGCTGAAAGCCGGCTGCGGGCAGGATTGCCCGCCCTCCAACAGACCTGGAGGTCCTCCCCACATGCTACGTTGAGCGTTTATGAAGCCATTTATCGCTTTCTTCCTGGCGCTCCCCATGCTGGCCCAGGTGCGCTTCGTGCCCTCCAAAAAGCTGTGGGTGTTGGACACCGACCGCACCTCCTACGTGGTCGGCATCAACGAAGAGAACAGCCTCCAGAATGTCTACTGGGGCAAGAAACTGGTGCGCGACGACGATCTGGCGCCCGCGCACACCGCGCCCGAGCACGCCTCCTTCGATTCGCGCGAGAGCATGACCAACGAGGAGTATCCCGGCTGGGGCGGCCTGCGCTACAACGAACCGTGCGTCAAAGTCACCCTCGCCGATGGTACTCGCGACCTGGTGCTCACCTACGTTTCGCACGACATCCGCGGCGACACACTGGAGATCCACACCAAGGACATCCGCTACGCGCTCACGGTCGATCTGCTCTACCGCGTCTATGCGCACTCGGGGATCGTCGAGAAGCGCTCCGTCATCCGCAATCGGACCGGCCAGCCGGTGGTAGTGGAAAGCGCGCAGTCGGGCGTATGGTACGTGCCCGCGGGCGAAGGGTATCGCCTGAGCTACCTGAACGGGCGCTGGGCGGGCGAAACGCAGCTCCGCCGCGAGCCGGTCGAGCCTGGCAAGAAGGTGCTCGAAAGCCGCCGCGGCAACACCAGCCATTTTCTGAATCCCTGGTTCGCCCTCGATTATCAAGGCGCGGCGGATGAAGAGCACGGGCGCGTCTGGTTCGGCGCCATCGGCTGGAGCGGCAACTGGAAACTGGTGGTGGAGGAAACGCCCGCCCAGCAGGTGCGCGTCACCGGCGGTCTCAACGACTTCGATTTCGGCTATCTGCTTAAGCCTGGCGAGAGCCTGGAAACACCGGCCTTCTATGGCGGCTTTACCGATCGGGGCTTCGGCGAAAGCTCGCGCATCATGCACGCATTCGAGCGCGAGGAGATCCTGCCCGATCGCGCCCGGCCGCACCCTCGCCCGGTGCTCTACAATTCCTGGGAAGCCACCACGTTCGACGTCAACGAAGCCGGCCAGAAACAGCTTGCCGACAAGGCCGCCAAGATCGGCGTGGAGCTGTTCGTCATGGATGACGGCTGGTTCGGCCAGCGCAACGACGATCACGCCGGCCTGGGCGATTGGACCGTCAACCCGCAGAAATTCCCGAACGGGCTGAAGGGGCTGATCGATTATGTCAACGGCTTGGGAATGAAGTTCGGCTTGTGGGTGGAGCCGGAGATGGTGAACCCCAACAGCGACCTGTACCGCGCGCATCCCGACTGGGCGATGCACTTCAACGACCGGCCGCGCTCGGAGGCCCGCAATCAGCTCATCCTGAACATGGCGCGCGACGACGTGCGCGATCACATTTTCACCGTGCTCGACAAGCTGGTGTCGGAGAATCACATCGAGTTCCTGAAATGGGACATGAACCGGCATTTCGGCGAGCCGGGCTGGCCGGAAGTGGCCGTCGCCGAGCAGAAGCAGATCTGGGTCAAGTATGTAGACAACGTGTACAACATCATCGACCGCCTGCGCGCCAAGCACCCCGGCTTGGAAATCGAATCGTGTTCGGGCGGCGGCGGCCGCGTGGACCTAGGCATCCTGAAGCGCGTGGACGAGGTCTGGACTTCGGACAATACCGAAGCCTTCGACCGGCTGCGCATCCAGGAGGGCTTCACCCAGGCTTACGCGCCCAAGGTGATGATGGCCTGGGTGACGGACGTCCCCAACCTCAACGGCCGGAGCACCTCGCTGAAGTACCGCTTTCTGGTGGCGATGCAGGGATCGCTGGGCATCGGGTCCAACCTGAACCACTGGATGGACGCGGACTTCGCGCTGGCTTCGCGCATGGTGGCGATCGACAAGGAGATTCGCGCCACGGTCCAGCAGGGCAATCTGTACCGGCTGTTCTCGCCGCGGGAAGGGGAGTTCACCGCCAATCAATACGTGGCACAAGATGGGAAGCAGACCGTGCTGTTTGCGTTTCTGCACTCGCAGCAGTATCTGCGGCGCGCGCCCATCGTTTATCTGCGCGGGTTGGACGAGCACGCCGTGTACCGGCTCAAGACCATCGACGACAAGCTGGTTGGCAAGCTCGAAACCGCCAGCGGCGCGTACCTGATGAACCACGGGATTGAACTTCGGTTGGGCGGCGATTTCGACGGCACGCTGTTGATTCTGGAACGCGTGCCGTGACATATACTGGCAATTGCGGAGGACCTGAGATGCATATGCGGAGAAAGATCCTGATCGGGTTTTGCGGCGGCGCGTTGGCGTGGCTGGCAGGGTGCGGCGGTGCAAGGCACGAACCGACCGAGAAGTATTGGCTGGTGGCGACCAACATCAAGATCCCCTACTGGCAGAGCGCCAATGCGGGACTGTTGCGCGCGGCCCAGCAGATGGGCGTGAAGGCGGAGATGGTGGGACCGGACTCGTTCGATCCCAAGGCGGAACACGATGCCTTCCAACGGGTGCTGGCGGAGAAGATCAAGCCGGCGGGCATCATGGTTTCCGTTGCGGATCCTTCGGTGATGCAGCCGGATATCGACGCCGCGATTGGCCAGGGCATCCCGGTAATCACCGTCGATTCCGACGCGCCCGCGAGCAAGCGGCTCACCTTCTTGGGAACCGACAATTACAAAGCGGGTCTGATGGGCGCGCAACTGGCGGTGAAGCAGTTGCAAGGTAAAGGCAACGTGGTGGTCTTCACCATGCCCGAGCAAGGCAACCTGAAAGACCGGCTGCACGGCTACCACGACGCCTTCGCCGGCCACCCGGGAATCAAGATCGTGGATACGGTGAATATCAAGGGAGACGCGCGCATCGCCTTCGATCACACGCAGGAGATGGTGGACAAGAAGACCATCGACAAGATCGACGGGTTTATTTGCCTAGAGGCGATCGCCTGCCCGGAGGTGGCCGATGTGCTGGACCGGAATAAGGTCGGCAGTAAGGTCATCGTGGCGATGGACAGCGACCAGCGCACGCTGGATTGGATCAAGAAGGACCGCATCGCCGGCACCATCGCGCAAAAACCCTTTACCATGGGCTTCGTGGGCGTGCCTGCGCTGGACACCCTGCACCACTATCCGCCGAATCCGCTGGACAAGCCGTGGGCGCTAGACCCCCAATCGCTGGTGGCGACGTTCATAGCGACGGGCGAGATGCTGGTGGACAAAAGCAACGTGGACGCCTTCGTCAGCGCGATGTCGCAGAAATAGAAGGCAGGAGCCGGGTCCGGTCAAGCTGGTTGGAGGGCGGCCAAGCCGCCTAAAAGCCGTCCCCAAAGGGGACCCCAGGGCAAGATTGCCCGCCCTCCACCCGGCTTCTGCATCGTATAATTCTCGCATCGCATCCATTAAGCTGGTCCCAGGAGGATTCATGAAACGTAACGCATCGGCCGTCTGGCAAGGCGATCTCAAACAAGGCAAGGGAGCCATATCCACTGTCAGCGGAGTGCTTTCCAGTACGCAATACTCGTTCGCGACGCGCTTTGAAAACGGCGTGGGAACCAATCCGGAGGAACTCCTGGCTGCCGCGCACGCAGGCTGCTTCGCCATGGCGCTGTCCGGGCAATTGGGCGCCGCTGGCCTGACCGCCGAGCGCATCGAGGTCACCGCCACCATCGCGCTGGAGAAGACCGAAAGCGGCTTCGCCATCACCGAAAGCCACCTGGAATTGAAGGCTAAGGTCCCGGGCGCCAGTCAGGCTGCCTTCGATACGGCGGCAGGCAACGCCAAGGCCGGCTGCCCTGTTTCCAAGCTGTTCAATACGAAAATCACGTTGAACGCCGCGCTGGAATCGTAGCGGAAGGCCGATTGACGATCAGCCTGCAGGTTGCCAATCTGCCCCACAGAGCAGCGTAGCCGTAATCAAAAGGCGGCCTGAGAGGCCGCCGCAGGCCGAGGGCCTGCCCCACGAAAATCGGCGCCAGTACTCAGTGAGCGACTGGGTGCGATTCGCTTAGAAGCGGCTGCGTGTCGGTCTCGTGCCTGTGGAAGAGTGCATGTTTCACGTCCGGCCAGAATTCCTTCATCACCTGCGAGAAGGCGTCCGTGGCGCAGGCGATCCCCAGCCTCTGGATGTTGTCCGACACCGTGCGCGTATCCGGATAGTAGGCGTTCGATATGGCGACGGCCGCCCCATTCCCCAGCCATTCCGCGGCATTGAATTGCTGGCCGCCGCTGTCGGTGCGTGTGACGAAAATACGCGACGCCGCGTATCCGGCCCGGTGCAGCACGCTACCGCGTTTGCTGCCGATGCGGAAATAGCGCGGATCCTGGTGCAGCAGGGCGGGCATAAAGCTCTCCGTCATCATGTTGCCGATGATCTGGTCGCCGAGGGCCGTGCCGTATCGCCGCGCGTAACCCTTCATCCCCTGCCCGAACGACGGGTTCTGGTTTTCGAGTTGGTAGAGGGCCGCGAAAAGCCCGCCTACCGGATAGACGGGCCAATCGAACGAGTCCTTCAAACCAATGGCGAGCTTCTGACGGCTGGTAATCGGCTCAAACGCCACGTTGCCGTCCGTGGTCCGGTAGTTGGGAAACACTCCGAAGACCCGCTTGTCCTGTTTTTCCCCTTGTGTGCCATTGGTAGCGTCCGGCGGATTCTGGGCCGGGAGCACCGCGGGAGCGCTGCTATCTGAACCGGCCGGCGTTCCGGAACCAGAGTCGGCCTGGGATTGCGCCCATACAGGCATCAGCGCGGCCAGGGCTAAAACAAAAAAGCTGGATCGTAGGCGCCGTGGCCGGCGAAGGCATATTGGCATGAATAGGGTTCCTGGTGAAATTCCGGACGTACAGCGCTAAGCGCTACTTCATGTGATGCGATTGGCGGCCGTATGGTTACGGGTACCGTCATGGTGGCGAACGTACGGCGAAGAAAAGGGGCCTTACTGGCTTCGCTTAGTTGCCAGCACCGCATCCACCAGCGCGCCAGTGTGGCGGCCCTCCACCGAGGCGAAGCCCGCCTCGCGCAGCAGCGCCGCATATTCGGTCAGCGTCCGCTCCCGGCCCTCCGTGCATACCAGCATGTTGAGCGATTGCATGTGCGCGGGCGTGGGTCCCGATTTGTCCTCGTCCAGCAACTTCTCGGCGATCAGCAGCGCGCCGCCCGCCGGCAGCGCTTCCGAGATCTTCGAAAGCAACAGCCGGATGCGGTCCTCCGGCCAATCGTGCAGGATGCGGCCGAGAGCATACAGATCGGCCGGCGGCAGATCGTCGCGGAAAAAGTCTCCGGCGATCGATTCCACACGGTCCCGCGCGGCCGACGCAGCCACGTAATCCCGCGCCATCCCGGTGACCACGGGAAGATCGAAGACTGCGGCGCGCAGTCGCGGATATCGTTCGCAAGCGGCGATGGCCAGATGTCCCGTCCCGCCGCCCAAGTCCGCCAGGCGACGGAACCGGGAGAGATCGAAAGCCGCCACCACCGCGGGCGAGCTCAACTGTCCGAAGCCATGCATTCCGCGCAGAAAGCTGCGCCGGCGCGCATCGGTTTTGAAGAAGTGCTCGAACAGCGATCCCTGCCAGCCGAAGGTCTGCGTCCAGCGATGCGTGCCTTCGCGGACGGCATCCTCCAGGTGCGCCCACATGGGGAACAGCGCCTCATTGGAATAGAGCACGTAACCGGTCAGCGACAGCGGGCTGCGGTCGCACAGGTAAGTCTCGGCGACCGGCTGATTGGCGTAGACGCCGTCCCGCTTGTGAAGCAACCCCATTCCGGCGCAGGCATCCAGCAGACGCCCCAGCGGGCCGGGGGCGGCGCCGGCCCCCAGCAGGCGAACGGCCAGGCTGGAGGCATCCGCGGGGGCTTCGTCGAGCGCCTCGAAGACGCCCAGCGAGACGGCCGCGAACATGGTCTTCGAGCGGCGGAAGGCGTCGATCAATTCCAGTATGGGCGCCGCATCGGGGGCTCGATCGGGAACGCTCATCGGGAACCTCGAAAGTGGTCGTAGCCCAGCGCCGGCAGCGGCTGGCCGGACAGATACACCGCGCCGGGCTGGCCCCGGCGCATGACGCCGATGCGAGTCAACGGAATGGTTTCAAAGCGCGCGGGCACCGTAATGCGCGGCCCGGCGGTGAAGAGCAGTTCGTAATCTTCGCCGCCGTGAAGAGCCTGCCCTGGACTGGCGCCTGGAAATCGGGGCGGTGGCTCGATGGCCGCCTCCAGGCCGGAAGCTAGAGCCATGCGGTGCAAGTCCAAGGAAATCCCGTCGCTCAAATCCATGGCCGCGGATGCGCCGATGCGCTCCCGCAGAAAGACGCCCAGTGCCAGCCTGGGCTGCGGGCGCAGATGGCGGGCCCACGCTTTGCCCGTTCCGGTCTCGAGACCCAGAGCGGACCCACCCAGCCGCCCGGAGACGTAGATCGCATGCCCGGCGCGGGCGCCATCGCGCCGCAGCGCGGTGCCTCGCGGGACGGCGCCACAGACCACGATATCGCACGCCGTTTGGGCCGCGCGCGCCAGATCGCCGCCCACCAGCGGCGCGCCCGTCGCGCGCGCCAGGCGGAACAATCCGTCATAGAAGCGATCGATCCAGCGCCGGTCCGCGCCCGCCCCGGCGGCGAGCGAAAGCAGGCAAAAACGCGGCACGCCTCCCATCGCGGCGATATCGCTCAAACCGCGCGCCAGCGCTTTGTGGCCCAGCGCCTCGGGAGGATGCGTCTGGCGGCGAAAGTGCACGTCTTCCAGCAGCAGATCGGTGGTGAAAAGGAGGTCTTCGCGCGCGCCCCGCGGGCGGTAAATCGCGCAATCGTCGCCGATGCCCAGCGCCAGGCCGCGTCCCACCGGCAAGTGCGCCCGGCGCCGGATGGCTTCCAGGATTTCTGCCTCGTCGCCGGTCGGGAGCCTACCCCCCCAATCGCGCATCTGGTTCCTCCGCAAGATTTTATACCACATTGGACAATTCTGTGTGACAATTCTGTGACAATTCTGTGACTTGACTTCAGCAGGCCGAGCGCTCTAAACTCTATGAATCCGTTCAATTGGGGAAATCAAAAGGAGAAAGAACTCAATGGGTGTAATGATGCGGTCTGTGGCGATGGCGGCAGCACTGATGTGTGGCTTTGCCTGCTCGGAAGAGCTGGTTGCATCGTGCTCGGCCCCGGTAATCGCTTATCAAGCCTCGGGGACGTTTGGGGCCAATGTCGTCAGCGGGGCCGACAAGCTCGGGCTGGCAGGCGAGCCGTTCCACATCACTTTGGTCGCTTGCGAGTCCCTAAAGCCGACACAAACGGGCCCGGGCTACGCCGCCTACACTTCCATTCAGTTGACCGGCACAGTTAAATCTTCCAAAGTCGTGGCGCCGTACACCATACCACCCACCCCCATGACTCTCATCTTGGCGCTGCCGGCTACCGGCCCGGACTCGGTCCAGGTGGAGGGTCCGTTAACAGTATTCGGCAATGCGATTAACCTCCACGCTAGCATCGCGCTGCCGGCAGGCTCCCTGACCTCCACAAGGATCGCGGCTTTTCCGACTGTCTCGATCGTCACAGCGAATTCGGGCTTCGCCTATTCACAAGGTAGTGTGGCCACCGAGTTGGCGGTCATTGGAACCGCGGCTGGCACGGTCACCCCGGGAGCTGGCCCCCAAGCTGACGCGCTTTTGCATGCCGATGCCATCGAGGCGATCACGGCACATGCAGACGGGACGCAATCCGTGCGGCCGCTGCGTGGGGCGCCGGTCGATCTATTAGCGTCGTCGGACAAGGTCATGCTGCAGTTTTACGCGTCCGGCGTGCGCGACGCGTCCGAGGTTCACGTGCGGATTGCGGGACAAGACGTGCCGGTGCTATATTCCGGGGCGTCCGGCCACTTTCCAGGATTGGACGAGGTCATCGTGGAGCTTCCGCGCAGCCTGGCCGGGATAGGCCGGGTGGACGTGGTGCTGACGGCGGATGGCCAGACGGCCAGCCCCGTGCAGATCCACATTCAATGAAATGTGGAGCGCCCCCCGGGTGTCATACATGCAAGGCAAGCTTTTCGCGCCAGCGATAGCGGACGTAAAACCGCCGGTGCTCGACTACCTGAAAGCATTTGACTCGCGGGATGTGGAACGCTGCCTGTCCTTTTGTAACGAGGACACCACCTTTCACTTCCTATGGCGCTCGTTCCGCGGCCTGAAAGGAATCGCGAACTGGCACCGGGATCGTTTCGCCGCCGATCTACGGGTCACCCGCGTGGATGAAATCTCCGTGGAAGGGAACACGGTCGACGTCGATGTCGTCGTAACGTCGAACAAGCTCAAAGCGCGTAAAGTGAACCAGGTGGGTGCGCGCATCACGCTGCGTCTGGAACGGGGGGCATTGAAGGATGTCAAATTCGCCCTTCGCAAACCGGACAGATCGGGCACCACGGAATCGACCGGCCCATCTCTTTATCGCTCCTATGTAGGACCCCCCGAAAACTACGACGTGGCCGCCGCCATGCAGTTCAACCTATTGACCTTTCTCGGATTGCGGGACGACCACTATCTGTTGGATGTGGGTTGCGGCTCGTTGCGCGCCGGTCGGCTTTTCATCCCCTATCTGCGGCCCGGGCGTTACTTCGGAGTGGAACCCGAACAGTGGTTGATTGAAGAGGGCATTCAAAACGAAGTCGGCCGGGACCTGATCCGTATCAAGCAGCCCAGGTTCAGTAACGATCCGGACTTCACGCTGACCGCTTTCGGCCAGCAGTTCGATTTCATCCTGGCCCATTCGGTCTTTTCGCATTCCTCGCAAACCCAGATGAGGCGGTGTCTGTCGGAAGCCAAAAAGGCGATGCAACCGTCCGCGATGTTGGCCGCCACTTACTTCAAAGCGGATGCGAACTATATGGACGAGGAATGGATCCACGCGGGCCGTTCCAGCTTCCGGCCCGATTTGATGGATCGCCTGGCCGCGGAGCAGGGCTTGGTGTGCAAGCATCTGGACTGGCCTCATCCACACGGCCAAAGCTGGGTGGTATTTGCGACCAGCAGCGGGGCCAGCGCCGTGCCGGATTTGACCGGCATCGGCAAGTACATTAGCTATGCGGACATGGCGCCCTGGGACACCATGACGGCTGGCGCTTAGATTAGTCGCGGCCTAGCCGCAACTTACGCGATCAGCTTTTCCACCGCATCGCAGAACGTCTCGATCTCGGGCACGGTGGTATAGACGTTGGGCGTGATACGCAGGCCTTTGAACTGCGGGTGAACGATGCCAACGGTGAGGATGCGGTACTTCTCCCACAGTTGGTCCGCCAAGGGGCCCGGCTCTTTGCCTTCCACCGAAAGCAGCCCAATGCCGCAGCTTAGGCGGGGATCGGAACTGGTGGGCGTGGACACGTGGGGCAGGCGGGTGAGGCGATCGGTCCAGAGGCCGCGCAGGTAGCGCAGGCGGGCCGCTTTGCGCTCCACGCCGATCGCCGTGTGAAACTCCAGCGCGTCGGAGATGGCGTTGTGGTTGGCCGCCGGATGCGTGCCGATTTCCTCGAACTTGCGAATATTGTCCGTCATCTCTACTGGCGCGGCCATCAGCGGCCACACTTTGCCGATCTTGGATTTGCGCACGTAGAGGAAGCCGGTGCCATGCGGCGCCAGCAGCCACTTGTGCAGGCTGACTCCGTAGTAATCGCAATCCAGATCCGCGTGCTTGAAGGGGAACTGCGCGTAGGCGTGGGCGCCATCCACAATGGCTTCGATGCCGCGGCTGCGCGCCAGTTGGCAGATGCGCTGCACCGGGAAGATCTGGCCGGTGAGATTGGTGATGTGGCAGAAATGAATGACGCGCGTGCGCGGCGTGATGGCCCGCTCGAAGCGTTCGGCGAGATCGTCGAGCGAAGGCGGCGGCGTGGGGAAGGAAATCGTCTTCAGTACGATGCCGTCGCGGCGCTCGCGCTGCTTCCAGGTGGTGATCATGCGCGGATAGTCCTGATCCGTAGTGAGCACTTCGTCGCCGGCTTTCAGATCGAGGCCCTGTTGGACGTTTTCCAAGGACTCCGAGGCGTTGCGGGTGATGGCCATCTCTTCCGGATCGCAGCCGAAATCGGCGGCCAGCTTTTGGCGCACGTTCTCCACCTCGGGCTCCAGCACCGCCCACATGGTGCGCGCCGGAGCGATGTTGCTGAACTCCAGAGAGCGGCGCATGGACTCCTGGACCACGCGCGGCGACGGGCTGACGCCGCCGTTGTTCAGGTTGATGATGTTGCGGTCCAGGGTGAAGGCGGATTGAATCTCGCGCCAGAAATCCTCGTCGCGCGCCAGATCCTCCGCGGCGCGATTGTTGCCCACCGTAGCGGCGAGCACGCGATGGCTGGCATCGGGACGGAGCAGGGCGAGTGCGCCCGCAGTCCTCAGGAAATGGCGGCGCTCCATGGAACCTCCCTTTACGCGGCCGGCTGGCCGTGTTGCTTATTGTAACGGAAAAAGACGCAGCGGATTCGTCGGGCGAAGCGGGGCCGAGGGCCCCGCGCAGGCTGGGAGCCTGCCCCACCCCTACAGCACCGGACCGATCCGCCACGGGACGAATTCGTGGTGGCCCAGCCGTTCCGCGCAGGTCTTCTCGCCGGAAGCCACCCGCAATAGCATGTCGAAGATTTCGCGGCCGACGTCCTGGACGCTCTTGTCTCCATCGGCGATGGCGCCTGCGTTGATGTCCATATTGTCCTGCATGCGCCGGTAGGTGACGGTGTTGCTGGCGATCTTGAGCACGGGCACGGAAGGGAAGCCGATCGCGCTGCCGCGTCCGGTGGTGAAGGCGATCAGGTTGCAACCGCCCGCCGCGAGGCCGGTGAGCGAGACCGGATCGTAGCCCGGAGTGTTCATGAAGACGAAGCCGGGAGTGCGGACCGGCTCGGCGTAGTCCACCGCGTCGGTCAGCGGCGAGGTGCCCGCCTTGGCCACTGCGCCCAGGGATTTTTCAAGGATGTTGGTCAATCCGCCCTCTTTATTGCCGGGCGAGGGATTGTCGTTGAAGCTGCCTGCGAAGCGGATCAGGTATTGTTTGTAGCCTTGGACGAAGCTCAGCAGTTTCTCGGCAACTTGCCGGTTACGGGCGCGGCGCACCAGCAGGTGCTCGGCGCCGAAGATTTCGGTGGTTTCCGCCAGCACCACGCTGGCTCCGATTTCCGACAGCATATCCGAACAGACACCCAGCGCCGGGTTCGCCGTAATGCCGGAAAAGGAATCCGAGCCGCCGCAATTCAACCCCAGCACGATGCGGGATGCCGGCGCTTCCACGCGCTGCTCGGCGGCGCAATGCTCCATCAGGCGGGCAATCTCGGCGCGCGCCGCCGCCACTGCGCCGCGCGTGCCGCCGCTCGATTGCAGGGTCATCCCAACCAGGCGGCTGGCGCGGGGAGCGTTGGGACCGAGATAGTGCTCGATCTGGTTGACCTCGCAGCCCAGGCCCAGGATCACCGCGGCCGAAACGTTGGGGTGCGCCAATACTCCGGCCAGTGTGCGGCGAAGCTGTTCGGTGTCCGGGCCGATGGTGTGGCCGCAACCCTCGCCGTGCGGGAAGGCCACCACGCCATCCACGTTGGCGGGCAACGATGCGCCATCGAAGCTGTGCGCGATCAGCTCGGCGGTGTGCGCCGCGCAGTTGCTGGCCGCCACTACGGCGATATAGTTGCGCGTACCCACGGACCCGTCCTCGCGCGGATAGCCCAGAAAAGTGGGCGCGGCGCGGCGCGCTGGCAGCGCAGTTTCGCCGGTTGGGAATTCGTAGTCAAAGTGCAGCTCTTCGAAAGCCAGGTTGTGCGTGTGCACGTGATGGCCGGGGTGGATATCGTCCTTGGCGCGGCCGATGACTTGGCCATAGCGCCGCACCACTTCGCCCCGCGGAATCACGGCCAGCGCGATCTTGTGGCCGGCCGGGATCGATTCGCGCGCGACGAGCGTCTGGCCATCCACCTTCAACTCGGTCCCGGCGGAGACCGGCACGCGGGCGATAGCCACATTGTCGGCGGCATGCAAATGGATGACGGAGTTCTCCGCCGTCGGCAGCTTGGCGATTTCGAGCAGCATTTCTTGCGGCATGGTTACCTCATGAGCAGCGTTTCGGGTGCGTCTTCGCCCAAGTGGACGTGCAGCTTCCCGCCCAAGGGATGAATCCAGATGCCGCCGCCCTGGTGCGGGACGGGTATATCGGCGGGACCGTCAACCAGCACGAAGTCCGGCGTTTCGACGCCCTCCAGCAGCTTGCCGATATGCACGTGGACGTGGCATTGCGTGCGCCGGATATCGGCGTTGGCGGCCAGTCCCCACTGGTCGCCCCAAGTCTCATTGGCTTTTCCGATGGCGGCGGTCCACAAAGCCAGACGTTGCGCGGGAGTCATATCGGCGAGGACGTGAGCATGCGCGCGCGGCAGCGCCAGCCAGCGATGCGGCTTGTTCGGATTAATGTCTTGCAAGAAAAAAATCTGCGTGGCCGGCGGCTGCTTTTCGGCTTCGCGGCACAATCCGCATTCGCGCTTGGCCATGCTTTCGGCGCTGGCGAGGTCGCAGGTGCAATTGCGCACGTCGCCGAGCGCGATGGCGGAGAGGAGCAACAGCGCGGGAAGGTATCGCACTGTATTCCATTATATGAACTGTGCGGTCGTGGCGCAGACCCGCAATGCGTGCGCGGCGCGCCGATTTGGCCAAGCCAGGTAAGCGGCCCATCAGCATGGCCAAGCAACGTCCATGGCCAAGCAACGTCCTTGACTGGTAAGCGCCAGAACCGCTATGCTTTCGTCAGTAAGAATCCACCGCAAAGGCCAGATGACATTGCCTCGCCGCCTCCGCTCCGCGATCGGCATAGCCGAAGGCGACTTGGTCGAGGCATCTGTGCGTCGCGGCAAGATCGTGCTCACACCCAAGCTGGTAATTGACCGTTCCGAGTTTGGCAACGCCGATGATGAATACACCCCGGAACAGCGCCGCATCATTGATGCCCGGCTGGCAAAATCCGACGAAGACATCAGGCACGGCCGCGTCTTCGGCCCGTTCAATACTGCGGAAGAGATGGCCGCCTCCATTGAGGCCAATATCAAGAAGTTGCGGGCGGCAAAAAAAAATTGAAACCAGGCGGCTTTTCTCGTTGCGAACCTCAACCACCCTTCGCTGCATGCCAAGAAATACAGCGAGGCCGAGGACAAGTGGCAGGCGCGGGTTACTTAAGCGGCTCGCCCACAGCGGCTTTCGCCGCGGCCGGCAACTTATCCGCATTGGCCAGCATCAGGCTGACCTGCCAAAGTTGCGTGTCGCTCAGCGACCCCTTAAAGCCCGGCATGCCTGTCAGGCGAATGCCGTTGGCGGCTTTCCAGTAGGTCTCACCGGGCGGGTCGTCGGTCACGCCATGGCCGGTGAAGAGCTGCGGCGGATGCGGGAACATGCCCTTGGCGATGCCGGTTTCAGGCTGGCCGCTCAGCCCATGGCAAACGGAGCACTGCTCGCGATAGATCCGCGCGCCCGCCAGCAGGTTCGGTTCGTCCGCCGGAATCGGCGCTTGGGACGGCGCCTCTTTCGAGATGCGCGCATGCAGCGCCATCCCCGCCACAAGCTGCTCAAACGGCATGGGAGGAGCGGACGTCGCCACCGGCGCCAGGCCTAGGCCAAAATACGCAAGCGCGCCCAACAACATAAACACCAGACAAATCACGAAGCCGAGCAATAGTTTTTTCATCAGGCGATCCCCATTTTTTTCTGCATCTGCTCCAGGGTGACTCCCTTGGTTTCGGGAAACCAGAACAGCACCACGAAGAATTGTACCGCCATCATGACGGCAAAGAATGCAAACGGAGTGGCCCCGGAACGGGCCGCTACCAGCGGAAACGTTCCGGCGATCGCCGCATTCATCAGCCAATGCGTGAAGCTGCCGAGGCTCTGGCCCTTGGCTCGCACGCGGTTGGGGAAGACTTCGCTGAGATAGACCCAAATCACGGCGCCCTGCGAAAAGGCGAAAGAGGCGATGAAGCCCACCAGCAGCCAGACCAGCAACTCCTGATGAGTGTGCATGGCGAGAATAGCAGTCACCCCCGCGAGCGAGATCGCCAGCCCCACCGATCCGACCAGCAGCAGAGTCTTGCGCCCAATGCGATCGATGACCGACATGGCGATCATGGTAAACAGCAGGTTGGTCGCGCCGATGGCCACGGCCTGCAGGTCGCTCGAAACCTTGCTGAAACCCGCCTGCGCGAAGATGTCGTTCAGGTAATACAGAATCGCGTTGATGCCCGAGAGTTGGTTGAACATGCCAATGGCCACTGCCAGGAAGATCGGCACGCGATACTTATGCTGGAACAGCGGCTCGTCGCCGTGGCCGTGTTCGGCATCGATCGACGTGACGATGTCCTGCAGTTCCTCTTCGAAGTTTGGCTCGCCGGTGAGCCGGAGCACTTCCCGCGCCTCGGGAACGCGCCGCTGCTTCACCAGCCAGCGGGGGCTGCGTGGAATGCCGAAGAGCATGAGCATGAAAAACGCCGCTGGGATACCGGAAACACCCAGCTTCCAGCGCCATTCCGCAGCGCCAAATCCGGCGAGGCCGATGACGTAGTTGGAAAAATAAGCCAACAGGATGCCGAAGACCACGTCGAACTGGAACAAGCCCACCAGGCGGCCGCGCCACTTCGCCGGGGCGATCTCGGCAATGTACATGGGGCCGAGCACGGAGGAGCCTCCGATGCCCAGGCCGCCGACAAACCGGAAGAAGATCAGCGAATACCAGTCCCAGGCGAACGCGCAACCGAGTGCCGAGATGAGGTACAAGACGGCCATGACGCGCAAACTGTCGCGGCGGCCCCAGCGGTCGCCCGGGATGCCCGCGAACATGGCGCCCAGAATCGTGCCCCACAGGGCGGCGGCGACCGTTACCCCCAAAGAGCCGGGCGTGAGGCGATACGTTTCGGTCAGCGCGCGCGTGGTGCCCGCGATGACCGCAGTATCGAATCCGAAAAGCAGGCCGCCCAAGGCAGCCACGATGGTGCTCTTGACCAGATAGCCGTTCAGTGTCATGGCAAGGCCCGACTGTATCACAGATTGCCGGCAAGCAACACCGCTCCGCTCAGTTCGCCAGCTTGATGGCAGCCAGCTTCAACACCACGGCGATGTCCGCGGGCCCATTCACTTGGATGCGGACTCCGGTTCCCTCGGCATAACGCCGGGCGCTGTCGATAATCTGAATCACCCGCTGTGGCAGTCCGCTCCCGCGCGCTGCTTCGACTGCCTTGCCGCCGAGAGCGAACGACGCGCGGAAACAGCCCCGGCACGGCGAGAGATACAAGATGGCGCGCTTGCCGCGCTTCAGCCGCAGCGACCATCCGGCCTTGGGCGAATAGGAGTTCCACTCCTGAGTGACGATATTGTGCCGCTCAGCCAGGTCGGCAAGCAGCCGATCCCAGAGCGCTTTGGCCGAACGGCCCAGCTCCGCCGCCAGATCGTCGTCTGTTGGCATCTCGGGTTTACCGATGAAGGCGTTTGAGAGGGTAGGGGATGCGTGTGTCATGACTTCCACTGGTGTGCCGGATACAGTAAATATCGTAAGTCCGAACCCCGATGGGCGTGCGGCGAACTCACACAGCGGCTCCCACCCTTGCAACGATTCCGCGTAACGATTCCGCCGGATGTTTCCAAACCAGTAAAGGGGAACAAATGGCTACCCCGAGAATTCCCTCATTTCGTTCGAGCCCGTCACATAGCGTGCTCTTCACCGAACTGGGCCCGCTTGCCGAACTTCCCGGCACGTGGTCCGGCCCACGGATTCAACCTCATCGCGCGTCCCGAACACCAGGGAGGCAACGATATCTTCCTTGAGCTCAATCTCACCGAAGAGAGCCTGGTGTTCGACTCGATTGGCGCTCCCATTCCCAACCGGGGAACCAGCCAGGACGATATCCAACTGTTCGGCATCCATTACCTGCAGAAGATCAACGATGCCACCACGAGCGGCGCGCTCCACATCGAGCCCGGCATGTGGGTCAACGTGCCGGTGACCACGGCTCCTCCGGAAACGGCCAGCGTGGCCCGCATGGCTTCGATTCCACACGGAAACTCCTTATTGGCCGAAGGCCAGTCCTTCACGGTTGCCGGTCCTCCGGTCTTTTCGCCGGTCAACACCGTGCCCTTCCCCGTCGGCGGGAATACTCCGCCGCCGGGAGCCGTGAATGCTTTTCCCGAGTACAATCTCGGTACCGCCAACCCGTTCCGGACCAGCACGCTGCCCGCCGCCATCACGTAGGCAACGATCACGGACCCAACACGATCTCCGACGGCGGCGGCGGTGTCGAGAACATTCCCTTCCTGACGACCAATGCAAACGCGGCCACGGTCCTCGCCACGTTCTGGATCGAGAAGGTGAAGCATCCCAGCGGGTTCGGGCACTTCCTGCAGCTTCAGTACGTGCAGACAGTGCTGTTGAACTTCCTGGGATTGAGCTGGCCGCACGTTTCGGTGGCAACCCTGGTGAAGCATTAGTTTCGAGAACCGGCAAAACGTCACAGAATATTGACGGCCCGCGCCGCCACCAACACCAGCGTGCTGAGCGATACGGTGGACTGCACCATCATCATGCCCTTCGCCCATCGCGACAGCACCGGAACATCCGTGGGAGAAAACGCGGTGCTGGTATTGAACGCCAGGAACAGGTAGTCCACAAAGCCCGGCATCCAGTCGCGTTCGCCCAGCGACATCTGCGGGAACAGGAAGGCGCCATCGGTGTGTTCGCCGCGCAGATCGCGCTGGTTGGGACCACCGGCATCCAGCCGCCAGTACCACGAGGCGAACACCAGGATGTTCGAAATCCACAACGCGCCCGCCGAGCGCAGCAGGTCGCGCGGCTTTTCGGTGTGATCCAGCAGGGCGGCGATGAGCAGCACGAGCGCGCCAATCATGGCGGCCGTGATCAGGCCCAAGGCCGTGTATCCCACTATTTGATTGAGCCTAAGTTTTCGCTGCCGGTGTAATACCATGCCCACCATGGAAAGGGGCGCCACCAGCGCCAGCGCCAGCCACCCCGGTCCGGGACTGAGGGCCTCCGGCAAGGCCCAGTACAGCCCTCCCACCGACAACACGGCCATGATGGCAGGCCAGCGTGGTTCTGCGCGCGGGGCGGGCGTTTCGGACATATACATATTGTGGCGCAGGTTTCGTTCATTCGCCGGGAATCGACCACGCCCTCGCCGCACTGGAACACGTCACGTTGTACGGGTGCAGGCGCTCCGTCAGCCGGTCATAGGGCACGCCATCGCCCGCGTGATAGATCGGGTAAGGCCCGAAGCGCAGCGAGGTGGCGACCACGCGCCGATACGCGATTCCCAGCGCATGTGCGTGCGCCGCCGCGCTCCTGGGCATCACCACCTTGGTGCGGCGCGATGCGGCCAGGATCGCAGGCACCGTGCCCGGATGCAGGTGGCCCGCTTGCATAGCACCAGCCCCGCATGGGTGACATCCGCGCCGGCGAACGGCGGCGCCACCAGACGGTCCGCTCGTGCGCGGGAAAGCAGCGGCTCCACGTAGACGATGGCGTGGCGATACCTGGCGCGGCGTCGGGCAGGGCGCGTCCGCGATCTCGCCGAGCGGTTCCCGCCCACCATTCATTCACCGGTTGTGCGCGATTGTGCGGGATTGGGCTTTTGACCGGCCAATACGGGAGAGGAAAAGCCGAACTCGCTGGGGGCGCACGCAGAAGACGCCTGCGGTCGCAAGTAACCAAGCCTCGCGGATTGAATAACTTATCTTTTTCCAGTCGTTTTCTTCTCACCTCTTCCGAGTTGCGCGACAATAGTTTTGGGACCCTCCGTCCCCACCTCCCAAAAATGGCGAAAACTTGGCCGGTCAATGGGCGGAATTGTGCATGTCGGACGGTGGGGCGCCTGTTACGCAGAGCCGGTTCTTCCGATTGGCGTAACGTCCGATTTCGTGTTGCATCACGTTACATTTGATGCATCCGGCGGGCGTGACAGGGGGCCCCCTGGTTTGCGGGACGGTTGGCGGGCTGTGTATTTCAGGCTCTTAGGTGAGTGCATTTTCGCGTTTTCTTGTGGACACACGCCGGCCGTTCTCAGTACCAGGAGAGCATGAGCCGACAAGGGAGCGGGCATACAAATCGCGCAAGGTGTTCAGAAATTGGGGAGTTTTTTGTCGGCCGGATATGTGACCGCCGATTTGCCCGCGGCCACTAATGGGCACGCTAGCGGCTGGCTGAACAGCCAGGAACAAACAGCCGGCGATCCTACTCAGCCCCACGCAAGCGATAGTCTGGTGTCCCTATGCGTTGGACTGCGATCAACTATATGGCCATCCTCGCGGCAGGGATTGCCAGCATGCTGGTGGGATTCGCGTGGTATTCGCGCGTACTGTTCGGCCCGGCTTGGGCGAAGTGCCGCGGCATCGATATGAACGATCCGAAGCAGAGCCAGGAGCTGAAAAAGGGGATGGGTACTGTGTACGCGGCCAGCTTCGGGGCCACGCTGCTGAGCGCTTTTGCCTTGTGCTTGCTGGTGGTGCGCATCCAGTCGGGCGGCGTGCTGGGCGGACTGAAGCTCGGATTGGTGGTGTGGCTGGGATTCACCATGACGGTGCAATTGTCCGCCGCGCGCTTCGGCCACAAGAACAGGACCTTATTCTTCATCGACACTGGCTATCAACTTGTTTGCTACCTGGCGATGGGCGCAATTCTTGGGGGATGGCAATAAGGCCGACGAAAGCCGCTCCCTGACGGTCGCGGCTCGGTAAAGGTCGCGGGTCGGTAACGGCCGGTTGCCGCGCCGGTGAGCCGTGTGCTACCTTTTCGTTCGCATGAAATCCTGGCAAGTACACGCGTTCTGCGAGCCGGAGCAGATGACGCTCGACGACATTCCGGTACCGGAACCCGGCCCGGCCGAGGTGCGCATCCGCAACCACGCGGCGGCGCTGAACTTTTTCGACATTCTGCAGATTCAAGGAAAGTACCAGATCCGGCCGCCGTTTCCCTTCACTCCCGGCGCCGAAGTTTCCGGCATTGTGGATGCGGTGGGCGCCGAGGTGAAGCACGTATTTCCGGGCGATCCGGTGACCGCCATGACGCACAATGGCGCATTCGCCGAATACTCGCTGGCGGCGGCGGACCGCACGTTTCACATGATCGCGGGAATGGATTTCCCCGAAGCGGCCGCCATGCCGGTGGTGTACCATACGTCGTACTTCGCGCTGCATCGCCGCGCGGGCCTGGCGCACCGCGAATGGCTGCTGGTACACGCGGGAGCGAGCGGCGTGGGCATGTCCGCGATTCAGATCGGCAAGGCCTACGGGGCGCAGGTGATCGCCACCGCCGGCAGCCAAGCCAAACTGGACTTCTGCCTGGCACAGGGCGCCGACTACGCTTTGCCGTACACCGACCCGGGATGGGTCGAGCGGGTCAAGGAGATCACCGGCGGACGCGGCGTGGACGTGGTCTATGATCCGGTGGGCGGCGAGGTGTTCGACCTGTCGACGCGGTGCATGGCCGGAGAAGGGCGCATGCTGGTGATCGGATTCGCCAGCGGGCGCATCCCCAACGTGCCGGCCAACCGCATCCTGCTGAAGGACATCTCGATCGTGGGCGTGCATTGGGGGCAGTACGTGGCGCAGCACCCGGAATTCCTGTCGCACACGCACGAAGTGCTGACCGCCATGTATCTGGGCGGGCAGATCCATCCGGTGGTGGGCAAGGCCTTCCGGCTGGAAGATGCGCCGGCGGGCTTGCGCGAATTGGCCGAGCGCAAGATCTTGGGGAAGGCTGTGGTGGTGATGGGCTGAAGGCCAGGCAGGGGCGCCTTGGGAGGCCGCCGCAGGCTGCCAATAGCTGAGAGCCTGCCCCACTTTACGGCTGCCAGAGTTCGATGGGGTTGCCTTCCGGGTCGTAGAGGCGGGCAAGGCGTCCATTGGGATCGGACTGCGGGTCGACCTCGACTGATACGCCCGCGGCGCGCAGTTGCGCCACCATGGCATCCAGGCTGCGTACCCGAAAATTGACCATCCGGGTTTTGGCGGCGTTGGGGCCAGAGTACTCGGTCGTTTCAGGGAACGGGGCGAACGCGGTTGGCCCGGCTTCCTGCTGCCAGGGAGGTTCCCCGTGACTCGAAAAGCCCTCCAATGCCGGTTACTTGTTCCATCTCATCATTTATGACGCGCGTACCCGGCTGTGTTTGGCGCGGTAGACTCTAGGTGTGAGGGAGTTGCGCGCACTGACGCCCGAGGAACTGGCACGTGCCGAGGATCGACTGCGAAATCCGGCGCCGGGCAGCCGCATTGAAGCGGCCAAGAAGTTCGGGATCGACTTGACGCTGCTGATCGGCCAGTTGCGGCTGACGCCGGCTGAGCGCGTGGCGCGGATGCTGGAGGTATCGCGTATCGCGCAGAGTGTCCGCGGAACAGCCAGGCGGCGACGGCCATGAGCCTCGACGCGGCGGTGCGGGCACTGGTCGACGCGGATGTGGAGTTCGTGCTGATCGGCGGCTGGTCGGCCATCATTCACGGCAGCCGGTATATGACGGACGACCTCGACATCTGCTACTCGCGGAGGCCCGAGAACCTTCGTCGTCTGGCGCGGGCGCTGGCTCCTTATCATCCCCGTCAGCGCGGCTTACCGGAAGGCCTGCCATTCATTTGGGACGAGTCTACGCTGCGAAATGGAACCGTCTTCACGTTTGTGACCGACTTGGGCGACATCGACCTGCTAGGCGAGGTCAGCGGATTGGGATCGTTTGAAGAGGTAAAGGCAGGCTCCTATGTGGCGGAGGCTTTCGGCCGGAAGGTGAGGACGTTGGATCTCAAAAGCCTGATCAAGGCGAAGCGGGCCGCGGGCAGAGATAAGGATCTCATGGTCCTGCCCGAACTCGAAAGCCTGTTAGAAGCCGAGGAGCCGTAGGACGCGCACGTGTTTTGGATGGATAAAAGCAAAGTGCAGGCCGGCGAAATCCCCACGCCGGAAGGATTGGCGCCGGACGTCATTATCAGCCCGGACACGCGGCGCGCCGGCCGCATTCCGCCCGGCCAGAGCCGCACCAGAAAATGGCCGGTGCTGGATGCGAGCGGTCCGCCTTCGATTGACCTAGCGAGCTGGCGCCTGCGCGTCAGCGGGCTGGTGGGCCGGCAGGCCGAGTGGAACTGGGACGATTTTCTCAAGCTGCCCAGGGTTAAGGTATTCGCCGACTTTCACTGCGTCACGCGCTGGTCGCGGCTGGGCAATGTTTGGGAAGGTGTCTCTACGCGCGAGTTAGTACGACAGGCCGGCGGCGCGCTTCCGGCGGCCGCGTTTGTGATGGCTTACGGCTACGACCGTGGATGGACGACCAACCTGCCTCTGGAGGACTTTTTGAGCGAGGACGCGCTGGTCGCGTTCCATCACGATGGCGAGCCGATTACCGCCGAACATGGCGGCCCGGCGCGTTTGATCGTGCCTCAGCTTTACGCATGGAAGAGCGCCAAATGGCTGGCCGGAATCGAAATCATGGATCGCGACCGGGCCGGATTCTGGGAGAAGAACGGCTATCACATGCACGGCGATCCTTGGAAAGAGGAGCGCTACGGCTTGTAGGCTGTAGGCCGGCGTCAAGCTTTCGCCGCGGAGCTTGCCTTGCAGAAGCGAAGGTTCTCTCGCGCCAACTCATCGGTTGGATCCATCGATACTGCCCGCTCAAGCATGTTGACGGCCTCGTCGAGGCGGCCTTCCTGGAAAAGGCTCCATCCGAGGTTGTTGACGAACTTCTGATTGTCCGGCCAAAGCTGCAAGGCCCGCTCGGCAGCCGCAACCGCCTCGTCGAGGGCGTCTTCGTGACCGGCACAGCACGCGAGGCCGTCATGTAATGCAGCGGCGGCCGGGAATCTCTCGATGGCCGCCCGGTACAACGCCAGACCATCCTTGTACGCACCAAACCGGATCAGAAAACTTCCCGCTTTATCGACGATCTCGCAGAGGTCCGGCGTGTCTGGGGGCAGCGAAAGCAGCGATTGAAACAGTTTTCTCCCTTGGGCGCGTCTACCGAGTTGATAATCCACCGACCCCATGCTGAGAATCGCAGGCGCATAGTCGGGCTTCCACGCGAGCGCCTGCCGCAGAGCGGACAGACTGCCTTCGTGGTCGCCAATAGCCGTACGAAAGATGCTATCGGCGTATGCCGCTTCCGCCCAGAAGAGGCGTTCTCTTTTGCCGACCTTCGTCCGCGCCGCACCTCGCATCTTTATGCCCTATTCGTGCCTCATGCAACTTCCATGTTGACCATCTGAATCAGGGCCTGGATGTACCCGAACGCATAGGCGAAGGACTGCTTGCCTCCCGCGTCGCCGTCGATGACCGGTACGTGGTCCGGCATCAGCATGCCGTCGTAACCAATCTCCTTGTAGACGCGCATAGCGCGGATCATGTTGACGTCGCCATCGTCCGGGAAGGTCTCCTGAAAGTTCAGGAAGCCGCCCCTGATGTTGCGGAAGTGCACATTGAAGATTTTGCCGCGCGCGCCGAAGTACCGGATCGCGTCGAAGATCTCGTCCGCCGGACGGGCGAGCATTTCAGAGACAGTACCCTGGCAGAAGTTCAGGCCGTGATACGGGCTGGCCGCGATCTCGATGAAGCGCTTGAGGCCATCTACGCTGCCGAGCACGCGATCCACCCCGCGGAAGCCTTTGCCGGCCGGCATGCCGGGATCGTGCGGGTGGCAGGCCATCCTGACTTTGTATTCTGCGGCGACGGGGATGACCCGCTTCAGGAAATACGCGATGCGCTCCCAGGCGGTCTCCGCGGCGACTCGCCCGGCTTCGGTGAGCGGCGGGTCCTGCGCAGCTTTCTCGTAAACGAACGTGCTGTAGTGCGCGCCGCCGCGGCCGGGCGTAGGCTCGGACCGCACCACGCCCAGGATGGTCAGATTGTATTTCAGCGCGGGGATACCGGCGCGCGCGGCATTGCGAATCACCTGGCAGATCGTATCGATTTCGCGGTCGCGCGCGGGGCTCCTGCCCAGCATGATGTTGGGGTTTTCGGACTGCGCGATGTAACTGGAGCTCAGCGGCAGCGGGACCATCTCGAGGCGAATGCCGAAGGATTCGACGCGCTTGCGCAGGCGGGTGAGGCCTTCGACGGACCAGTTAGCGTCCATGCGGGCCGAAGGCAAGTTGCTGCAGATATGATTGACGCCGAACGCGGCGAGGACGCGAAGGGCGGGGTCGGACGAATCGTTCTGAGTGCCCAGTTTTAGCGCCGTCTTACGTGGCGTTGTTGCGGGCGGCGTTTGCGCCGGCGCTCCCGCGGCTGCCAGGGCCGTCGCGGCGGCTTCCAGAAAATGACGGCGGCGCATGGCGGTTCCTGGCTCAGCGGATGGGCGAGAAATCCAGCGGACGCAGGATGGCGTTGCTGATGTTGGAGACGATCTCGGCGTCGGCGTAACCCGGCTGCGCGCGCAGCTTTTGCCATGCGGCGTCGGAGCCGAATGCGCCCCACAGTTTGTCGCGCGCAGCCATGCTTTCGAAAGAGAGCATGTAAGTCAGATTGGGCAGATTGCGGCCGACCAGCGTCTCGCCGAAGAACACCGGCGCCATGCCGAGCCGCTCAAAGATGGCGGCTTCCCCTTCGTTGAACATGCGGATCTTGCGCTGGGCGGCCTTGACGTTGTTGGATTCGTAGGTGCGCAGCTCGAAGACGCGGGACGGGCGAGTGCCGGCCGGCGCGACGGCGATGGACGGCATGCAGTCGAAGGCCCGCAACAGGGAGTTCTCCATGCGGATGTAACTCAGCTCGGTCATGGAGTTGTACTCGTCGAAGCCATGTTGGAAGTCCTGGTCGGCGGCCAGGCGTTCCGCGGCGCCGGCAAAAGCCGCGGCGGAAGGGTAACTGGTCAGCGCCAGGATGAAAGGGCTGCCTTCGGCGACGACCGCGCTGAAGAATCCCATCGGGCCAATACCGAGACGCTGAGCGGCGGGCAAAAAATGCTTGCTCAGGAAGTCCGCGGTGCGCTGCGTCTGGCTGCCATTACGCATGTGGTAATAGCGCAGTTCGAAGATAGCGTTCTGTTGGGCAGCGGCGGCCGGGACCGCGGCCAGGCCGGCCGAAGCCGCTGCTCCCATGAATTGACGGCGTTGCATCACGAGTTACTTATAACAGATTGCGGGGGGCGGGGCTAAAGCCCCGCGCGGGCTGAAGCCCGCCCTCCAGCCAGCCGGGTGTTACACTCCGGGCATGGCTAAGTACATTGACCGCGGCGCACCAAGACCTGGCGGCCGCGGCGCGCTCATCACCATCATCGTCATCGCTGTTGTGATTCTGCTGGGAGCGCGCTCGCTGGCTTCATTCTCCATCGAATATCAATGGTGGAAAGAGTTGGGTCAGATCGACACCTGGCTCGCCATGTTGGCCTACGGATTTGCGCCGCTGTTGGCCGCCACTCTCATCGCCTTCGGCGTCCTATGGATCGCGCACGCGCGCGCGTTGAAGTTTGCCGGCACGGGACTCTCCGGGCATCCCCTATACGCCTGGATCTCCAGCGCCGCGCTGCTGTTTCTCGGATATCTCATCGCGGCCGGCTCCATCGAGACTTGGACCGTGGTGCGCTATCTCGGCGCGCGCGGCATTCCGGCCGAGGCCACCGCCTGGCACGATTCCGTCTTCGGCCTGCCGCTCAAGTTCTATCTGTTCGATTTGCCATTCTACTCGGATCTGCGCGGCTACTTACTGGCGCTGATCATCGTTAGCGTGCTGGTCTACTGGATCGCCGCGCGCGGCTGGCAGCTTCGCTTCAGGTTGCCGGAGATGTGGGATTTGCGGCAACTCGACCCGTCGGTATTCCGCTTGGAAGGGGGCTTGGAAAGCCGCTTTCTGCGCGGCGCGCTGGTGATTTTCCTGATGGCGCTATCCCTGCGTTTCTTCCTGGCGCGCTACCAGATGGTCTACGACGACCACGGGTTCATGGTGGGCGTCGATTACGTAGATCTGCATTTCGCGCTGCCGCTGCAGTGGCTGGCGATCGTGGCGTGTCTGGCGGCGGCCGCGCTGGTGTGGCTGCGGCGCTGGATTCTGGCCGCCAGCATGGCGATCTCGCTGGTGGTGCTGTTCGTTGTGCCGAAGCTGGTGGATGCGCTGTACGTGCGGCCCAATGAGATTTCCATCCAGCGGGAGTTCATCGGAACCCATATCCACGCCACGCGGTCGGCTTACGGGCTGGAGAAGCGCATGACCGAAACCGAGTTTGACGTGCACCCCAACGCGCCCATCGATCCGGCCGCGCATAAGGGCACCCTCGACAACGTGCGCCTGTGGGACGTGGGCGCGTTCCATAACACCATCACGCAAATCCAGGCGCTGCGCCCGTATTACGTTTTCTCCGATACGGATGTGGACCGCTATACCATCGACGGCGCGTACCGGCAGGTGTTGGTCACGCCGCGCGAACTCGATATCAATCAGTTGCCGGGGGGCGCCAGCTCGAGCTGGATCAACCCGCACTTCGTGTACACACACGGATATGGCGTGGTGCTGGCGCCGGTGAGCAAGCTCACGCCGGATGGGCTGCCGGTGCTGCTGATCGAGAACGCGCCGCCGGAGATCAAGACGCCCAGTTTGAAGCTGACGCGTCCGGAGATTTACTACGGCGAGGTGGTGCAGGAGCCGGTTTTTGTGCGCACGGCGCAGCCGGAGTTCAACTATCCGTCGGGCGAGAAAAACGAGCTGTCGCGTTACGAAGGTACGGGCGGCATCCCGATTTCCTCGGCGGCGATGCGGCTGGCGGCGGCGGTGCGCGGGGGGGACATCAACATCCTGCTGAGCAACCCGATCACCAGCGAGAGCCGCATGATGATCCGGCGCAACATCAAGGAACGGCTGCAAACGCTGGCTGGGTTCATCGCGTGGGACCACGACCCGTACCTGGTGATCACCGATGCGGGGCGGCTGGTGTGGATGGTGGACGGCTACACTTATTCGAACTCGCATCCTTATTCGCGCACGCTGGACGTGCCGGATTTGGGCGAGGTCAACTATTTGCGCAACGCGGTAAAGGCCACCATCGACGCTTACGACGGCGCCACGCGGCTCTACATTTTCTCGCCCGACGATCCCATTGTGCGCGCGTATCAGCGGCTGTTCCCTGCCCTGTTCCACGCGGCCTCCGAGATGCCCGCCGATTTGCGGCGGCACGCCCGGTATCCGGAAACGCTGTTCCGCGTGCAGGCGGAGATTTACCGGACTTATCACATGCTCGATCCGCAGGCGTTTTATAACAAGGAAGACATGTGGGACCTGGCGAAGTACACGGCGGCACAGGAGGGGCAGCCGGAGACGGTGACGCCCATGTACGTGATGGCCAGCCTGCCGCACGAGAATCAGGCGGAGTTCATGCTGTTGCTGCCGTTCACGCCGCGCAATAAGGACAATTTGATCGGGCTGATGCTGGCGCGTTGCGATGGCGAGCACCTGGGTGAAGTGGTGGTGCTGCAGTTGTCGAAGCAGGAGCTGATTTTCGGGCCGGCGCAGATCGCCGCGCGCATCAACCAGGAGCAGACGATTTCGAAAGATCTGACGCTGTGGAATCAGCAGGGGTCGCACGTGCTGCGCGCGCAGACACTGGTGCTGCCGGTGGACAGTACGTTCCTGTATGTGGATTCGATTTATATACAGTCCAGCGCGACGAGCATGCCGCAGTTGAAGAAAATCGTGCTGGCGGTGGGGAATCGGCTGATCTATACGGACACTTACGAGCAGGGGCTCGCACAGCTTTCAAGCGGCGCGCAGGCGCTGGTGCAGCAGGCGGAGTCCACGCCGCCGAAACCGGGAGCGCCGGCTGCGGCGGGGCAGGTGGCCGGCACCGCGGATCAACGGTTGGAGCGCGTGCGGGCGCATTTGCGGCGGTATCGCGAGTTGGCTGCCCAGGGGAAGTGGGCGGAGGCCGGGAAGGAATTAGAGGCCATCGAAGCCGAAGTGCGGTAGCACAGGCTTCAGCCTGTGTAAGGCGCAGATGGCGATGGTGGCGGCGGAGCGACTCGAACGCTCGACCTACGGATTATGAGACCGTCGCTCTAACCGACTGAGCTACGCCGCCATTGTTGATACTACGTGGTTTACGCTCAACCACTCTTGCGGGTCTTTGCCCATTCCTTGCCCACGGCGCGCTCTAATTTCTTCATCGCCTTGTTCGCCTCTGAGCGATCAACGACGATGTAATGCGTCTCCGTGGTCGCCACATCAGCGTGGCGCAGGATCTCCTGTATCACCTTGGGCGGTACGCCAAGGCTGTAGAGATTTGAGCCAAGACCCCGTCGAAAACCATGCCAGCCTTTCCAGCCATCCTTCAGCGCCGGAGCTATGACACGCTGGGCAAGATTTTCGAGATTGAGAGGCTTCCCTTTGCGTTCTCCTGCAAAGATAAACCCGTCACCAGTATACCGCTTCCGGTGCTCGTCCAGGGCTGTGCGCAGAATTGGAATGACCGGAACCGGATTCTCCCCGCTTTCTTCGGTCTTGGTCGGCCCGACATGGGTCCGCCACACGGAGCGCACGACGCGCAGTTCGGTTCCCGTGTAGTCCTCCCAGCGCAGACCGCGGATCTCGGACGCGCGCAATCCTGCGAAAGCGGCTACAATCACCACGGTCCGAGCCGGTTCGGGAAGCTTCGGGAGCATCACCGAGATTTCGTTCAACGAGTACGTCTCCCGCTTGGGTTTGTAGCGCCGTCCATCCGCCTTCACGCCCTGCATGGGGTTGGCTCCGCGTATCGCATCCTCCTGACGAGCGTAGGTAAAGATGCCGGACATCATCCCCTTCACATGCATCAGCGTGGTGTGGGACAGATTCGGCATCTCCTCGGCAATGCGATCAAAGAGATGCCGCCCGTCTTTGGTGTGGAAGTCGCGCAGTCGAATATGCCCAACACGGGACTTCACATACTTCCGGAACATGTCGCGGTACCCGAGCATCGTGCTGGGCCGTAGTTTCTTGGCGCGGCTGGGCAAGTACCGCTGCTCGACGAATTCGGTCAGCGTCAGCGAACCTTCGGGCTGCGCGTCGCCGCTGTTGACCGGCGAAAGAATCTCCGCAAGCAGCGGCGCGAGATCTTTTTTCGAGCGGTAGTCGTCGGAATAGCGGGCGAGCCTTTTGCACACGCGCTTACGGACCGTCGCGCCGTCCTCAATTTCGTCTTGGTAGTACCTAACGTACCAACTTCCGTTTCTGCGGAAGATTTGTCCTTGCTGCACGTTTTTCCTCGGGCCGCCACGTCCTGAAACGGCTTTCGAATCGAATCTACCACATCGGCGGAGCCGCTGGCGTGGGATCGGCTAGGCATCGGCCAGGCTGCGCGCCGCGCAGCGAGAGCAGAGGAACCTGATAAATCGCGGCAGCGCTTCTGACGGGGGAGGAGGATTTCATTCGCGGGGTACGTTAGGCGTCGGCTTGCGTTTCGCCGCAATGCTTGTGCGCGCTGGATTTTGTTCTCGCGCCGATTCCTCGGTAAGCCACGCAATCACCGCGTTCCAGTCGAATCGAATGTAGCGACCGAGGCGCAGGCACGGGATCGGATTGCGGCCGCGGACGCGTGTTTTTTCATAGACCCATGATTCAGGAACCGTGAGCCGGACGGCAACTTCTTCGGGCGTGAGATGGAGCCTAGCCTAGGGCTGTGTCTTCATAAGTTGTACGGCAAGCGCTTTTCGGGAGCGGCGACCTTGTGCCGGAAAGCAGGAACGTCCGGTACGGGAGCGCCAAGATCCAGATCCCCATTGTCTTGCGCCACCGCATCGTAGATCCGGGCGGTTACGGTCGTGCTCGTGCGTACGATATCGCCTTCTCCCAGAGTTTTCCGTGTATCCAGAGCTTCGATACGCACGATTTTCTGGCTGTGGTCGGCCACAAAGGGCAGTTCCAGGGCGGCTTCCGGCTGAACTTTCCCGAACGCCCGGTCGATCTCAGATTCGGCGGCTGCCGTCAACGCTTCGGCGCGCGCCAAGAATGACCCACCTGTACTTTCCAAAAATGACCCAGGCGGGTTGTAGCTGAGGCCATCGCCAGGAGGGGTTGGCGCCCACGAGATTCCCAC
>Ga0224557_1000392_pt1 | contig 49131 bp, 42 predicted proteins | sample 714S31014metaG_FD_180677 | JGI IMG/M metagenome (GOLD analysis project Ga0224557, IMG submission 180677) | Peat soil microbial communities from Stordalen Mire, Sweden - 717 S3 10-14 | ecosystem: Environmental > Terrestrial > Soil > Wetlands > Peat | place: Sweden: Norrbotten County, Stordalen...
TTGCCATTTCGCCCTCCGGCAGGCGCGTCGCCGTGCTCAACGCCGGCGCAATCCAGGTTTTCGATCTGCCTGCCCCTCCGCCGCTGGCGGACACCGCCGGGAATCAGACAGCGCACTGACGCGAGCTTCCTCCCGTTCCACGGACTTCGCTAACCCGTGTAAACTGGTCGATGGGAGATTCTTCTTGGCTTCGGCTGTAGTCAATTACACGGCTGCCGCGGTTTCCGATCGCGGCCGCAAGCGTCCGTCCAACGAAGATGCATTCGGCTTCTCCGTCGAGCACGGAGTCTATGTTGTCTGTGACGGCATGGGCGGCGCGGCGGCAGGGGAGATCGCCAGCTCCCTTGCTGTCGATGTGGTGATGCGCCTCCTTAGTGACCGCTCCCATTCCGTGACCCTGCCGGAGGTGGCTGAACAGGCCTTGTGCGCCGCCAATGAGACCATCTTCTCCCGTTCCCTGCGCAACAACAAGCTGAGCGGCATGGGCACCACTCTAGTGGGCCTGGTGGTGGAAGAGAACCGCGTCTGGGTGCTCAACATCGGCGACAGCCGCTGTTACCGGCTGCGCAACCACCGCCTGGCGCAGCTCACTCTGGACCACTCGCTGGTCGAGGAGCAGGTCAGAATGGGCCGCATGACCCACTCCGAGGCGTTGCGCTCACCGCTCAGGAACGTCATCACCCGCGCTCTGGGGACGCAATGCCAGGTGACGCCGGATATTTTTGAGCTCGAGGCCGAGCCCGGCGACCTCTTTCTGCTCTCCTCCGACGGCTTGAGCCGCGAGCTCTCCGACGCGGAGATTGAATCCTTGCTCAACGACGATGGTTCTGGCGATTCTCCGCTGGGCGACCTTTGCGGCCGCCTGGTGGAAGCGGCGAAGAAAGCCGGAGGCAACGACAACATCACCTGTCTGCTGGTGCGCGCCGGCTGATGAGCGGTTTCTCCTTCAATCATTCTTGAGCGTTGATCCAGAAGCCGATTGCAGAATCCGATTGCAGGAACCGATTGCACGGTTGCCGTGGTTCGCGATAGCCTTCTTGTCGGCAAGGAGCAGGGATGAACAAGGCAAGCGAGAGCGGGTCGGCCTCCATCGATCCAGCGGCGATTCCACAAAGAAAGCTGTATACCGGGGCCACAATGCCAGCCGTCGGCCTGGGGACGTTCGGGTCCGATCATGTGACTCCGAGCCAGGTGGCGGAGGCGGTCAAGGGTGCGGCCGCGGTTGGCTACCGGCACTTCGATTGCGCCTCGGTATATGGAAACGAGGCGGAAGTTGGGTCTGCACTCGAAGAGATTGTGCAAGGCGGAATCAAGCGCGAGGAACTCTGGGTTACCTCGAAGTTATGGAACGACAAGCACGGTGAGGACGATGTGATCGCCTCGTGCCGCAAGTCGCTGGCCGACCTTCGCCTTGAGGACCTCGATTTGTATCTCGTGCATTGGCCTTTTCCCAACTTTCATCCGCCCGGCTGCGATGTCAGCTCCCGCAGCCCCGACGCCAAGCCCTATATCCACGAAAGCTATATGAAAACCTGGCGCAAGATGGAAGATCTGGTGGACATGGGCTTGGTGCGGCATATCGGCACGTCCAACATGACCATACCCAAGCTGAAACTTTTGTTGCGAGACGTTCGCATCCGGCCGGCGGTAAACGAGATGGAGCTGCACCCGCATTTTCAGCAGCCGGAGTTATTCAAGTTTGTCGTAGAAAACGGCATTCAGCCCATCGGCTACTGCCCCATCGGTTCTCCAGGGAGGCCCGAGCGCGACCGCACTGCGGAAGACACAACGCCCACCGAAGATCCGGTCATCGTGAAAATTGCGCAGGCGCACGGGATTCATCCCGCCGTGGTTTGCATCAAGTGGGCGGTGCAGCGCGGACAGACGCCGATCCCGTTTTCAATCCATCACTACCGGGCAAATCTCGCGGGGGCTGCCGGCGATCCACTGACGGACGAAGAAATGGGAGAGATCGCCGGAATCGACCGAAACTGCCGCTTGATCAAAGGGCAGGTCTTCCTATGGAAGGATGGGCAGGCCTGGGAAGACCTCTGGGACATCGACGGAGAGATCGCTCCGGCGTAAGATTGCGCTGGCGGAACTGTGCTTCGCATCGGCATGTAAACGGATACATCTATGAATGGGGAGCGGGGGGGAGCGGCGCAATGAAACAAACGATGACTGCGGCCTATTTGCCCGGCAACAGCACGGTCGAAATGCGCACAGTGCCCGTACCGGTTCCGGGCCACGGAGAAGTGCTGTTGCGCGTGAAGGCTTCGACGATCTGCGGCTCGGATATTCGATGTATCTATCGCGAGCACCTGGGGAAGGGCCCTGAAGGCTATCAGGGAGTGATCGCCGGCCACGAACCTTGCGGCCGGATCGTGGCCGCCGGCGAGGGCTGCCGCCGCTTCAAGACCGGGGATCGGGTGATTGTGTATCACATCTCCGGCTGCGGAGTGTGCAACGATTGCCGGCGTGGCTACATGATTTCATGCACGAGCGCCCAGTATCGCCGTGCCTACGGATGGCAGCGCGACGGCGGAATGGCCGAGTACATGATTGCGGAGGAGAAGGATCTGATCGCTCTGCCCGATGAGCTTTCTTTTGCCGATGGCGCGCAGGTGGCTTGCGGGTTCGGAACGGTCTATGAGGGTCTGGAAAAGATCGGAATCAACGGGAATCACGCCGTGTTGATTACTGGCCTAGGGCCGGTGGGCCTGGCTGCGGGCGCGCTCTGCCGCAAACTCGGCGCAACCAAAATCATCGGAATCGATGTGGTTCCGGAGCGCATGAAGATCGCCATTGACCTTGGCCTCTGTGACTCGGTGTTGCCGTCGGGGCCAAACAACGTGGCGCAGGTGAGGGAACTGACAGGCGGCTTCGGCGTGGAGCGCGCGGTGGATTGTTCGGCGCATGATTTGGCGCGGGCTACGGCGATTCGCGCCACGCGCAAGTGGGGAAAGATTGTTTTCATCGGCGAAGGCGGCAAGGTCGAAATCAATCCATCTCCCGACATGATTCACGATCAGAAGACGCTTTATGGATCGTGGGTCACCTCGACGTGGCTGATGGAAGAGTTGGTGGAGCGCCTGGTCCGTTGGAACCTGCATCCGGCCGATATCGTCACCCACCGGTTTCCGCTGGAGCAGGCCAGCGATGCTTATGCCCTGATGGCCTCCGGTAAGTGCGGCAAGGTGGCAGTCTGCGCGGATGAAGAGTTGACCGGGACCGGCAACCTGGCGCGGTAACGAGGAAACAAAACGATGACCGAGTTAGTCACTTCACCTGTAGCCTGCTGGGAGCGCCAACTTAGCGCCCTTCTGCCGCTGTTCGGGCATCGCAACTGGATCGTCGTTGCCGATTCGGCTTATCCCGCTCAATCGAAGCCCGGAATCGAAACGATTGCGGCCGGCGAAGATCAGATTCATGTGGTGCGGAAAGTCCTGGAGGCAATTACAGCGTGCAGTCACATCCGGGCAAATGTCTATGTCGACAAGGAGCTTGGCTTTGTCAAAGAGAACGATGCGCCGGGCATCGCGGATTACAAGCAGCAGCTCCATGAGGCCCTGCACGGATCGAGCGCCGAGCACCTTGAACACGACCGGATTATAGCCAGGCTGGATCAATCCGCCCAGGTCTTTCGCATTCTGGTGATCAAGACCAATATGACGATTCCGTACACTTCAGTCTTCTTCGAACTGGATTGCGGCTACTGGAACGCGGAGGCGGAAGAACGGCTTCGCCAGGCGATGATGGTTTCAATTGTGAAATAGGTCAAGCTAACTTGGAAGAAACAGAAGACCGCGAAGTTTGTATTTGAACGCGAACTGAACCATGAAAGGAATGAACCCGCAATGGCATTGAACAGGCGTGAGTTACTTCAATGGATGGGCGGCGCATGTTCCGCTCTTGCTCTCTCAAGATTTGCAAAGGGCCAGGCCGCGCAGGGCGGAAACTTTCTGCCCACGAGACAATCGCTCCAGGGCTACCGGATTCCGGACTGGTTTCGCGATGCGAAGTTCGGCATATGGGCTCACTGGGGGCCGCAGTCGGCCATCGAAGATGGGGATTGGTACGCCCGCAACATGTACATTCAAGGTTCGGATCAGTACTTGTACCACGTCGAGACTTACGGTCACCCGACAAAGGTGGGCTACAAGGATCTGGTCAATAACTGGAAGGCAGCCAAGTGGGACCCCGAACATTTGATGAGCTTGTATAAGAAGGCGGGCGCAAAGTACTTTGTCAGCATGGGCGTCCACCACGATAACTTCGACCTATGGGACTCGAAGTACACGCGGTGGAATGCGGTCAACATGGGCCCAAAGAGAGATATCGTTGGGACCTGGCAGAAGGCGGCGCGGAACCAGGGATTGCGTTTCGGAGTAAGTGAGCACCTCTGGATCAGTTACAAGTGGTTTGCCGTGAGTCACGGGTCGGACAAGACTGGCCCGCTGGCCGGCGTGTCGTACGACGGTGTGGATCCTCAATATGCCGACCTGTATCATGATGCCGATTGCGCAAGGTTCATTGACAAACTCGATTGGACCGACGAAGGCATTCCGGCCGCATGGCGCCAGCATTACCTTGACCGCATGACCGACCTCATCGACAAGTATCAGCCTGACCTGCTTTACACCGACGGTCACCTTCCATTCGAGGATTACGGGCTGAAGATGGTCTCGCACCTCTACAACGTGAGCGCCCAGTTGCACGGCGGACAGACGGAGGCTATTTATACCAGCAAGCTGGCCTCGGATTGCGCCATCGGCACGTGCCTGCTGGATCATGAACGCGGCGTTTCCGACCTGATCGCGGCGAACCCGTGGCAAACCGACACCTGCATCGGCCAGTGGCACTACAAGCGCGGGCAGAAATACAAGACGGCGAAGAAGGTCGTCGACTTGCTAGTGGATATTGTCAGCAAGAACGGTAACCTGCTGCTGAACTTCCCGCTGCCCAACTCCGGCGAACTGGACTTTGAGGAGATGACGACCCTCGAAGGAATCACTGCGTGGATGGCAGTGAACAGCGAAGGCATTTACAGCACGCGTCCGTGGAAGATCTACGGGGAAGGCCCATCCACCAAGGTCAAGATCGAATCGGGTAACTTCAACGAGGATAAACAGAAGGACCTCACTGCCGAGGATGTTCGCTTCACCGCCAAGAACGGCACGGTCTATGCTTTCGTGATGGGCTGGCCGGATAAGGCGGCAGTGGTCAATGCACTCGGTCTGGCAAGCCCGCAAAATGCCGGCAAGATTCGCAACGTGGAATTGCTGGGCCACAAGGGCGAACTCAAGTGGAAGCAGGACGAGGCATCCTTGAAGGTTGAAATGCCGGAGGAGAAAATCTCCGATGTGGGTATCACGCTGAAGGTCGAACTAGGTCTCTGACCGTCTGGTTATGTACCCGTAAAAAGTGTAGCGCCGGTCTCCTGACCGGCTGTAGCGCGGGCTTCCCAGCCCGCGCTCGCACCCCTCATAGCACCATTTCATCCGGTCAGAGACGTAGCATAGGAAAAGCCAATTCAGGTGCAGCGCTGCGCTTCAAGCCGGAACGGTTTGCTTTGCCTTTCGTTCGCGCCTGGGTTTGCGCACGCGCGCAGACTGCTCAGCGGCCAGCTCGCTCTCGGCGGAGTGCAAGTGGCGTTCCATGGCATTGCGCGCTTCGGTTGGGTGCCCTCCGCGAATCGCGCGGTAGATCTCCCGATGCGCCTCCAGGGAGTTCTTGCGGTCTCGCGCACGCTCGGCCGTCTTGCGCCGTTCGTCGTAGAGCGCTGTTGAAACCGTCTCCATCAGCGCTGCAAGGATGGGATTGCCGGATGCCTCAGCGATGGTCCGGTGAAAACGCACATCGTGAATCAGGTATTGTGCCGGGTCGTCGATGGTGGCGTACATCTCCGCCACTTCTTCCGCCAGCACGGTGAAATGTTCTTCTTTGCCGCGCTCGGCCGCAAGAGCCGCCAGACTGGTCTCGATCAGCTTGCGTACCTCGAACATCTGCCAAGCCTTGAATCCGTGCAACGCGCCCAGCAATCCAAGCGACGATTTTCCGATCTCCGGCGGGCCATCCGACACGAAGGTTCCCACACCATGGCGTACCTTCATTACGCCCATTGCGGCTAGATAGCCGATGCCCGTCCGCAGGCTCGCGCGGCTGATCTTGAGCATCTTGGCGAACTCGCGCTCCGGCGGAATCCTGTCGCCGGGCTGCAGGGTGCCGTCTTCGATCTTTGCCCGAATGTGGTTGACTACCTGGGCGGTCAGTTGGGTGTCGAGAATCCCCGCCTGGTCAGCTTGCATAGCGCTTAAATCCTGAGTCAAAATGTGCGCCGTCCGTCCGCATACTGAGCGTAGCACCAGCAAGCGATCTTTCCCATTCATCGGCGAGGCCGCCGGTCGATTTTCTACGGGTTGCAGATTCAAGTGGTCCGACCTCTCACGGGCAATTGTACATCGGAGAGCCCGGCCGATCCAACCGCGCAAACGTGTGGAGTTCTCCATCGGCTCTGCCGCACAAAGCCCGGCAATTTCCGCCGGATTCGACAGTGCAACGGGTTACGGTTTTCCTTGCACTACGTCATTTTCGAGTGTGCCTATGGGGTCGATGGTGATGCGTATTCGATCTCCGGCAGCCAAAGTGAAAGAATCCGGCGGGACGATGCCAGTCCCCGTCAGCAGGAAGGCGCCAAAGGGAAAGCTGTTGTCGCGGAATAGGTATTCGGCAAGAGTGGATGGAGCGCGCTTCAGCTCGGCGAGTGTTGTGGCGCCAGAAAACTCGGTGCGGCCATGGCGCACGATCTCCAGGCGAATGGGTGTTGAGGTTGGCAGCGTCTCACGGCTGATGAGGACGCAGGGGCCCAATCCGCAACTGCCGTCATAGACCTTCGCCTGGGGAAGGTAGAGCGGGTTTTCTCCTTCGATGTCCCGCGAACTCATGTCGTTGCCGATGGTGTATCCGATGATCTGGCCCCTGGGATTGATGAGCAGCGTGAGTTCCGGCTCTGGAACCGACCATGCGGCGTCGCTGCGAATGCGAACATGGTCTCCGGGGCCGGCTACACGGCTTGCGCTGGCCTTGAAGAAAAGCTCTGGACGCTCCGCCGCATAGACGCGATCGTAGAAGTCGCCTCCGCCCGCACTTTTCGATTCTTCCATGCGCGCACTGCGGCTGCGGTAATACGTGACGCCCGCTGCCCACACTTCCTGGTTGCCAATGGGCGCCTCGATCTTCGCGTGCGCAAAATCTTCAGCGGCTTCGCCCTTTTCGATGATGGAGAGAAGATACCCGTGCAGATCGTCCCGTGTAACGAGCGCATCCCACGAAGGCGCCGGAACCCGGAAGTAGATTCCGTCGTGTTCCACAAAAGGTCCGTTGCTGGTACGGTAAAGTTTCATGGGCACTCCTCCAATTTCGAGATGATCTTGTTAACGTCATAGACACAGCCGCCCCACACGCCTCCACTGGTCTGCACCAGCGCAGCCCAGAGACGCGTGTCGTCGGGCAGAAGCGGATGCGGACGCAAGTCCGTGCGCGGCTTCCGCTCCGCAAGCAGGTGTGAGCCTGCTTCGGCGCCAAAGATCGTATCCGGGTCACCGATGAGATTGACTGAGCCGGTCAGGTTCGCGCGATCGATCACGATTTCAATCTGATCGCCTTCCTGAACTTTTCCGATTGGTCCGCCAGCGAGAGCCTCGGGAGATATATGGCCGATGCAAGCCCCGGTGGAGACACCGCTGAAGCGCGCATCGGTCAATACGGCCACATGTTTGCAGTGGGGGAGCTGCTTGAGCGCCGCGGTAATCTGATAGATCTCCTGCATACCAGCGCCCGCGGGCCCACCGCAAATGAGGACAATCACATCGCCCTGCGCGACTCGCCCCGTCTTGATAGCCTGGATCGCCGTCTCTTCCGAAACAAAAACTCTGGCTCGGCCAACATGACGATAGACATGGTTCTCGTCGACGAGCGAGGGATCGATCGCGGTGCTCTTGATGACCGAGCCCTCCGGCGCAAGATTGCCCACCGGAAAGCAGATGGTAGAAGTCAGCCCTCTTGACCGTGCGCGGCCGGGCGACATGATTACATCGTCGGGATCGATGCCGTCCTGCTCTTTGAGCTTGCGACGCAGTTCATGGCGCCGCGAACTCTGTTCCCACCAATCGAGAGATGCACCGAGTGTTTCTCCGGAGACAGTCTTCACGCTTGTGTCGATAAGTCCTGCCGCCCGCAGGTGCAGCATCGCTTCCGGCACGCCGCCGGCAAGAAAGACTTGCACCGTGGCGAAATTGCGAGGTCCGTTGGGGAGCGCATCGACTAAACGGGGCGCCTGGCGATTTACCTCGGCCCAGTCGGAGGCCGTGGGCCGCTGCAAACCCGCCGCATGGGCAATAGCTGGGATATGCAGCAGAAGGTTCGTCGATCCTCCGAAAGCGGCGTGGAGCACCATGGCGTTCCGGATTGCCGGCTGCGTCAAGATATCCTCAGTGCCGATGCCTAACTGATGCAAACGCAGAATTGCGCGGCCTGAGCGTCGAGCGGCGTCCAGCCAGATGGGCTGGCCTGAGGGCGCGAGCGCGGTATGAGGCAACGCGAGCCCGAGCGCCTCGCCAACCACCTGGCTGGTTGCCGCGGTACCCAGGAACTGGCATCCGCCGCCAGGAGAAGCGCATGCGCGGCAACCCACTTCGGCGGCGTATTCCAACGTGATTTGATTTTGAGCGAAGCGCGCACCGATGGTTTGAACTTTTCCCGCATCCTCGCCCGACTCCGGCAAAAGTGTGACGCCTCCGGGGACAAGAACGGAAGGATTCTTTCCCGAGGATGCGAGCGCCATCATCATGGCGGGCAGTCCCTTGTCGCAGGTGGCGATGCCGACAACTCCCTTGCCGGTTGGGAGCGACCGCATCAGGCGGCGCAGCACAATCGCAGCATCGTTGCGAAAGGGCAGCGAGTCCATCATGCCGGCTGTGCCTTGCGTGCGGCCATCGCAGGGATCGGTGCAAGCCCCGGCAAAGGGAACGGCGTGCAGCGCCTTCAATTCACGGGCGGCCTCTGCCACAAGCAGGCCCACTTCCCAGTGTCCGGTATGGAAACCGAGAGCAATGGGCTCTCCATTGTCGGCGCGCAGGCCGCCATGAGTGCTGAGGATCAGAAACTCTGGATCGAGAAGGCGATTCGGGTCCCAACCCATGCCGGCATTCTGACTTAAGCCGAAAAGATTCCCCGAAGGCTGAGTAAGCAGCATCTCCGCGGAGAGTGGCAGGAGTCCGGCTGGGCCGTGCGCATAAGTGGCAACGTTGAGGAGACCGGGGTCCGCCGTTTCCAGCACGGAACTGAGCGATAGGTTTGCGATGAGAAGGCCCTTTCAACTTCAAGTATAAGGACGAACTTGCGATTGGAGTAGTTTGTCCAGGAGATGTTATAAAGCTTGGGTGGAGAGAGAAGCGCAAAACTCGGTACGGCGTGAACCGGGTTTGCGGCGCCGCTGGGTGTTTCTTATGCCCGCGGTCTTCGTCACCTATAGCCTTGCTTATCTCGATCGAGCGAATTATGGGTTTGGCGCGGCCGCCGGGTTGGCTAAGACGCTCCACATCAGCGATGCCCGATCGGCATTTCTAGGGTCGCTCTTTTTCCTCGGCTATTTTCTCTTTCAGATACCAGGGGCGGCCTACGCGCGGCGCAAGAGTGCAACGCGGCTGGTGTTTTTTGCGCTGCTGAGCTGGGGCGTTCTGGCGGCTTTGACGGGCGTCATCCGGGAATTCTGGCTCCTGGCGCTCGACCGGCTGCTGCTAGGCGTGGCGGAGAGCGTTATTTTTCCATCCATTCTGATTCTGCTGACAAACTGGTTTACGCGCACGGAGCGGTCACGGGCAAATGCAATTTTCATTCTCGGAAACCCAGTGACAGTCTTGTGGATGTCCGCGGTTACCGGTTTCCTGATCAAGGCTGTCGGTTGGCAGATGACGTTCGTTTTCGAAGGAATTCCTTCGATTGTCTGGGCATTTGTCTGGGCGCTTGTGGTGCGCGACCGCCCGCGAAAAGCGCCTTGGCTGAGCAAGCAATGCTGCGGCCAACTTGAGAGCGAGCTTGAACTGGAGCAGCAGGCGCTCCCGCGCATGGCAAACTTTCGAGCGACTCTTCGGTTGCCGGGCGTACTTCTGCTTTGCATTCAATATTTGTTCTGGAGCGCGGGGCTCTATGGCTTCGTGCTGTGGTTGCCTACGATGATCCGGGCGGGATCGGCCCGCGGGATCGAAACTGTAGGCCTGCTGAGCGCGGCGCCCTTTTTGCTGGCGATCGTTCTGATGCTGGCAGTCGCGCATTTTTCCGATCGAACGCTCAGCCGCAAGAATTACATCTGGCCGTTTATGGTTCTCGCCGGGATTGCGCTGTTTGTCTCGTTTATGACTGCGGGGCGCAATTTCTGGTTGGCGTATGCCTTCTTGATTATTGCCGGCGCCTGCATGTATGCGCCCTACGGTCCATTCTTCGCGATTGTGCCGGAGATGCTGCCGAACAACGTCGCGGGAGAAGTCATAGCTCTTATCAATAGCTGCGGAGCATTGGGCGGGTTTGCCGGCACATGGATGGTTGGCCTGCTGCAGGCACTTACCGGCAATTCGCGCGCCGGTTATTTCTTCATGTCCATGTCGCTGCTGCTGGCCGGCGCAATCATCCAACATCCCGCCTTCATCCGGCGTTCATGCGATTGACCTGAGCCAGGGCGCGGCAGTTCGCGCGGGACGGCCCAGCCTGTTATGGTCAGGGAGGAAACCTTCATGAATCCTCCTTAGGACCCCCGGCATGGGCAAGCGTTGGCGAATCCGGATACTCTTGTTTCTGGCCGTTCTCGGCCCCGGATTTATTACCGCCAATGTCGATAACGACTCCGGCGGCATCCTCACTTACTCCCAGGCTGGTGCGCAGTACGGGTACACCCTGCTGTGGACCATGATTCCCATCACCATCGCGTTGATCGTGGTGCAGGAGATGTGCGCCCGCATGGGCGTGGTCACCGGCAAGGGTTTGAGCGACCTGATCCGCGAGGAGTTTGGCCTGCGGCTCACCTTTGTGCTGATGGTGATGCTGGTGGTGGTCAATTACACCAACGTGGTCACGGAGTTTATCGGCATCGCCGGTTCGATGCACCTGTTTCATGTGTCCAAGTTCATCTCTGTTCCCTTGTGCGCCGGGCTGGTCTGGTACATGGTGGTGCGCGGCAGCTACAAGAGCACTGAAAAAATCTTCATCGTTGCCTCATTGGTTTATATCTCTTACATATTTGCCGGCGTGCTCTCGCAGCCAAGCTGGCACGATGCCTTGCTGGCCACGGTCCAGTTACCGCAAAAAACGGTTTGGAAAGACAAGGCCTATATGTACATGGCCATCGGCGTGGTGGGCACCACCATTGCCCCGTGGATGCAGTTTTACTTGCAGTCGTCGATCGTGGAGAAGGGCATTCGCGTAAAAGACTACGCGGCCTCGCGGCTGGACGTGATTATCGGCAGCCTCTTCACAGACGTTGTGGCCTGGTTCATCATTGTGGCCTGCGCGGCCACGCTCTTTGTCCACGGGATGGGAGCGATCCAGGTGGCTTCTGACGCGGCTGAAGCAATGCGCCCCCTGGCCGGTGACTACGCCTTTATTCTCTTCGCGTTCGGACTGTTCAACGCCTCGCTGTTCGCCGCCTCCATCCTGCCGCTCTCCACGGCTTACACCGTGTGCGAGGGACTGGGGTTCGAATCGGGCGTGGATAAGAACTTCAAGGAAGCGCCATTCTTCTACTGGCTCTATACGCTGCTGATTGTGGGCGGCGCCGCCACAGTGCTGCTGCTGCCGGACGCGCAACTCATCAACGTGGCGATTCTCTCCCAGGTGCTGAACGGCGTATTGCTGCCCGTGGTCATCATCCTGATGCTGATGCTCATCAACCGCACCGACCTCATGGGCGAACACAAAAACTCCCGCATCTGGAACGTCATCGCCTGGGGAACCAGCATCATCGTGATCGGGATGACGCTGGTCATGTTGTGGGGGATGATGCCCGGACACTAGTTCTTTGGCCGTATGAAAATGTTCCTTTTGGAAATGTAGCGCCGGCCTCCTGGCCGGCTGTAGCGTGGGCCTCCCGGCCCACGTTCGTTCATTGGATAGAACATCTTCATCCGGTCGCGGCACTAGCGAATTCCATGTTCATAATTGAGCTGTCATCCTATATTCTCTACATGAGGGGGTACCGGTGAGATGGAGCTTCTTTCCGAAGTCGCCGTGCTGTAGGATATGCCCGAGAAGGGGCTTCTTCGCGGCCAGGTTGGAACCGTCGTTGAACTGCTCGCGCCCTCCGTGGCCGAGGTTGAGTTCAGTGACGACCAGGGACGCACCTACGCCATGGCTGCATTGCGGACCGAGGAATTGATTCGCCTCCACCACCGCCCGTGCGAGCGGGTAGCCTAGGAGCGGCGCGGGACTGCGCGTTCAGAGGTACTGAGCTACTAGCTGGCGTCGTCCAAGGAATCAGGGTCGGGAATGCTCCGGCCAGCATATCGCAAGAATATATCGTTGACGAGACATGCCGGTTGCTGGGATCTCAGCATTCGCCACCCCTCTGTCTCGTTCGAGACGAAGGATGCCCAAATGCGGGGGAATCCCAGTTCTTCGACAGCATCTTCAAAGCTCTTGTTCATGGCCTGGAAGTTGTCCCGTGTGAGGTGCCAGCGCGGATCAACAACGCTCCTGAACCGTTCATAGCAATCGAGCACCACTGCGACGAGTGACTTGAAATACTCGGAAGATATTTGGTCAGCATCCGCAAGAACAGTTCCATTCTCGGCTCTTTGGTCAGGCAAAACGACGACATGCGAAGGTGCGCGTCGACGAAGTTGCAGAGAGAGGTCTTCGCGAAGATGCTCCATCGTGACTCGGTCCAGGGGATTCAAACCCTTATGAATAGAGTCATTTCTGATCTCCACAAAGAAGCGGGCCAATGGGTCAAGTTTCAGCCTGGCTTGGGCCTGTTCATACCAATCGCTAAAACCGTCAACGTCACTCATCGTCGCCTGCAAGGCGAGGGTCACGCTCCGCGCTGCGGAAGCAAACGCGCTAAAGAAACACCGTGCCTGGAAACTAAGCCGCTTCGTCTTGCAGAGTTCATCGAGAAAGAACTCTGCTTCACGCAGCTTCTCTTCGGCTATTCCGAATGATTGGCTGATGGCTCATCATACCGGGAATTCATTGATTGCGGATGCCCCAGATTCAGATTCCCAGACCTGTAAAGGATCGTAATTAATCTTTACGCCACGGCGAGCCGCTTGAGCTGAATACGCCCAGCAGGAATCTGCGCGAGATCGTAGTGAGCCTGCTGCGTAATCCAGCTCTGCGCGCTGCCGCCAAAGACCTGGGAGAGCCGTATGGACCTCTCCGGCGAGATGCCGCGCTTGCCGTTGACCAGTTCGGAGAGAGTGGTGCGCGTGACGCCCAGGGCCCGCGCCGCTCGCGTGATGGTGAGGCCGAGCGGCTCGATGCACTCGCAAAAGAACAACGCTGCCGGGATGAGGCGGATTCTTCATCGGCATGGTGTCCCAAAATTCATCTTTTCCTTGTAGCCCAGATGGGCTACAATATCGCCATGGCCACAAATGCCGTTGTCCGTTCCAGAATCAGCGTTGAAGTGAAAGAGAAGGCGACCGCCGTGCTCGATGAGATGGGCCTCACGGTCTCCGACGTGATGCGCATCGTTCTGACCAGAGTCGCAAACGAGAACGCCCTGCCGTTCGACTTGAAGCCCAACAAGCTTACCCGAGAGACCATGCGCAAGACCGCTCAGGGCGTAGAAGTACATCAAGCCAAGGATGCCGCTGACCTCTTCAACAAGCTGGGAATCTGATGCAAGGTGAGAATCAGATGCGTTCGCCGAGCTATTCAACCCAATTTCATCGCGACGTGAAGCGGCTTCAGAAGAGAGGCAAGGACCTCGAAAAACTGAAAGTACTGATCGAGCTTTTGCTCGCCGGGCATCCCTTGCCGCCGCAATATAAAGATCATCCGCTCAAACGCAATTGGGCCGGATACAGAGATGCGCACGTTGAACCGGATTGGGTGCTTATCTACTCCACCACCGATGAAAAAGTTCATCTGGAGCGGACTGGAACCCATGAAGAACTCTTCGAAAACTATTGATCCGGCTACAGCAGCTTTCCCGCGGCCAGGTCGCGAATGAGGCCGCGATCGGCGGTGAGAAAGTCGTAGCCGGGCAGTTCTTCGAGCTTGGTCCAGCGCACCTGCTGAAAGATGCGGTTCACGATCTCACCGGAAAACTCATGGACCGCAAAGAACTGCAAGTCGACTGCGCCGCCATGGCGGTAGTTGTGGCGGATGTGCGTGATGCGGGGGCCAATGACGGCTTGAATACCAAGCTCTTCATCCAGTTCGCGGGCAAGCGCCTCTTCAGGGCTCTCGCCGGCCTCGATCTTGCCGCCGGGGAACTCCCACTGCAACGCCATGGGTTGATCCGCACGGCGTTGACCGATGAGGACTTCGCCGCCGCGCACGATGAGCGCAGCCGCAACAAAACGAAGGGCGGGGCCGACGGGCCGGGCGTTGGAATTTGGCGGGGCTTCTTCCACAACTCTAGTGTAAACGCACTAATGGAGTTGCAAAGATCACACGCCGTGTTGCTTCCCAACCCCACCGGCCAAAGCCGGTCTATTGCTCAAAATCGAGACCCTGGGGCACCCGGCCCGTTCAGAGATTTCCTACGGTTTCGGTTGAGCGGCTAGCCACTGGTCGAGACTCGGTTCCTGAAGGGCGCGGAGCTCGATGCAGCCTTTGATGTGTTCGATGGCGTGCTTGAGGGCAACATCGGAGGCGGCAACTTTGTGGGTGGCGAAGAACGCCGCGACGTCGTCTCGATCGGCAGCAGAGCAGAAAGCGCCGGTGTAGCGCACGACAATTGATCCCATTCCGGCGGCGAACTGGGCCTGGACCTTGTCCCAATTGTTCTTGATATAGGCCCATGCCAGGCCGCGGGTTTCTTCGCGTTGCAGCGCAATGGCGAACTGGATGGCGGCGTCCTGGTTGCGGACCTTGGCGGAGACAGCGTAGTCCAGGGAGCGCTGAACGAGGGCCGGGTTCTGGAACTGGGCGAGAAGGCGCAGTGCTGTTTCCTGGGACTCAGGGTTGGTTGAGGTTTCAAAGACCTTTTGCAGGCGGTCAAAGAGAGCGGAGTCGCCGTTGCGGGCGGCAACGTAGAGAGCAGTCTGGCTCAGCGTGGGATCGACCGAGGCAGGATCGTTCAGATATTTTTCAACGATCTGTTGGGCCTGGGCGAGGACGGCGGGGTCGTTGCCATAGTAGCCGAGGACGCCGAAGAGCTGAGAACGCAGCTCGCGGGTGTTGGGCGCATCCGCTTCCGATGGAGGGCCGAGCCTGGCGTACTCCGGAGCAAAGGTTTTGCGAATCCAGGAGGAGAGTGCGGCTTTCTCTTCAGGGGTTGAGGCGACCTGCTCATAGATGGTATTGACGCCGCTGAGGGCGGTGCTCACCACATCGGAGTTGGGGTCCGCCTTGACGGCGGCAACGAGGTTGAGATAGTCGGTCACGGTGGCTTTGTTGGCGCGAAGTTGCGCCCATTCATCGCCAATGAAGCTGATGCGCTCAGTGGGGGTAAGGCTGGATTCCGCCGCGGATACCAGTGCGGCATAGGCACTGGGCGGATAGGCGCTGCGATAGTAGCCCTTGCCGCCGGCATTGGCAAAGAAGAGGCTGGCGGCGGGCAGGTTCAAAGTGGAATCGGCGGGGGTGAGCAGCTGACAGTCCTGCTCCTTCGGAGTCTTAAAGCAGACGGGGAGGGTCCATTTCTGGGCTGGATCGGGCTGGGCGCTTGGGCTGAGGAAGAAGCGCTTCTGGGAAACCGAAACTCGCCGCGGCGAGCTGGCGGCCGGATCGCCGAAGGTAAGCAGGGGCGCGCCGGCCTGGGCGACGAGGCTCTCCATGATCTTGTCCACAGGCTTGTGGCTGGCCGCGGTCTGGGCGTTCCAGAAGTCCTCCGCAGTGGCGTTTGCGTAAAGGTGGGCTGAAAGATAGGCATGCACGCCCTTGCGAAAGGTTTCCGCGCCGAGGTAGTTCTCCACGGTGAGCAGGACGTCGCTGGCCTTGCCGTAGGCAATGCCGTCGAACATCTCGTTGATCTCGTCGGGGGTGTCGGCCTTGGCGCGGATGGCGCGTGTGGTGGGCTGGGCGTCGAGATTCAGCGTGTCGTCCTCGCCGGCGGCCACGGATTGATCGATGTTCCACTCCGGGTGCATGGCGGCTACGGGCTTGTTCTCCATCCAGGTGGCGAAGCCCTCGTTGAGCCAAATGTTGTCCCACCACTGCATGGTGACCAGGTCACCGAACCACTGGTGGGCCATCTCATGAGCGATGACCAGAGCGACTTCCTTTTTTGCGCCGACGGAGGCCGTTTTGGGATCGAGCAGCAAGTCGGTCTCGCGGTAGGTGATGGCGCCGAAGTTTTCCATGGCGCCGGCCTCGAAGTCGGGCAGGCCGATGAGGTCGAGCTTCTTCAGGGGATAAGGAATGCCGAAGTAGGTGTTGTAGTAGTGAAGCACGTATTTGGCGATATCGACGCCGTAGGGGGTAAGGGCGACTTTGTCCGGGGTGGAGCAGACGCGGATGGCCACGCCATCCTGGCTACCGGCGGTGCACTGGAAGTCGCCCACAAGGAAGGCGACAAGGTAGGTGGACATCTTTGGAGTGGTGAAAAATTTAAGGGTGTGCTTGGCGGCGGCTGGGCCGGGTGTATCGGTCTCGATGGGGCTGTTGGAGATGGCGGTATCGGCCGCATCGATGACGAGAGAAACGTCGTAGGTGGCTTTGAAGGCGGGCTCGTCGAAGGATGGGAAGGCGCGGCGGGCGTCGGTAGCCTCGAACTGAGTGACGGCATAGTTGCGGCGCGCGGTCTTGGAGAGATAGAAGCCGCGCAAATCGTTGTTGAGGATGCCGGTGTAGGCGATGGCGAGGGTGGCTTGGCCGGCGGGGAGTTTTTCAGGGAAGGTGAAGGTGGCTTGTTCCTTGTCTTTGTCCAGGGAGACGGCGGCTGTTTGCTGCTTGCCGCCGGCGGTGACGGTTACGCTTTGGAAGGCGATCTCGGCGGCGTTGAGGGTGATGTGATCGGCGGGTTCGGCTAGGGTCACGTCGATGGTTTCAACGCCGGAGAAGGTCGCTGCCTTGAGGTCGGGCGTGAGAGTGAGTGTGTAGTGCTCAGGGCGGACGGTATCGGGGAGGCGCTGGGCGGCTGCTGAACCGGCGGCCGCGAGGAAAAGGCAAGCAAGCGTGGCTGCGGATGCAAGAAGTGGGCGAAACGAAAAGAAGGGACGGCAAGAATTCATTCAATCCTCATGGAGGTCAGCGCAGTGGTCGAGCAAGGAACTCGTGCGGTGCATTCCAACCGGTATTTGAGCCTGGCGATGAAGATTTGGCAGCTTTAGCGGCGGCGGTGCGCTGACTTTGACATTGTAAGGCAGTTGGTGACCGGCTGGGGTGGGCGCGTGGGCGGGGAAGGTCAACCGCTCCTGTAGAGTTGGAAGAGATACGGCATAGTTCCGGTATTTGATCTTCTCGCCCCAGGCGCCACTCTTTTGACCACTCCTTTTAACTCGGATGCTTTGGCAAACCCCGATGCGCTGGCTGAGTTGCTGCGGTCGGTGTTTGGGTTTGCTCGGTTCAGGGCGAATCAGGAGGCGGTTTGCCGGGCGGCGATTGCGGGGCGGGATCTGCTGCTGGTGATGCCGACGGGGGCGGGGAAGAGTCTTTGCTACCAGTTGCCGGCAATTGCACGGGGCGGGACGGCGCTGGTGATCAGCCCGCTGATTGCGCTGATGGAAGACCAGGCGGCTAAGCTGGCTGCGCTGGGCCTGCGGGTGGCGCGGATTCATTCGGGGCTGGATCGAGGGGTTGCGCGGCAAGCTTGCGTGGATTATTTGCAGGGGAGCCTGCAGTTCCTATTCATTGCGCCGGAGCGGCTGCGGGTGCCTGGGTTTGCGGAGATGCTGGCCAAGCGGAAGCTGGCGCTGATTGCGATCGACGAGGCGCATTGCATCTCGCAATGGGGGCACGACTTCAGGCCGGACTACCGGATGCTCGGGCAGCACTTGCCGGGCTTGCGTGGGGGGGACAATGCAGCGCCGGTGTTGGCGCTGACGGCAACGGCGACGCCGTCGGTGCAGGCGGACATTCTGGCGCAACTGGGGATGGTGGAGCCGGTCAAGTTCATTCACGGATTCAGGCGGGAAAACCTGGCGATCGAGGTGGTGGAGGTTCCGGTTCCAGACCGGGCGGGGGCGATTGCGAGGTTATTGGCTGACGCTGGGAGGCGGCCGGCGATTGTGTATGCGACTTCAAGGAAGAATGCCGAGCGGCTGGCGGAGGAGCTGTCTCGTACGCCTTCGATGGGTGGGAATCCGGGGCGAGCAACTGGGAGGATTGCGGCGGCGGCATATCACGCCGGACTCGATGCGGAGACGCGGGAGCGTGTGCAGACGGCCTTCCAGGCGGGGGAGCTGGAGGTGGTGGTGGCGACGATCGCGTTCGGAATGGGGATCGACAAGGCGGATATACGGACGGTGATCCACGCGGGGCTGCCGGGGACTCTGGAAGGCTACTATCAGGAGATTGGGCGAGCGGGGCGCGATGGGGCGTTGAGCCGGACCTATTTGATGCATAGCTATGCGGACCAGAGGACGCACGACTTTTTTCTGAATCGGGACTATCCGCCGGCGGAGCATTTGCAGCAGGTGTTCAAGGCGCTGGGCGAGGAGCCTGTCGCGGTGGAGGAGCTGCGGGCAAAGGCCGGGCTGGGTGAGGAGGAGTTCGACAAGGCGCTTGAAAAACTGGAGATCCACGGCGGCGCGCGGATGGACTTTGGCGGCAACGTGACGGTGGGTGGGACGGGCTGGAAGAAGACATATGCTGTGCAGGCGCAGTACCGGGCAGAGCAGTTTGAGAAGGTGCTGCGGTTTACTGTGCAGAACGAGTGCCGGATGGGGGCGCTCGTCAAGCACTTTGGCGACGTGGGGGATGCGAGCCGCCCATGCGGGGTGTGCGATGTGTGCGATCCGGAAGGGGCGGTGCTGCGGCTGTTCCGGCGCGCAACGGCAGAGGAACGTGGGATAGCACAGGCGATTGTGGACGATCTGCGGCCGGTGAACTATAAGGCGGCGGGAACGCTGCAACGGAGTCTCGACCTGGTGGGCAGGATAAGCCGGGAAGATTTCGATGGACTGCTGGGAGCGATGGTTCAGGCGGGGCTGATTGAGATTGAAGAGGCTGAGTTCGAGAAGAATGGGGAAGTGCTGAAATTCCGCAAGGTGCGGCTGACGGAAGCGGGACGGGAGCCTCGGGCGGGGACGAATTTGGAACTTTTGATCAGCGACGGGATTGTGGAGGAATTTGGGGGACGCGTTCAGGCTCCTTCGCGGGCTAGAAAGGCGAAGGCTGGAAAAATTGCAGTACAGGCCGGCCCGGCGAAAGCAGGACTCGCTCCGCCTGAACCTGTGAAGGCTGCAATTGCTCGTGACTCTGGAGCGAAGGCGGCAGCGGCTCCGCTGACAGCGAGTGAGGAAGCGCTGGCAGTTCGGATCAAAGAGTGGCGCGCGGCGGAGGCCAAGCGGCTAAGGGTTCCGGCGTATGTAGTTTTGCACGATCGGACAGTGACGGCCCTGGCGCAGGCGCGGCCGGGGAATCCGAAGCAGTTGCTGGCCATCGATGGGATGGGGCCTGCGAAGGTGGAGAAATTTGGCGAGGCTATTCTGGGGATGTGCGGGGCGGGGAAGTGAAAAACGGGTTGCAAGTGTTTGTTGTGTGTGTTAGTTTATGTCTATGTCTACTCAAGGGGTACATCCAGTCGTAAATGCTGGGGCCATTCGGGAGTTCATTCGCAAGCGCTATGTGGAGCCTGCGCGGCGCCGGCATGAGACGTTGTTGACGCTGCGGGCCGGGGATATTCACCGCGAACTGGGGCTTAGGAACCGTGTGCCCAACGTGTGCCAGGTGATGGAGTCGAAGCTGCTGGAAAAAGAGGCTGGGGTCAGGGTCAGCTCGAAGCAGGGGCCTCCTAGCGGACGGGGAACGACCGTTACGCTGACGTACGAAGTGAATCTGGCCGGCGTGGGACCGGCGCCGAGAGGTAGAGCGGGTGACGGTGAGGTTGCGGCAGAGCCGGGGCATTCTGGTCGGCAGCATCCTTTGCCTGAGCATCCGGGAGTGGGCTTGTTTTTCGGGCTGCGCGGCCTTGGAGCGGACCTTTTTGCCGCCGAGGGCGGTGGAGAGGCATGGCTGGCGCGGGAGCGGGCGGACTTTTACGGGCCCGGCAAGAAGGAACTCGCGTGAGCCGCGTTTACTGGGATTCGATGGTCTTCGTCTATTGGTTGGAGAATCACCCGAGTTATGCTCCGAGAGTGGAACATATCTTTCAGTCGATGTTAGCTCGCGGAGACGCGTTTTGCGCGAGTTACTTATCGATTGGCGAAGTGCTTGCCCGGCCGCTGAAAGAAAAGCAAACGCAACTGGCGGCGCGTATCGAGCAATTCTTCGACAGCGGACTGGTGGAGATGCTGCCCTTCGACCGCAAGGCAGCTTCGGAGTTCGCCAGGTTGCGGGCAACGATCAAGGTAACTCCGGCAGACGCTATTCATCTTGCTTGTGCGGGCACGGCAGGCGTCGATCTGTTTCTAACTCACGATCTGGGATTGCATAAATTGCAGGTCCCGGGGATTCAGTTCATTGCCGGACTCGATGTGAATGTGTTTTGAATTTGGGACATCTTCGACCTGCAAAAGCGCGAACCCCCATCGATGGATGGGGGTTCGTTTTTGTGCCCATGAATTCTATGCAACGCGTTCAATGACGACGGATTCGAGCACGACGGGCTTGTGGGGCTTGTCCTGGGCGCCGCGAGGGACGAGGGAGATTTTGGTGACGATCTCCTGGCCTTCAACGACTTCGCCGAAGATGGTGTGGTTGCCGGTGAGCCAGGGGGTGGGGGCGACGGTGAGAAAGAACTGGCTGCCGTTGGTGTTGGGGCCGGAGTTGGCCATGGCCAGTTTGCCGGGCTTGTCGAATTTGTGCGGAGCGCCCTTGGTTTCGTCCTCAAAACGGTAGCCGGGGCCACCCATGCCGGTGCCCGCCGGGTCGCCGCCCTGGATCATGAAGTCGGGAATGACGCGGTGGAAGACGGTCCCGTCGTAGAGCTTGCTGGTGGATTTGGCGCGGGTGGTGGGGTGGGACCACTCCTTGGCGCCCTCGGCCAGGGCAATGAAGTTGGCGACGGTGATGGGCGCGTCGGCCTCGAAAAGACGGACGGTGATTTTGCCTTCGGTGGTCGAGAAGACTGCGTAGGTTCCTGCTGCGAGTGCCATTGAGACTCCTGTGTTTGGTTTTGGGCTTTCGGGGTTCCCAGAATACGGTTGAGATTCATGGTCTCCCAATCTTTTAGCAAAGAACGCTAAAAGGATGGTGCAGCCAATTAGACTCCATTGTTTAGCGCATTCCCAGGTTTCAAAATCGAGAACTGGGGCACCCTGCGTAGATACAAGTTGCGGTCGCTGTGAATCACGGTTTCTGCGCAGCGGGCAGGGCAGAGTGGACTGTGGGAACTGCCGGGGCTGCGACGGCCGGGGGTGGTGGCATGGGCTGGCCTTCGCGAACGATGGTGACTTTCTTGAGCACCACAGGCGTGAGCGGCTTGTCCTGGCCATCGCGCTGAACGCGTGCGATGGCTTTGACGACATCGACGCTCGGCTCGTCGCACTGGCCGAAGAGGGTGTAGTGCTGGTTGAGCGAGTCGACGGCTTGCTCGGTAATGAAGAACTGGCTGCCGTTGGTGTTGGGGCCGGAGTTGGCCATGGCCAGCTTGCCCGGCTGGTCGAAGTTCAGGTTGGGATCGAATTCATCGTCGAAGCTGTAGCCGGGGTCGCCCATGCCTGTGCCTGCGGGGTCACCGCCCTGAACCATGAACTCGGGGATGACGCGATGGAAGGTCGTGCCGTTGTAGAGCGGCTTGTTGTGCTGCTTTTTCTTGGTTGTGGGGTCTACCCAGTCTATTGTGCCCTCGGCCAGGGCGATGAAATTGGCCACGGCCTTGGGGGCTTGCCTCTGGTAGAACTGGCAGGTGATGCGGCCCATGGAGGTATCCATGACCACGGTGGGACCGTTGGGGTGGACGAGCGCGGCGGCGGTTGCCGCAGGCGCGTCGGGCAGGTCGTCAGCGGGTTTAGTGGACTGCTGGGCCAGGGCCGAGGTGGAAAAGGCCACGGATAGAGCGGAAATGAGAAATGTATACGTGAGTTTCATGCCGTGTTTGAGGGTAAATCATGGGCCGGGGCGACGGCTAGGGATCAGGGAACAGCGGACCGGCCTGCGATTCTCCGACCTTACGCCGTCCCAGGTCTAAGAATCGAGACCTGGGGCACCCAGATGGTTTCTAGACAAGGCGGAGGAAGCGGTCGGTGCGGAGGCCGGCGCCGGGGAAGAGCATGTCGAGATTCGAGGCGCCGAGGGTTTTGGATACGGCTTCGCCGAGGACCTGGCGGAAGTCGGTGGTGACGGCGAGGTCGCGGCCTTCGTTCAGTTGCTCGTTGGCAAGGCCGGGCCAGCGCCCGTAGACTTTGCCGCCTTTGACCTGGCCGCCGAGGACAAACATGGCGTTGGCGTGGCCGTGATCGGTGCCGCCGGTGCCGTTCTGACGGGCGGTGCGGCCGAACTCTGACATGGTGACCAGGGTTACGGTTTCGGCACTGTCGCCCAGGTCGCGCCAGAAGGCGGCAATGCTTGAGGAAAAGTCGCGAAGGCGATCGGCGAGCTGGCCGGTGACGCCGCCCTGGTTCTGATGGGTGTCCCAGCCGCTTACATCCGTGAAGGCGGCTTCGACGCCGAGGTTGGCCTTGAGCAGTTGGGCGATCTGCTTCATGTTGTTGCCGAATTCGGTATTGGGGTAGTCGACGCCGGGGCCGGGCTTGTATTGCGCGGGATTGGCGTCGCGAAGCATCTTGACGGCTTCAAATGTTTCTTCACCGGTGGCGTGGAAGATGCTGTCGCCGCTATCGCCGTACATGGCCTGGAAGGCGCTGGCGGCCGGCGAGGCAGCCAGATTTCGATTGGGATTCGGAGCGCCGACGGTGAAGTTATTGACGTTGGAGAGGGCGATGGCGGGGATTTTGCCGGCGAGCGTGCGCGGGACCTGAGAGCCGAGGGCGAGGGCTCGAAAGGCGGTATGTCCCTGACGGTGACGGAGGTCTTCCGATTGCAGGGCGCGGTTGAGCCAGCCATCCTCAGTGCTCTTGACGCCGGGCGTGCCGGACTCCATGTAGTCCTGTGCGTCGAAGTGGGAGCGGGACATATCGGGCGAGCCTGCCGCATGGACAACGGCCAGATGGCCTTGGTCATAGAGGGGTTTGAAGGCCGACAACGAGGGATGAAGGCCAAAGAAGCCGTCGAGGTCGAGGACCTGGTTCTGGGGAATGGCGATGCCGGGACGCATGGCGTAGTAATTCTGCTCGCGGTAAGGGACCACAACGTTGAGGCCATCGGCTGCGCCGCGTTGGAAGATGACGACGAGGCGGCGGCCGGGGGCGGCGGCGGTCTCGGCCATGACGGAGCGGACAAGGAAGCTGGGAATGGCAGCGGTGCCGGCTATGGCAAGGGCGCCGTTGCGAAGGAAGAATCTCCGGTTAGTCTGCATGGTGGACCTCTTTTTCTTACCGGCGCTGAAACTCCGGGGAGCCGAGGAGTAACCCGGCTAACAGTTGGTCTTGTCGATCGAGTGCCGTAGCGGCTTGCGCTTGACTGATTGGCTTGGCTGCTACGGGGACTGGCCTGGCTGGCGCGGTGTTCTGCCCACTCTGCTGCTCGAATTGATCGAGGACGGCTGCTCGCGTGGAGTTGCTGACGCCGCCGGCAACCAGCGAAGACTCGAGACGCTGTTCTTCGGCCTGCGGGCTGGCGATGCTGTTGGAAGCTTCCTGTTCCGGCCAGGCTACGGCGATGCCGGGGAGCTTGTTGGCGGCGAGCCTTAGCGCGAAGTTCATGCGGTTGACCAGGGCGCCGGTGCTGACCCAGGTGGAGGACTGCCAGTTGTAGCCCGTGGGAGGGACAGAGCCGTAAAGCGGCATACCCATTTCGCGCAGGGCATTGACGAGCGGCTGCAGATTATCAGTCTTTGCATTGCTGGCGCGTGCGGCGGAGACGACGAATTCGATGGGCGTCTTGACTTTGGCCCGAAACGCACCGGTGGCCCAGAGCTCGGGAGAGTGGAAAAGGGTGTTGAGCACGGCGGAAATGTCGCCGCCACTGGAGAGGTAAGACTTGGCCATGCGATCGACGAGGGCTTGCGGAGGATCATCGCCGACGAAGCGGACGGCGAGTTTGCGGGCGAGGAAATGGGCCGTGGCCGGGCGGGTGGCCAGCATGTGGAGCAGCTCGCGCCCTTCCTGTTCACCGTGATCCTTGATCTTTTTGCCGAGGATTTTCTTGGTTCCAGGTTCGTGGCGATTTTCATCGAATTTGAACTCACCGCCGCGTTGTGGGCGATCGACGGTCCAGCCGGTGAAGACGCGAGCGACCTGAGTGATGTCAGCCTGTGTATAGCCTCCGTTGACGCCCAAAGTGTGCAGCTCCATCAGCTCGCGGGCGTAGTTTTCGTTCAGGCCCTCGGGAGCTTTCTTTTTCGCGCCGGGGTTGCGTGCATCCTTCTCCTTGTTACGTTCGGCTGCCGGCGAATCGGGCCCCATGCTGCTTGAGTTATCCAGGTAAAGGAGCATTGCCGGACTGTGCGCCGTGGCTTCGAGCAGGTCTTCAAACTTGCCCAGCGCGCGGGGGCGAATTACATCGCGTTCATAACTGACGAGATAGTAGGGAGTTTCTTCGTTCTTGTGCAGATAGACGTTGAAGTGGTTGAGCCAGAAGTCGGTCATGACTTCCTGAAGCTGGGCGCTGGAATAGATGTCGCGAGTGAGCCGCTGGGAAGCCAACTCGTCGATCACAACGCGCTGGGGGTTCTCGAGCGCGTCAACAAACTCTCTCTGCGCTGGGCTCAGGTCGGCGATGAGTGCTGCACGCTGCGGCGGCTTGAGGGCCTTGCGGAAGCTGTCGAATTCCGGCTGCTGCATGGCGCCCAGACGGCCAATGCGCTGCTGGGGAGGGAGGGAGAGGATGCGAACGATCTTTTCCTGGGCGAATTGCGCCTGGTCGGGATTGGCCGGGGCAGCCATCCTGTTCATTTGGCCGGCATCGGCGGCGCGCGATGTTTCGGGGGCCATTGCCGCCATGGCGCCGCCGCCTGCGGCCGCGCCTTTTGGAGCTTGGGCTAAAGGCGGGGCTTGGGACTGGATCATGGACTCGGCCATGTCCTGCGGGGGCATTGAGGCATTGGGGGAGATGGAAGCTTGCTGTTGGTTCTGCTTTTCCTTTTCCTGTCGCCGCTGCTCTACGCGGGCAAGCTCATTGTCATAGATTGCCTGGAGCGCCGGGTTTTTGGGGATGGGCGCTTTTCCGTCGGCGACCTGGCGGATGATTGCGTTGCTGGGCAGGCGGAAAAGCAGGTCCTGAGGGTTCAACTGCATGGCGGGGAACTGGGCGAGACGGGCATTGAGGTCAGTCTGATCGAGGGCCTCGGGGTGCAACTGTTGGTTGAACCATTTTTCCAGGCCCATGGCCCGGACGGCTTCGAGGTCTCCGGGACGAGGGCCGAAGGTGAAGCGGTTGAGGACGTGCAGGATGCGATCATCGCCCCGCAACTGGCCGGATTGATAGGGCTGCCGGGCAGAAGCGCGGTTTTCAGTTGGATTGACAGGGGAGGGGGCTGTCTCAGCCTGCGCTGGCGTGGATGGGGTGATAAGACTGAGGCACATGACGGCGGCTAGCGTCGCTTTGAAGCAGTCCATCGATGGCGCTCCTTGGGGAAGGTGGCCGGAGTGCTGGCACGGCGCGAGCTTTCCACCTATTGAAACCCACGATACGCCGCATAGTTGCGCGGGGCGAATAGCACTTGCCGGCGATAGCGGCGGTCCGACGCACGTCAGATGCACCGCATCCCGACTTTTCGCCGGAAAACGAAGAGACGGGCTCCAAGCGCCAATACCTTGGTAAAGCGAACTTCACGAGGGATCGAAAGGATGCTTCCGACCGTAGGAAGAGGCCCTAGCTTGTCTTCTTTTCCAGGGCTTCAAGCTTGGCGTCGTGACGGCCAAGGTCGCGATAGAACTGGGAAAGATCAGCCTGCATACGATCCAAGCGGGTATCGATAGAGGTGAAACGAGCATCGATAATGTTGAAGCGCGAATTGTTGAACAGAATTCCGGCGAAGATCGTCACGATGACTACGGCGAACCCGATAATCTCGTTCATTCGCTTTCCTTTCTCTAGCGCAACAACCACGCAACGAAATGAGGACTGTTCGGCCTTTGCGTCGGCGCTCTGGATGCTCTTTGGAGCTTGATTATACACCGGGCTCCGCTTCCATTGACGTTTTCAGGTCTGATGAGAGGGAGGGGGTAGAACTCAGCAGCCTTTTTTGCAGCGGGCCATGATGGCGGCGTGAAGGCGCTCTCGGAGGTCGGCGGGCAGGTCGTAGATTTCGTGGGAGCGATAGATTTCAATGGTCTTCCGCGTGGTGCTGAGCGTGACCTCGCAGTGGTCGCAGCCGCGCAGGTGCTGTTGCAATTCGGCGCGGGTCTCGGGGGTTACCGAGTCGTCGATCAGATCGTCGAGCAACGCGAGAAACTCAGTGCAGGTCACTTCTTAGCCCCCTTTTTCCTGCGGAAGTAACGGCTCAGCCGTTCGCGCAGTTGCAGCCGGGCGCGCAGAAGGCGCGACTTCACGGCAGGAATGCTCAGGCCGAGAGTCTCCGCCGTCTCCTCTGTGGAAAGTCCTTCCACATCGCGCAGGACAAACACGATACGAAACCCAGGGGGCAGCCCCTGGATGGTTTTGCGCAGGATTTCGGCCAGTTCCGCCTGCCCGTAGTTCTGCTCGGGATCGGGAGCCCAGTCGGCCAGGTCGCGCGGGACACTGCCTTCCTCCGTCTCGATGTCCTCGTCGATCGAGACCATTTTGCCGGTACGCCGCTTGCGCAGGCGCATGAGGCTTTCGTTGACTGCAATTCGAACCAACCATGTGTAGAACTTGGAATTCCCCTGGAACTGGTCGAGCTTCTCGTACGCCTTGAGAAACGCGTCCTGCATGACGTCCTCAGCGTCTTCGCGGTTTTGCGTGATGTGCTGCGCAATGCGAAAGATCTGGCGGTCGTACTTGCGGACGAGCTCATCGTAGGCCGAGACATCGCCGCCGCGGACCCTTTCGACCAGGGCTACGTCGGGATGCGGCTCGAGTTCTCCTGCAATAGATTGGATGGTCGCCATGGTCGTTGGTTGCGGAATTCATTGGGGCCTGTCGATGGTGGTGCGATCAGGCCCGCAAAAGATGAGTGTAACGGACGGCGGGGCGGAGGGCCAAACTCCGAAGGGTGTGCTTTCACTCAGGAGCGGCATTTGTCCAAAGGCGTGGGAGCCGCGGGTTGTTCAAGTGCCGCAGTGGGTTGAGTTGGCCGTTGTGGCGTCAGTGGGTTCTTTGGAAGACGATGCTGCTTGGATCGTGGGCGTCAACCAGGCCGCGACCGGGAACGAGCTTGAGGCTGAGGCGGGTGTGGGCGAAGGTCACGGTGTAGAGGTGGGAGTCGGCATCGAAGAGCTTCCACTGGCCGACGGTTCCGCTGGCAAATTCCATTCTGCCATTGGGCTCGAATTTGGCGGCGGTGTCTTCGTTGTCGTGGATGGACATGGGGGTATAGGTGCCGACGATCAGCTCGGTCGGGCTCAGGGGCGGGTCGAACTTGACGGCGCCGGTCACGGAAATGGAGTAGTCTCCGCCGGCACGCACGAGGCCTCCATTGGGCGGAATGATGGCCAGGTTGAGCTTCATCGGCGTCTTGAGGTTGCCGACCATGACCGCGCTATTTGATTCCTTCAGGGAAGAGATGACTTTGCGTGTGACCCAGGTCTTGTTTGCGTCCGTCAGTTCGACGGTGAGCGAGGAGCGCTGGGCATTGCCGAGCAAACTCATGGAGCTATAGGTTACGGTGACCGTGACCGTGCCCGGGCCGCCCGAGAAATAAAAGTAGTTGCTCCCGACGAAGTTGTCGACGGTGCCGGAGTTGGGCCCGGGCTGAAGGGGCGCGGGATGGCGGGAGTCGAGCGACTGGGGGTGAGCGGCAGAGCAGGACAAAGCAAAGAGGGAAGTGAGCGCAAAGGGGAGAAAACGGCGCGGGGCGAGGGAACTCAGGGTGAGGTGCATGGGGATGGCTCCTGACTGGAAGTGGGGCGGAGCGTCGCAGGCGCCGCCGAGTGTGCCGGGGAAGCTTTGATCTGTTCGGGAACGATACCGCAATCAATGCATTCGGCGCAACAGATATCGAAGGAGGGCGGCACGCGTCCATACAGTGCGGGGTGCGGGTCGAATTGGGCAGCTTATTCCCAAGGTGAGCCTGTCGCAGTAACGCGGCTGGTACGGGGTTGGTCCTGGCGGGCGAGAGCAGCTTAAAGTGAAGAGATGAAGTTCATGAGTTCCCCAGTACCCGCTGAGTGGTTGCGGCGATGGCTGGCCGGTGCGCTTGCCGTGCTGATAGTGGCTGTTCCCATTGGCGGGCAAAGCTCGAGCAGTTCGTCCAGTTCGTCTGGGCAGGCTAACGGTTCCGCTAAAACGAAGGCAGAGGCGGCAAGAAAGCCGACCGGGGGCAAAACGGCATCCTCAGGGGCGGGCAGGGCAGCCCGGGGGAGACAGGCTGGACGGACCGGGTCTGGGCGCAGCAGGACTGCACGGATCAGGCAGGCATTTGTGGCTTCGGCGGAGTTGCGCCCGATGGCCCAGCAACTGGCCACGCTGCGCACTCCGGCAGCCTATGCGGGCGTGGAGAAGTATGCGCACCAGCATGATGGCGAGGCATCTTCGGCCGCGTATCTTGCGTTGGGACACGCTTATCTGCTGGACAAGAACTACGCCAAGGCGGAAGGCAACCTCACCCAGGCGCGTCAGGCTGGCGATGTGCTGGCTGACTACGCGGAGTTCCTTGGCGCGGAGGCTAACCACCAAGCGGGGAACGACACCGCTGCCGAAGCCTTGCTGCGCGGGTTCACGGGCCGTTATCCCGACAGCATCTTCAATGCACAGGCTCCCGAACTTGAAGCCAGCGTGCTGCTCGGTATGGGCAATGCGACAGGGGCTCAGCAGGTGCTGGCAAGAGCTGCGGGGCTGGCAGCCGCGAGCCGTCCCGGCTTCGAACTTGCGCAGGGCCAGGTGGCAATGGCGCTGGGCCAGACGCAGGATGCGGAGCGCGTCTTCAAACGGCTGCTGCTCGGCCACCCGTTGGGCTCTGAGGCGCAGATTGCACGGGCGAAGTTGACGGCAATGGGCGCCGAAGGGAGCCTGACTGCGACCGAGTTGCGCAGTTTGGGCGATGCTTATTACAACGCGGGCCGCTACGAGTTGGCAGCCGAGCAATATCGAGCCTTGGCGCGGGAGTCCGGCCTGGATGCCCAGGCGCGGAACGGATTCGCGGTGGCTGAGGCTGCATGCGACCTGAAGTTGAAACTGCTGAGTTCGGCCCAGGTCGAGGCATTGGCCGACACGAAGGACGAGAACGGCGCACGGCGGCTGTATCTACTGATGGAACTGGCAAGGAATCGCAACGACTTGGAGCATCAGAAGCAGATTGTGGAGCAGATGGAGTCGAGCTTTTCGCGGAGCCAGTGGCTGGCGGAGGCGCTGTTTTCAAGCGCAAACATGTACATGCTGCGCAGAGACTATCCAACGGCGGTGGGCTACTACAGTTATTTAGCGACGCACTTTCCTGAGAACACGAATGCGGCGGCGGCGCATTGGCGGGCAGGCTGGCTCAGCTACCGTGAAGGGCTTTTCGCCGACGCCTCGCGCATGTTTGATGAGCAGATCCGGCTCTATCCCGGCGCGAAGGAGACGGTTTCAGCCATTTATTGGCGTGGACGGCTGTATGAGATGCAGGATCACAAGCCGGCCAATGCAGCGGCCAACTATCGCACACTGATTCGCGCGTACCAGCACTTCTTTTATGCTCAGATGGCTCGGCAACGACTGGCTGCGCTGGGGAACGCGCAGCCGGTGGCACAGCCGCAACTTGATAGCTTGCAGGCTCCCCCTGTTCCTGCTTTGCAGGAGAGCTTTCCGGCGGACAGCCCGCACCTGGCCAAGGCGCGGCTGCTGGCCAACGCAGGCTTGAACGACTACATCGCCCAGGAGATTGCTGCCGATCCAGGGTCCTCTTCATGGAGCGCACTGGCCGAGGCGCAGATCTACGCCTCCTATGGCGAGACCTATCGCGCCATGCGTGCACTCAAGCGAGCTTTGCCTTATGCCGCAACGGCTTCGATCAAGTCCATCCCACTGGTTTACTGGCGGATTCTCTTCCCGAAGCCGTGGTGGGAGACGATCAAGACCGAGTCGGCAAAGAACAATCTGGATCCCTACCTGGTGGCCTCGCTGATTCGCCAGGAGTCGGAGTTCGATCCATCGGTCGTCTCCTATGCCAATGCTTACGGGCTGATGCAATTGCTGCCATCGACCGGCAAGACGCTGGCCCGAGAGGAGGGAATCAGCCATTTCGAGACCTTCCAACTGCTCGATCCAGAGATGAATATTCGGCTGGGAACTCGTTACCTGCGCCAGATGCTGGATAAGTTCGGTGGAGTGCAGGAGTACGCCCTGGCGGCATACAACGCAGGGGACGGGCGGGTGGTTGACTGGCAGTCCGCAGGCCCGTACAACGGCATCGACGAATTTGTGGAGTCAATTCCATTTACCCAAACCCGCGAGTACGTCGAGGCGATTTCGCGCAACGAGGAGACCTACAGAGCGATTGATGCGGTTGCCGGCTCACAGACCAAAACAGCAACGGGGTCGTCCCGGTAAGGAGAAGCGCACTTTCCCGGATCGAGGAATCCCGTTCGATACTCTCCAAGTTCGATTGTGGTTGACTTTGCTCGCCCTCAGCAGACACACTGAGTTCGTCCGGAGGCCCCCCAGCCACCGGAATGCCATTCGCAGCATGCTGTTGTTCCACAACAGAGCCACCCGGGCAGATCGGACGGGGCTCGGTTACATCAACCCATCGTAGATTTGGAGGGCAGGATGTCAGCCGACTTGCAGTTTCTAGAAGAATGGATTCCCGAAAAAATGGACCCTGGAACGGTTTTCGTGCTGGAGAACCAGGCGAAACTGGGCCACGCGCAAAACCCGTTCGTGGCCGTCATGTCCTGCCCGCGTTGCGGGACCCTGGGGCTTATCACGCGCCATCAGCTCTGCGGCGGAGAGGCGATGATCTGCGGCGGTGACGTCTGCTCAGCCGAGTATCGGCTGGAAGGCGAGAGTATCTGTTTTCGCCGGGTTCAGTAGGAGCGCTTCATCGACGCATTGAATGGTTGCAGCGTATGCTCTCAGGCATGCCGTGCATGGTTGCGCTCGCCGGTAGCCAGGCAAAGAGATTCTCATGAGAGGGCGCAGCTTGCGGGAGGAATGGCAATGCGAATTCGTGTCTCTGCGCGTGGACTTGGGCTTGGGTGTGCTGTGGTGGCTCTTGCTTTGGCTGCGGCACTGGGTCGGAATAAGATTGCGGGTGTGGCTGCGAATCCGGCGCCGAGCGGGCCTTTGTGGTGGCGGCTGGTCTCGGCGGAAATTGATGAGGCTCCTCTGCCGGGAGCGGATTCGAAGCCCAACTACTTCACGACTCATCCTTTGGATCTGATGATTCCAGCGGATTGGAAGCTCACGGGGCAGGTGGATTGGCCGATGCATAAAGGCAATCCAAAGCTGGCATTTCACGTGGATTCTCCCGATGGGCTTGTGGGCCTGGAATATCTTGGCAGCGAGTCCTGGAGCTGGAGCGAGGATGCGGCGACACGCGCCAGCCTGAAGGCGAAGGGCGAGAGGGTTGAGCCTTTGCCGGCCACACTCGCTGCGGATTACCTGCGTGCTGTTCTGCTGCCCAAGTTGCGTCCTGGGGCTCAGGTGATCGGCATCGAACCATTGCCCAAAGCGACGGGATACATTACCCAGCGACTGGGCGGTGAAAACATTGCAGCCGAAACCGGAGCGGAGCAGACGAAGACAGCGGTTCCAAAGAGCTCCGGCGATGCGGCGCGGGCGCGGATAAGCTATGTGCGGAACGGTGTGCCGGTGGACGAATGGATCGAGGTCGCGGTCGAACATTTGCAGGAGCACGCAGACAACACGGCGCCGTGGCGAAAAGGCGAAACGGGGCGGCTCTATGTAGCTCCGAGCGGGTCGATGATCGATACTTTCAAAGTTATGGAGTGCGATGTTCTGCGCGCTCCGCAGGGAATGATGGGCCGATACAGCGGCATTCTGGCTACAATTCTGGGCCAGTTGATCCAGGACGATCGTTGGACGCGGCAGGTGTCGTATGAATACTGGCATGGCCAGCATGACGACCTGGTGATCTATTTTAGCGGCAGCTTCTTCGGAGAAGACCAATTCTCGTTTCACGCTGCTGACGGGAATGGATATCAGAACTTCGATCTCGCACATGCGTGGCAAATGGACCAGGGCGGTGAATTTGTTTTGACGGACTCGGCGGATTTCGATCCGAATGGAAAGGTGGGAACGAAAAAATGGGTACGGCTCAAGCCTGTCGAGAGTCAATAAGGGGAAGATCGGCCAGCTTGTGCATGACGCCGCACGTTGGCTTGCACATCAGGGTTGGATACGCGTTTGCCCTGGCTTAGAGTTATGATTCCAAGAGGGAAGCACGGTGGATTTGGATTTCGATTGGTGCTTTTCGAGACGGCCAACAACGAGCCGACCCGATGATCCCTCATGGCGGAATTGGAACAAAGCGCAGACGAGATTGATCGGTTTAAAGCGTTGGATGAAATTGCCCGGATGGCGAAATTGGCAGACGCAGCGGACTTAAAATCCGCAGATCGCAAGGTCGTGGGGGTTCAAGTCCCCCTCCGGGCACCAACAAAACTAAAGACTTACAAGTGCAATGGCCTCCAAAGAGCGGGAGGCTATTTTCATCTGGCGGCTGTTTTGGCGCATGTTGCGTCAAGCAGTGCATGTCGGCTGTACGAGACGTTCTGACGCGGATGCTGTGACCTCTGGAGAAAGCTTGGCCGAACGCGTACCAATCATCTTCCAACTGCGCACCTCGCAGCCGGCAAGCAATGCGCGGAAGATCGCTACCACTTAAGCGATGCAACGACCGGCGCCATGCCGTTTGAACTTACGCCAACCGGCCCTAGTTTCTGCTTCGTAATTTGGAAAGCAGTATGAGTATCTCCAGATAGAGCCAGACCAGCGTGACCATGATCCCGAAGGCGCCATACCACTCCATATATTTTGGCGCACCTGCTTGCACGCCTTGTTCGATGAAATCGAAATCGAGCACCAGGTTCAGCGCCGCGACGGCCACCACTATCAGGCTGAATCCGATTCCCATGAGACCGGAGCCGTTGATGGAAGTGAATTGGATCCCAAAGAGCCCAAGCACCATCTCAAGCAGGTAGAAGACCATGATGCCGCCGGTGGCCGCGATGACTCCCAGGCGGAATTTCTGTGTAACTTTGATAAGTCCAGAGCTATAGGCCAGCAGCAGCACGAAGAGCGTGCCGAAGGTCAGGCTCACCGCCTGGATTCCGATGCCCGGATAGCGCAAGTCAAAGACAGCGGACAGGCCGCCGAGCACCAGGCCTTCCAGCAGCGCGTAGATTGGCGCAGTCACCGGAGCCCAGGTTTTCTTGAAGATGGTGACCATGGAGAAGATCAATCCGCCGATCAATCCGACGAGCATCAGCGGCATCACATCCGTCATGTCGCGCGACTGAAGGAACAGGTGCCAAGTCCAGGCCGCAGTTGCAATGGTGCAGACAAGCAAAAGGCCAGTCTTGTTCACGGTGCCGCTCAGGGTCATCCGGTTGGCTGCGTCGATCACGCCTCCGTACTGTCCGGCAGAAAGATCGCTAAACGTCTTTTCGCTCAGTGCTGGATTGGATGTCTTTATCAGCGCCATTGTGTTCTCTCCCTATTGCAATTCCAGACTATCGGCTCGCTTCTCATTCTACATCCGGATGGAACTGCGGCGAAGCACGAGGGAACCTCTGAACAGGTTCTTCCTGGCGACAAACTTTTCCTCAGAGGCTAAAGCCCACCTTGATTAGGCAGCATTTACAGCACGGCTGAAGCCGTGCCCTGACACAGTATGAACTTGTGGAGAGGTTCCCTGGCTACTTCGCCTGCAACTCGATCACTTGCACCGAATAGGGAGGCACGGTATGCGCGAATTTCGCCGAGGTGCTCGCGAGCATAGACTTCACCGGCACAATGCGCTTAGGCGTGGAGATGGTGTTCGTCTCCGCATCATTGGTGCCTGCCAATGAAACCAGCGTTCCTGTCGTTGAAACATTGCTCGCGCCTGTCAGGTCGATCTCGACTGGCTGCGCCAGGGATGATGCATTCACCAGCTTCAGATATACCTCGCCCTTCGCCGAGTCGCGCGTCACCGAGTAGAAGAACCGGTCGCCTCCGCCCGTAAGCGAAGAGGTTGGCACTTCCGTTCCCAGGTATTCACCAAACATGGCCTGGGCATAGTAACTCGGAGATCCATAGCTAGATATGGCGTCATACCCGATCAGGTCCGACTCCCATTGCATTCCGCCGGGGTTCACGTTGACGAACAGCGGAGCATACGAGGCCATGACGATCAGGTCGCTATTCCTCTCCATCCCCGTCATCCACGCTGCATCGCCAAGGGCCGCGCCCATGTTGGTCGTCGGAGATCCCTCGCGAGTGGCCCATTCGCCGACAAAGATCTTCGGTCCGTTCCGGTCGACAGTGTCGTAGTGCTTCACGTCTTCGAAGAACTCGTCCGCGCGCTTGTAATAGTGATCGTCCACCACATCCGGCTTTGTCCTATGCACGGGAGTTGTCGCAATCAATTGCAGTTGCGGATACTTTGCCTTGATCGCTGTGTAGAACTGCGCAAATCGCCCTTCATAGCTCGCGGAGCGATCGAACTGGTCCTCATTGCCGATTTCGACATACTTAATTGAAAACGGTTCAGGGTGCCCAAGCTTTGTCCGCACCGCGCCCCACTTTGTGGAGGGTTCCCCAGTTGCAAACTCGATTTCGTCAAGCGCATCTTGCACAAACGGAGTCAGCTCCGGTCCAGGGTGAATGTGGTCGCCCTTCAACGAGTAGCCCGCGTAGACCGCTAGCACCGTCTGCATATGCAGATCTTCAGACCATTCGAGGAACTCGAGCAAACCCATTCCATCCGAAGACTGATAGTTCCAGGGACTGCGATGTGTTGGCCGATCCACCAGCGGGCCGATCGTGTTCTTCCAGTCGAACCTCTCGTCGATCTGGTCGCCCTCGAGATAGTTGCCGCCCGGCAGCCGCAGAAACTTTGGATGCATCCCCGCCATCATCTCCATCAGGTCAGCACGATTTCCGTTTTCGCGATTCTTATAAGTGGGCGGAAACAGCGATACGAGATCGATCCACAGCTTGCCGGCATGTCCGACTGTAAGCAGGAGGTGATTCTCCGCCGAAGGCTCTACCTTGCCAGTTGTCAGCGTGAACTCATATCGCTTCCACTCGGTCGAGATCCCTTGCACCGAGGCCGTTGCTACCGGCATACCCGTGTTGTCGTTGACCAGCATGACCGTCAGCGGTCCAATGTCAGCCGAGTCGGTCTTAGCGTAAAGCGAACCTTTGTAGGTGGTGTTGGGACGAACAGCCATCCCCCAATAGCCCTCATTCCGAACGCCGGCTGGATTAGCCGGATCGGCCTTTTTCACCGTGATTGCCAAGCTCAGATCAAGGGCCGGGCTGGGTCCGTCCGTCTGATCGACCGCCATGGACGCAACGGAATTCCCGTTGTGCTCAATGTTCCATCTCCCTACGCCGGCCCAACCATGATCCTGGAACGTACGGTTGCGCACCATCTCCGCATACAGGCCGCCGTCGTAGGAATAGTTGATCTCCTCGGTCATCAACCCATAGAGAGTCGGGCTCACGGCGTGCGCTGGCTTATCCAACTGAATGTTGAGGTTCGCTTGCGGCGCCTGTGCCGAGCAAACGCCGGCTATGACGGCGGTTGCCAACGCCAGCAGCGCAATCTTTGCGGCCTTCACGGGTGCACTCGAAATTTCAGCGTGCAAGACTCTTGAATTCATGCCCATCTTCATTCTCCGGTTCCCAATTGCCAACCTACTTGGAAAGCGTTTACTGAACAATCCATATTGTCACAATCCGCTTGGATTCGTCACTTTCTTCCCACCCTTTTTCGATAGGATCGTGTTGCATCCTCTAGCCGCGGGTCCAAGCGCCGTCGATCCTGCGCCACATCGCAGCATTCGGCGACTTGTCCCGCAAGACGGCGGGCAGTCGATCCGAGCGCACATTGTCGTAGCAATGCAACGCGCCAAAGCGCAGCAGCGACGCTGGAATGCCGACCGACGTAAACCCCGGATGCCCCGTTGCGGGATAAGGTCCGCCGTGATTCATTGCAGGGCTCAGCGCAACCCCTGTGGGCATCCTGTCGTTCAAGAGCCGCCCCACCTTGAAACGGAGATCGCCGGCAACTCCCGCATAGATTGCATCATCCTCGCCATTCAAATTCGAGTAAATGCTGCCGGTCAAGTTTCCCTCAAGCGCTTCAATGACCTGCCGCAACTGAGCAATGTCCGCTGCCGTGACCACCATCGTTGCGTTGCCGAACGCCTCACGCTGCAGACCCTCAGGCTGAGCCAGAAACTGCGTGGCAGTGGTGCGCAGCAGCGTGTTCTTGTAGCGGCAACCGCAACCACCTGCCGGCTCAGCGCCGGTAACCACTTTGGCCCCGGAATCGATCAGCGCGTGGACGCTCTCATCCAGTCCTTTGAGGCCGCCAGCCGAAAGCAGCGGAGCCGGCGGACGCTTATCGAGGATCTCCGCCAGATTGGCAGCCAATCGCTCAGCTGCCTCCCCGGCGATCATGAGAATCAGATTCGGGCTGGTGCAGAATTGGCCGCTCGCGGCCAGGCAGCTATCCGCCAGCTCGGCGGCAAGCTGTTCCCCGCGCTCAGCCAGTGCGCCGGGCAACAGTATGACTGGATTGAGGCTCGACATCTCAAGGTAGATTGGATTTCCCGCGCTCTCTGCCGCGGCCTTCAAACGCAGCCCGGCCTCGCGGCTTCCGGTAAAGCTCACCGCTCCGATGCGTGAGTCGCTCACCAGTCGCAGCCCATCCTCTTTGCTGGTGCGGTAAATCATCTGCAGCGTAGCTGGCGGCAGCCCAACCTGAGCCAGGGCCGCGACCGCGCACTCGGCGAGCAGCTTGCTGGTGCCCGCGTGCAGAGGATTGGCCTTCGCGATCACCGGATTGCCCGTGGCGATGGCCGCCGTCAGGTCGCCGCCCGAGATGCCGTTGAACGCGAAAGGAAAGTTGTTGGGCCCGAAGATGACCACCGGCCCGATCGGCGCGTAGTGAGAACGGATATTTGCTTTCGTGTCGATGACGGCCTGCGTCCACGATCCCTCGCGCGCGGCTGCCGCTCCTTGACGCAACTGCGTCGTGGTTCGCGGCAGCTCGACGTCTCTCAGCCTCGGGGAGGCCGCAAGCCCGGTCTCCGCGTTCGCGATACTTACCAGCGCAGCCGCATTCTCCTCGATCTTCTTCGCATAGAGATCGAGGAAATCCGCCAGCCTTTCAGCGGGCGCCGCTCGCAGTTCTCGGGCCACAGCCGCAGCCGCATTCAGCGCATCCTCGCAGTCCTGCCACTCGCTGACCGGGAACTCTCCTTCGAGCGTCACACCGGTTGCGGGATCTTCCACTCGAAAGGTAGACTTCGCCATCGCGTTGCGCCATTCACCCGCCACTAACACCTGTTCAACTGCCATGACTTTTTTCTCCCTTGAACCGCTTTGCGTTGCCTATTGGTTGCGCGGCGGCTCGATCACCAAATCAATCGCATCAATGAGGTAGCCTGCCGTGGAAGGCGAGTGCCGATCGTCACCTTGCCGCCGTTTACATCGAGCCACTCCGGCGAACTCAGAAGCTCCAGTTGTCCCGCCTCTTTCAACCGTGCATACTGCTCCGCCGTCGGCGTCTGCGGAGAGCCCATCCCCTTCCACACGCTGTATGAATTGCTGTGCGTGTCGTCGATGCGATAGTGTTCCAGCAACACTTTCTTCACTCCCGCTGGAACCCCTGCAATCGTCACTTGCACCTCCGCGCCGGCTGCTGGCAAGTCGTCGTCATGGTAGTTCCAAAGCATAACTGCCGCTTCATGATCCGCCTTCGTTGCGAGTGCGTCCACGTCCGGTGTCTCCTTCACTCCCATCTTAAGGACCTCATCCAGCGGAACCTGTCCTGTGCTGCTCGTCATCACCCGTTCCCCGGACATCAACCCGGCCATCCGGAAAACATTCAGCACCGGCTTGTCCACCCCATTCGTTGCCAGCGTGCGAAATCCTTCGAAGTACTCCTTGTTCTCAAATTCGAACGACCACGACAACATAGCGATCAGGTTTACCTTGGTCCGGTCCCGCAGGTCGAGCAGTGCCTTGATCGCCGCCGCCGTATACGATGCGTAGAGTGGTCCGTTCCGATACGCATTCGCTGGATTCACCTTCATGGAGCAAGCCGCGCAGCCCTCCGGATCGGCCTCGCTCAAAATGATGGGCAGATGAATATACCGCGGATAACTCGCGACAATCTCAAAGCCGGCTCGGCTGGCCTGCAACTCATTCGCTAGTCCCATTCGCACGTGCCCGTCTACCACTGTCGGCCGGCCCTTGGGATGGAACGAGATGAAATCAAGCGGGATTGGCTGGCCATTCGCCGCGCTCTTATCGTTCAGGCAGTGCTTCAGGAAGTTATTCAGAAAGCCGGCTGCTTTCTCTGAGGCAGGCCCCGTGCTTGCCGGTCCGCCCACCATTGCATTCGGGAGTGCCGCACGAACCCCAGCTACCGCGTAGTCGTAGAGCTTGTAGTACTCCGCGGGCGTGCCGTGCCAGTAGGAGATATCCGGCTCATTCCACACTTCGAAGTACCACCTACTTACCTCCTGCTTTCCATAACGTCCGACAAGATGCTCGGTGTAGCGCCGCACCAGTTCGCCCCACAAAACGTAGTCCTCAGGCGGATTGTTTGATGCGCCAGAGGTCGTGTTGGCTGGGTAGTGAACCTGGTACGCGGCAACTCCGGCAACGGTTGCGGCAAGGTCTTTGGGCATGAAGCCAAGCTCCACCATCGGCCGCACCCCTGCCTTCTGGAACTCGTCGAAGGTCTGGTCGGTAATCGTGAAGTCGTACACCGGCTTTCTATTTGCATCCACCGTGAATACGTTCGATGAACCCCACTTGAGCTCCGCCACTCCGTTCCCCGATGTCAGCAGATGATGCGTGCGAATGGTCACCGGCACAGGGCTCAGGTCATGCAGCTCCCTGAGCAGTTGCTTGCCGTATTTCATCGTCGTGTAGTTTGACTCGTCATAGCCAAACCAGGCGTAGATCGGCGTATACGGCCCTTGCGGCTTGGCCAGGTCAACTTGAATGGACACGGGGTTCGATGCAGGAACCTGTGCTGCCCCCTGCATCGCAGCCGCACAAATCAAGGTCATTGCAAGCTTGCGCATAGGTCGGTTACCTTGTCGGTTAGAAGTCAAACATCAGCGCGAATACTTAGGCGTTCCAGTGCCATGCAGCTAGTACCGCGACCGCACGATTGTGGAATGCGATGAGGACGGCCGGGGCGCCCCCGGTCTCGCTTCCGAGACCGGGGAGTTTACGCATCTACACGCTAGGATGGCGGCTTCGCGGCCATGTCCTTGTTAGGACTCCAGTTGATGACGTGATAAGTTGCCGGCGTGGTCCCAATGTTACGGAACCCGTGCAGGCTGTTCGATGCGTTGAAGACCACCGACCCCGGCCCTGCCTTTACCCAATTGCCGTTCGAAAGAGTTTCGCAGTCACCCTCGCGAATGATGATCAGTTCCTCATTCACGTGCCTATGTGGCGGGTGCGAGGTCTCGCCCGGGTTCAGCGTGGTGACATGCATCTCCAACTGGTCCAGTGTCGCGGTCGGGCTCTTGCAAAGCGACCTGACTTCGCCGGTCTTGGTCTTGACGGGCTTCATATCGTTCCAGTTGAAGACCGTTGGTCCAAGAATCGGCTGCTCGTTCGCTGCCAAGGCAAATCCATTGAGAGCGCTCGGCATCGCCAGCAATCCAACCAGAGCATCGCGTCTAGTTATCATGATTCTCCCCTTTACGACAGCATGTAAGGCGCCCGTTGCGGACGCGATAACATGCTATTCGCCTCGTCGTCGTTCTTGAAGCGCTCCCTGGTAGGGTCCCAGTAGAGCTTGCGCTTCAGCACCATCGCCATATCGTGAATAAGACAAGTAGAACATGCCCGATGCCCCAGCTCGACCGGAGAAATCGGCGCTTTGCGGCTGATGATGCAATCCAGCCAGTTGCCATGCTGTTCCTTGCTTTCGTACAGGTGAATTTCATCCGGCCCGATCACCGACTTGACGATCGCTGGATCGCTCGACGCCAGCGCGGTTGCATCGTTCAGCTTCGCCGCCGGATCGCTCTTCGTCACTTGCTCGTTGCCGCGCGAGACAAAGATCCATCCCTTGGTTCCATAGAACTTGATTCCGTTCGCATAATCGCCGCTCACGCTCATGTGCACGCCGTTCGCATACAACGCCTCAGTCTTGAACGGTCCATGCACATCCCATAGCCCATGATCGGGAAACTCCGCGTGGCCCCAGATTTCGATCGGGCCGGTGTATTCCGTATTCATGCCCCAGTGCGCGCTATCGATATGGTGCGCTCCCCATCCGGTAATCATGCCTGCGCCAAACTGTCTGCAGCGCAGCCACCCCGGACGGCCGTAGCCCGATTGCGGATGCACCCGGTCAACCGTGTAATACACATACGGCGTCTCGCCCAGCCACATCGCATAGTTGAACCCGTCAGGCGCCGGCATAGGTGTCTTGTCGCCACCGGCTGGATCGCCCGGCAAACCCACCTCCACACGTTGCAGGTCGCCGATGCGGCCGTTGCGCACCAACTCCGCCGCATACCGAAACTGCACTGTCGAACGCTGCTGGCTGCCGATCTGCAGAATCCGTCCCGAAGCCTGAACCGCATCGCTCAGCGCCCGGCCCTCCGCAATCGTCAATGACGCCGGCTTCTGCAGGTACACGTCCTTTCCCGCCCGCACCGCATCGACGCCGATCAGGGCATGCCAATGATCCGGTGTACTCACCACTACCGCGTCGATATCTTTGTTGGCCAACAGATCGTGATAGTTCGCGTATCCGGTCACACCGTCGTAGGGCTTGCCTGTCTTGGCCGCATAGAAGTCGTTGACCAGCTTTTTCCCGTCCTCGACACGATGTGCATCCAGGTCGCAGACCGCCATGATTCTGGCGCGATCGTACGGCAAAATCGACGCCATATCGTGAACGCGCGAGATGCGCCCCGCGCCAATGGCGCCAATATTGATGCGCTTGCTCGGCGCATACTGGCCCAGAACGGCCGAAGGCACAATCGTGGGGAATCCAATCGCTGCCGCCGCGCCCAGCCCGGTTTTCAAAAACCTGCGTCGGGAAACTCCACCCTTCACCGCGTTCTTCATCGTGCTCTCCTTCTGCTAATCCTTCAGCGTTACGAACTTGGCGTTCTTCTGCGCCTTGATGACCAGCTCCGCCGCCAGCAGGCATTGATCCTGATCCTGCGCAACATGCGTGCGATTCACGATATCCGCAACAAACAGGGGCCCAAACGGAAGCGGCATGTTGTTGCAATCGATATAACGCGCCTCCTTGCTGTCCACGATGAACAGATTGTTTCCCTGGTGCTTTACTGCCACATTGGTGTATTTGCGCACCTCGATGTAGCCATTGGTACCCAGAATGAAGAGCCGTCCATCGCCCCAGGTCCCCAGCCCATCGGGAGTAAACCAGTCCAGCCGCACATATCCCAGGCCGCGGTCTCCGCGCAATACCATGTCGCCAAAATCCTGAAACCGCGGACGATCCGGATGCCGCACATTGGCAATTTGCGACTCCACCACCTCGGCCTGCTTCGACCCCGTGTAATACAGAAACTGGTCTACCTGGTGCGAACCGATGTCGCAGAGAATGCCCCCATACTGGTCGGGGTTCCAGAACCATTCCGGCCGCCCCGTTCCGCCACCCGCATCGCCGTGACCCTGAATAATCTGATGTGGAGCAATGTTAATTGTCTGAATGACCTTGCCGATCGCGCCTTGCTCGATCAGCACTCCGGCATACACCGCTGCTTTTACCTCCAGGCGCTCGCTGTACATAATGCCGTAGATCCGCTTTGTCTCGGCGATTGTCTTCCGCACTTCCGCCAGTTGCTCCAGGGTCGTAATACCCGGCTTGTCCGATAAAAAGTCCTTGCCATGCTTCATCGCACGCACGCCGAGCGGGGCCCGCTCATTGGCTATCTGTGAGCTGAGCACCAGTTGTACCGAAGGGTCGTTCAGAATCTCATCTTGCGTCTTCACGACCTTCACGTCGGGAAATCGCTTGGTGAAAGTCGCGAGCTTGTCTGCTTCCTCGATCCAGGCCGCAACCATCTCGCCGCCGCCACGCTGGATGGCGCCGATCATGCCGTAGACGTGGTCGTGGCTCACGCCGCACACCGCAAACTTGATGTGATATTTCGGCGCCTCGTCGGACTGTGCAGGCAGGACCGCATCTTCGATCACGCGGCCTTGCTCCCCGCCCAAAGCCATCGCGCCATTTGGCAACCCCGCCATCATCGCAATCGACCCCATTAATCCGGTCTGCTTCAGAAAGTCACGCCGGCCCGTAGATTTCAAGTTCATTTCTCCTCCGTCCTGCCAACAGCATTTCCAAATCAAGGGATCGATGGGCAATTGCAGAAGCGACTTGCAGATTCTCGGATCGTCTCCGGTGCAGAACATCCCCTGGATACGCCCACAAATCGGTTTTTGACAGTATTTTACTGTTCGACGCGAATTTATTCTCTTCGAGGCGCGGCTGTCAAGAGAACGCTCCCATCGATGGATTTGCCTGCCTATTCATCTTCAATCGAGATTCCGATCGACGCCGAACGCGAATTGACCTTGACAACAATCTCGGATAGAACAAATAATTCGCGTCATGGAAAAAATATGTTACCTCCGCTTCAGCTGTCCGTGACAAAACAATCTCCAACCATGCGCGAGTCCTGGAAATCAGCTTACGCAAATCCGCCAGACTGCCACATTGTACGAGCGCGAGGGGCTTGAACGATAGACGATGGGCTAGTAAAAGGGGACCTCAGTGGCTTTGCTCAACGAAGACAGGCTTTTTCCGGCCGAAGAAAAAGTGAGAACGATTGCCCGGCGGCTCTACGCGGAGATTCGGAATCTGCCCATTGTGAGCCCGCATGGGCACACGCAGGCGGAGTGGTTTGCGCGTAACGAGCCATTTCCAGATCCGGTGGCGTTGTTTGTGCAGCCCGACCATTACGTTTTCCGCATGTTGTATAGCCAGGGGGTCTCGTTAGAGGACTTGGAGATTGGGCGCACCCAGATTGCCGAGCCGCGCAAGGTGTGGCGGACTTTTGCCAGCCATTACCACCTGTTTCGCGGCACGCCGACCCGGCTCTGGCTTGATTTCGCTTTTCAGGAACTCTTTGGGCTCGATGAGCGGCTGTCCACCTCCACGGCGGATCACTACTACGAGACAATCGAAAGAGGGTTGGCTACGGCGGAGTTTTTGCCGCGTGCCCTGTATGACCGCTTCAGGATTGAGGTGCTGGCAACCACCGACTCACCACTGGATTCACTGGCGAATCACGCGGCCATTCGCGATTCGGGTTGGGCGGGTAGGATTGTGCCGGCGTTTCGACCCGATCCGGTGGTCGATCCCAGTCTTCCAGACTTTCGCAAGAATGTTCAGGCCCTTGGGGAGATTGCCGGCGAAGACACGGCGACCTGGCCGGGCTATCTGAGCGCCCTGGCTGCGCGACGGCAGTTCTTCAAGACTCTGGGGGCGGTGTCCACGGACCATGGCCACCCCACCGCGCAAACGGCAGACTTGAGCGAGGCGGAGGCGGCGCGGCTGTTCGAGTTGGTGGTGGCCGGAACCGCCGATGCCGCGCAGGAGGAACTCTTCCGTGCCCAGATGCTCACCGAAATGGCGCGCATGAGCCTGGACGACGGCTTGGTGATGCAGATTCATCCCGGCTCGGCGCGAAACCATAACCAGCAGATCTTCGCGCGCTACGGCAGCAATATGGGCTCAGACATTCCCGCGCCCATCAATTTCGTGGAGGCGCTGCGGCCGCTGCTTGCACGATTTGGGAACGAGCCACGACTGACGATCATTCTCTTCACGCTGGATGAAAGCACGTACAGCCGGGAATTGGCGCCGCTGGCCGGCCACTATCCCTGCCTGCGGCTTGGACCTCCGTGGTGGTTCCACGACAGTCCGGAAGGAATGAAACGCTTCCACGCACAGGTGCTCGAGACCGGCGGCTTTTATAACACCGTGGGCTTCAACGACGATACGCGGGCCCTTTTGTCGATCCCCGCGCGGCACGACGTGGCCCGGCGCATGGATGCCGGGTTCCTGGCGCGCCTGGTAGCCGGGCAGCGCATCGATGAGGATGAAGCAGTGGAACTTGCACGGGAACTGACTTATGGACTTGTGAAGAAAGCGTACCGATTATAGGGCGTTCCGGGTCTCCCGATTTCTCTCGAGCGGTGAACTGCCAATGAAGTGAAGAGTGTTGATACGGGCCAGGGAGTAAGTTCAATTCCTCTCTGCCTCTTTTATGGTTGTGGCATTACTTTGCATGAGACACAATTGCAAGAGCATTTCCTTCATTTCAAGTTATAATTGTTCGAAATGGCGGCTCTTGCGGCAGGCCGTGCTTGATTGGCCGGTCTCCGGAGCACCGTAGAGGAATATGCGTGGCTTTGGATGACCGGCCCGATCGCTCTGTTGCACGATGAGTACCTTGAAAGGGAAGTGAGGCAGCAAGGATGAATTCGACCTCACGTTCGGGACCCGCGACCCGCGGAATGAAGCGGATCGACTTGGCCTATGTTGAGCTGGCCTCGAGCGAGAATGCGCGGGATATCAATCGCGATATTGTGTTGGAGATTGTTCGTTCCAAGCAGCCTGTATCTCGTGCTGATCTTGCCCGAGCCTCAGGCCTGCAGCCAAGCACGATATCCGCGATAGTCGAGCAACTCATCAGCGAGAAATGGGTAAAGGAGGGCGCCGTCGTTCACAGGCCGAGGGGCCGCCGCCCCACGCTTCTTTCTCTCAACGATGAATTGGTGATCCTGGCCGCCGATGTGAGGCCCCATCAGGCTATTGTTGCGCTGTTGGATTTGAATGGACGGTTTCTCGCTCGCCAGGTGGTGCCCCTGGTTTCTGATCCCGAGCGCTCGATCGCCAAGATTGCTCTCTGCATGCAATCGATGCGCGCCGATCATTCCGACCGCTCTTGTGAAGGAATCGGCATAAGCTTGCCTGGCCGCGTTGACCCTGAATCGCAACGTCTCATCCTCGCTCCAAATCTCAAGTGGGGGAACTACGATATTAAGAAGTCCATGGAAAAAAAGATGCAGCTTCAGGTCGAGCTGGCCAACGCCGCCAACGCCTGCCTGCTTTCCGAACTCTGGTCGGGCAAGTTAGATGGCATTCGCAATGCCGTACTGATTACGGTTTCAGAGGGAGTCGGCGCGGCGATCCTCGCCAACGGACAGATTGTTACCAGCCGAAGCGGGCTGGCCGGGGAATTCGGCCATAGCCCCATCGACCCGATGGGTCCCTTGTGCGGGTGTGGACAGCGTGGGTGCTGGGAAGTCTTTGCCTCCTCCAATGCTGCTCTGCGCTACTATGAGGAGATCTCTCACAAAGAGAAAGCAGTCACAATTCACGACCTGCTGCGCATGGCAGAGGAGGGAGATGCCTCGGCGATCGCAGCTGTGTCCCGGCAGGCAGCCTGCCTTGGCCGCGGTCTGAGGCTCATCACTGCGGCACTCTCTCCTGAAGTGATTTTGATTGCCGGCGACATTACCACCTCATGGGCTCGCTTCGGTCCCATGATTCAAGCTGAACTTGAGGCTGCGATGCTGGCTGGCCCAGCACCTCGTCTGGGAACCACCAACGATCGCGAACTTTCGCGGCTACGTGGCGCAGCTGCGATTGTCCTCCAGCGCCATTCGGGCCACCTGCGGTCAAAGCCAGTGGCAGGCAAACGGGCTCGTCGTGCGGTGATCCCCCTCTGAATCCAATGCACGATAGCGTCGAGTTCCACCAAGCAGCCACCAAGCGAGACGTGCAAGCAGTAAGAGCCCAAGGAGATCACTCAGAATGGCATTGGAGTATTGGTTATGCCGCTTCTCGCCGAAGGGGACCACCAGGAATCCGTTTCAATTGCTTGCTTCGCTCAACCTCCGGCAATCCCAGCGGCGGTGAGAATTCACTGCAATCTGGTATTCTTTCTTTGGAACACAAACTAATGATCATTTGTTTGGCGAGCGCTGGACTGATTCTACTTGGTACAGTCTGCCAGTTTGTATTCCCTAAGAACGCCGTCGTCAAGTTGTCAGGGCAAAGCGGCGTCTTTGAGCTGCAGCTCAGAGGAATTCATTCATGAGCGCAATGTTTTTCGATTTGAGAAGACGAGTTGCAATCGTGACCGGAGGAACCACCGGGCTTGGCCATGCGATTGCGCTGGGTCTGGCGGAAGCCGGAGCCGACGTGGTTGCCAGTTCAAGGCGCCTGGAGCAGGTGGAAAAGGTAGCGGCGGAGATCGAAGCGCTGGGCAGGCGCTCGCTATGTGTGGCCAGCGACGTGGTGAACCGGGCATCTGTGCAGGAGCTGCACGATGTAGTATTCAAGGAGTTTGGCAAGGTGGACATCCTTGTGAATGCTGCCGGAATTACTCACATGGCGCCTACGCTGGAAGTGGAAGAGGACGAATGGTCACGAGTGATGGAGACCAACCTGACAGGCACCCTGCGCTGCTGCCAGATCTTCGGCGCGACCATGATCCGGGCGGGATATGGGCGCATTGTCAACATCGCGTCCCTCTCATCGTTTGTGAGTTTTTACGAGGTAGCAGCGTACTCGGCCAGCAAGGCGGCGGTGGTGTCGCTGACCCGGTCTTTGGCCATCGAGTGGGCGCGGAAGGGCGTGAATGTGAATGCCATTGCGCCGGGGGTCTTTCCAACGCCCCTGAACGACAGCATCATTCAAGGGACTCCGCGCGGAGACGAGTTGATTCTTCGTACGCCCATGGGCCGGTTCGGCAAGGCTCGCGAAGTGGTCGGGGCGGCCATCTTCCTGGCCTCGGAGGCGGCTTCGTTTGTCACCGGACAGGTAATTGCCGTCGATGGCGGCTTCCTGGCCAGCGGAGTGAACCAATAATCGGAGATCAGAGATCAGGGATCAGGGAATAGGGAGCAATACGATGGCTGACTACTTGCGCGGAGCGTTAGTGGAAGGCGAGGGGTGAACGCCCTGTACTTGTTTGGAGCTGAGGAGTCATTGCTGCCATGAAGATTACCAATGCCTATGTAAACATCACGTCGCCAGGCAGAAACTTTGTCACGCTGAAGATTGAGACCGATGAAGGCATCCATGGCTTGGGTGACGGCACGCTGAATGGGCGCGAGTTATCGGTGGCGAGTTATCTTACCGAGCACGTGATTCCCTGTATCATCGGCCGCGATCCGTTCCAGACGGAAGATATCTGGCAATATCTCTATCGTGGAGCGTACTGGCGGCGTGGACCTGTAACCATGGCAGCCATTGCCGCGGTAGATGTGGCACTTTGGGACATCAAGGGCAAGGCACTGAACACGCCGGTCTATAACCTGCTGGGTGGCAAGAGCCGCGAGGGCATCCTGGTGTATGCGCATGCCAACGGCAAGGACATCGATCACGCGCTGGAAGACGTGGCGCGACACAAGGAGATGGGCTTCAAGGCGATCAGGGTTCAGAGCGGGATTCCAGGGCTAGCGACTACCTACGGCATCTCGAAGGGACCGGGACGCTACGAGCCGGCCGAGCGTGGGCTGCCATCGGAATACGAGTGGTCCAGCGAGCTTTATCTGCGTCATGTTTCCAAGCTGTTTGCGCAGGTGCGCGAGGTTTTTGGGGACGAGTTGCACCTGCTCCACGACTGCCACCATCGATTGACGCCCATCGAGGCGGGACGGCTGGGTAAAGAGCTGGAACCGTTTCACCTGTTCTGGATGGAAGACCCAACGCCGGCCGAGCTGCAGGAGGGCTATAAGATCATCCGTGAACATACGACGACGCCGATCGCGGTGGGCGAGGTGTTCAACTCGATTTGGGACGCACACGATCTGATTCGCAACCAGTGGATCGACTATCTGCGGATGACACTGGTGCATGGGGGAGGCTTCACCCACCTCAAGAAGGCGGCCGACTTTGCAGACCTGTATCACGTGCGAACCGGTTTCCACGGAGCGACGGACCTATCTCCGGTGACGATGGCCGCGGCGCTGCATTTCGATACGGCGATTCATAACTTCGGGATACAGGAACTGATGCCGCACACGGATGAGACAGACGCGGTTTTCCCACACCAATACAGCTTCAAGGATGGGCTGATGGTTCCAGGCGATGCGCCAGGGCTGGGCGTGGAGCTGGATGAGAGTCTGGCGGCAAAGTATCCGTATCAACGGGCGTATCTTCCGGTTAATCGGAAGCTGGATGGAACGCTGACGGACTGGTAATGAAGGCGGCGCGGTCAAGAGGCTCGGAACCTGCGTAAGCACTGGAGGGGCCGCGCCCGCACGGAGACAGAGGGCCGGCATCGCCAGGGAAGCGCCAAGCAGTGTGGGGCAGGCACCCTGCATACAAATGAATGCCCTCCACCCCCACCCCGTCTCTGTAAGGAGGCGCTTCCGGCTATTTAGTGGGTACTGGGTTCATATCGAGCCCGCCGCAGTGGAAGTAGATGGCGTTGATGAAGTTCTGCCGATTGCGAAATCCGCGTGCCG
>Ga0224557_1000393_pt1 | contig 49044 bp, 44 predicted proteins | sample 714S31014metaG_FD_180677 | JGI IMG/M metagenome (GOLD analysis project Ga0224557, IMG submission 180677) | Peat soil microbial communities from Stordalen Mire, Sweden - 717 S3 10-14 | ecosystem: Environmental > Terrestrial > Soil > Wetlands > Peat | place: Sweden: Norrbotten County, Stordalen...
GCTGCCGGGTCCGGTCGAACGTCTCCTCGTCGATGATGGCGGGGACCGGGATGCCGGTCCATTCCTCCTTCGGCCGGTCCACCGTCTTGACTGCCCGCGGCGTGGTGCGCCCGGCCAGGCGCGCGGTGCGGTTCAGGCCGGGCTGCTCGTGGACGATCTTGGTCTTGCCGAAGACCGCGGTGCCGGCGTAGGCGGGGTTGCGGAGCATGCCCCAGATCACCGACCGGTCCCAGCGGTCCTTCCCGGTGCGGGTGGGCACTCCCTGGTCCGTCAGCCAGCGGCGCAGGTCCGCGATCGAGGCGCCGCCGTCGGCGTAGCGGCGGAACATCTCGGCGACCAGGGCGGCCTCGTGGGGGACGACCTCGTAGCGGGCCCCGCACTCGGGGGTCTTGCGGACGTAGCGGTAGCCGAACGGGGCGCCGCCGAGCACGTTGACGCTGCCGGTCTTCGCGCGCCAGGCCTTGCCGCGCCGGTAGCGCTCGGCGAGCTGGGCCTTCTCGTACTCGGCGAACATGCCCTGGAACTGGATGAGCAGCTGGTCCTCGGGGCTGTCGCCCCTGGGGCCCTTCACGAACTCGACCCGGGTGCCGCAGCGGGCGAACTCCTCGATCAGCAGGGCCTGGTAGGCGAACTTGCGGGCCAGCCGGTCCGGCGAGTAGACGAGGACGACGTCGAGGCAGCCCTGGGCGGCCAGGTCCCGCAGCGCCTCCAGGCCCGGCCGCACCAGCGTCGCCCCGGAGTGCCCCTCGTCGGCGAAGACCCACTCTTCCGGGACGTCAAGCCGGCTCTCGCCGGCGTGGTCGCGGAGGGCGGCGAGCTGGGAGCCGATCGTATCGTCCTTCGCCTGCCGGGCGCTGGAGACCCTCGCGTAGATCGCCGCTGCCGTCATCGTCTCCTCCTTCCGCCGCCCGGGGGGCGGTCCTGGCCCGCCGCTGCGGCACCAATATCGCGTAGGCCACTGACATTTCCGCGGCGGCATGGCGGGAGAAGACGAGCTCCGTCTCCACCGCCAGCTCTCTCACCTGCCCGGACGGTCCCCGTGAGTACGGCCGAGGAACTCCTCCAGGGCCTGCGCGGCGACCGCCGAGACCGTGCGGCCGGACGCCCGGGCGTGTTCCCGGACCGCGGCGGCCAGCCGCACCGGAAGCCGGACCGTGAACACCGCGGCCTCCTCGGGGACCGGGACCCGGCCGCCCGCGGCGGCCTGGCTGACGTAGCGGCGCGCCTGGCGCTGCGAGCAGCCCAGCCGCCCGGCCAGCACGCGGGCCGCCTCGGCGGCCGGGACCCCGGCTTCCAGCAGGCCGGCGGCCTCGTTGACGTGCTCCGCGTGCTCCGCGGCGTCCGCGCGGCGATCCCCAGGCATGACATGAAAATACTACAGATAACGTCCGGCAGCAGGCGGAAACCGCCGCCCTGCCCCATCGTCCCGCTCACCGCCCCGGCCCCGCCGCCCGCGACCGCGCGATCCACGACGCGATCGTCAGCGCCGTCGAGGTGTCCAGCCCGGCCAGCCACCCGGCGACCCGCCGGTCCCAGGCCCCCAGTTCCACGCCGTCCAGGACGCCCGCCAGGAACGCGGACCGCTCCTCCACGGGCGCGAAACCGCCCGGAGCCGACTCCAGCGGCCCGGCCGGCACCGCGGCGCTCACCGGCCGCGCTCCAGCCGCCGGTAACCCAGCGTCACCTCAAAACAGAAGTTGCCTTTTGCGTTGGGGGCGTGACCGATGCCCCCTGCGGTGACCCCTTCTCGCTCTCCGTCCATTTCCCGTCTTCGATGACTCCTGCGGCCAGCCACTTGCCGATCAGCCGCAGGACCCGCTCATCCGCGATCCGGTGCCGGAGGAACTTCCCCAGCCAGCCCCGGTCAAGCTGCCCGAAGAAGTCGCGGATGTCCGCATCCAGCACCCAGTTCACTCTCCTGGTCGTGATCCCGGCCGCCAGGGCATCCAGCGCCTGGTGGGGGCCGCGGCCCGGCCGGAACCCGTAGGAGAAGCCCCGGAAATCCGCCTCGTAGATGGCGTTGAGTACCTCCACGACGGCCCGCTGGACGATCTTGTCCTCCAGCGCGGCGATGCCGAGCGGCCGCAGCCGCCCGTCCGCCTTCGGAATGTACGCCCGCCGCGACGGACTAGCCCGGTAGCGCCCCTGCTGCACCCGCTCGTGCAGGTGTCCCGGAGGTTCGCCGCCAGGTCCTGCCCGCAGGCCTCCCACGTCACCCCGTCCGCTCCCGGCGCGGCCTTCGGGCTGATGCCCTGGTAAGCCAGCAGAAGGCGTTCGAGGGTGACATGGTGCAGCAGCGCCGTGAACCGCGCTTCCTTGTCCCGTACTGCCACTTGCCGCACACGGCCCAGCTCACTTGACACGCTCAGTCCGGCACTGCGTCCGGGACGTGTTTCGCTGTCCGTGTTCCCCTTGGTTCGCTCCCTTTCCTCCCCCGCCTCCGCAGCCGCAGCCTTGTTCGGCGGGTTCGCAGGTACTACGGAGCGATCCGACTGCCCGTGACCGTTCATCCCAGGATTACCGCCTCGGCGTTCCCTGGACGGCCCGCCCGCTGACCAGGCGGACGGGCGGACACGGGCTCTCCCGGTTCTCGCGCATGGAGGTTCCGCACATGCCATGGTTCTCCGACCGCGCGGGGTCCGCCAGCGGCTCGCGCATAGCGCCGCCAGCAGTGTTGCCTTCCACGTTGTTCACCGTGTGGGCACCCCGGATTGGTATTTCGCGGCTCACTAGCCCGGCCTGCACGTGCCCCTGTCAACGCTTCGCCACGCCCTCGCGGGACGTCGACGCATGACTCGGGGTCGCTGTGGGACGCTAGCCCTTCAGCGCAGAGCTCTTCCATCTCCTCCTCCATGCCGGTTTATCCCGGCGCTTTCGAACAACCACAATGGACCATCGTCGTGGTCAGATCAGGGGGGCGACCACCGCGCGGTGGCCGCTGGCGGCGGTTAAGCTGGCGGATCGTGGTCACGGCACCGGACATACCCGGACATAGGGTCGGCGGCATCCTCGGCACGGGTGGCTTCGCCACCGTCTATCGGTGCTGGCAGGTAGCCGTGGGCCGCGAGGTGGCCGTCAAGGTCGATAACCGCGCCCTGCTCAGCGAGCGCGATCGGCGGAAGTTCTTCCGCGAGGTCACCGCGGCCGGACGACTGTCCGGGCACCCGCACGTCATCGACGTCTACGACGCAGGAACGCTCCCCGACGGCCGCCCGTACCTGGTGATGGAGCTATGCCCGGCCGGATCGCTGAATGACGCGCTGCGCCGGGACGGCCCGATGGACGCGGCGTGGGTTCGGGACATCGGCATCAGGCTGGCCGATGCACTCGCCGCAGCGCACGCGGCCGGCGTTCTGCACCGTGACATCAAGCCGGCGAACATCCTCATCAACCGGTACGGCATGGTCGGGCTGTCCGATTTCGGGCTGGCGTCGATCATCTCGGCTCGCGGGGAGCAGACGGCCTCCCGTGACGCCCTGACCCCGGCGTACTCCTCACCAGAGACCTTCCGGGGTCAGGAGCCAACGGTCCTGGCTGACGTCTACTCTCTCGCGGCCACCCTGTACGCCCTGCTGGCCGGACGCCCGCCGCGTTTCCCTGCTGGTTCGGAACCGCCGAGCCTGATGACGATCATGATGTTGCACGACAAGCCGGTGGAGGACGTGCCGGGCACGCCGCCTGAGTTGATGGCGCTGCTGCGCGCCGGTCTCTCCGCTGACCCGGCCCTGCGGCCGCCAAGTGCCGCGGCGTTGCGGGACGCCCTGGTAGGTCAGCCCTGGCCTACCCCCGGCTCACCCCTGGTCGCCCCGTCATTCTCCGGCTCATCACCGGCCGGCTCATCACCGGCCGGCTCGTCACGGTCGGGTGCGGGCGGGCATCGGGGTGGCCGGAGGGTAGCCGGGACCTCGCGGCGGCTACGGTGGGCTGGCCTGGCTGCGGGACTTATCGTGATCATCGCGGCCGCGACGCTTGTCGGTGTGCGGTTGCTCCCACAGCACGGGAACGCAGCGACGCGGGGCAGCACGTCCGCGGCCGGCCAGCGGAGCCCTGCGGGTTCCTCGGCGCAGGGCAGTAAGGCTGGAGGGCTAGCGGCCGGCATGAGCCCCTACGGGGTCGCGACCGTGACCGCGGGATGTCCGGCCGCCTCGGCCAGGGTGGCCACGGCGCGTTGCCCGGCGCACCCGGAATGCTGGGGCAATATGACGGTTGACTCCGGTACCACCTTCATCGAGAGCGTGCCCTGCACGCTACCGCACACCTATGAGACGTTCGCGATCGCGCTCATGACCGCTGGTGCGCGGACCTTCGACTACGACACGCTGGAAGCGAATCCGACGGTGAGCAAGCTCTGCTCCACGGCGGTGCTGCTCCGGTCGCGGCAGGCCGGGGCGCAGCGACTGCCGGCCAGCGCCTGGGACGTCGAGGTGCTGCCGCCGACCGAGGACGCGTTCGACCGCGGCACGCGAGCCTATCGCTGTATCGGCGCCGAACTCGGCACCTCGCCGAGCGCCTCGGAGTTCGTCCGCTAAGGCGGCAGGGGCTTACCGATCAGAGGTGGAAGCTGGTGCCGACGGCGTTCGGGAGGAAGGCGGCGGGGAACCGGGCGGACATCGCGTGCTGGGCCCGCCAGCCGGTGCAGTGCGCGGGCACGAGCACGCCGGGGTTCAGGGCCGCCAGGTCGTCAAGGACCCGCGGGATCAGCGGCTCGAACGCCGGGCCGCCCAGGTGAAACCCGCCGAGCAGGGCGTAGAGCGGCTGGCCGCCTGCCAGCCGCTTGGCGTACCTGGCGATGTTGACCACACCTGCGTGGCCGCAGCCGGTGATGACGACGAGCCCGCGGTCGCGGACGCTGATAATCAGCGCCTGGTCATCAAGGACCAGCGGATCGGGCTGCCAGCGGCCGCCGAGCCAGGCCTGCTGCGGCGGAAAGCCCGGCTCGTACCCGGTGGTGCGCGCGACCTCGCCGGTGATCAGCACGGACCGGCCGAACAAGAAGCTGGGCTGCCGCTCCTCGATGATGTCGAAACCCGCGTCGGTCAGGGCGCGGCGGCTGGTGGTCGGGAGCTCCCGCGGCTCGCGGCCAGGTAGCTGCAGGCGGCGGCGGCGCCAGAAGTGCGGGTGGATAAGCACCGGCATGTTCACCGGGCGCAGTGCCCGGATCAGCCCGTCGAGGCCGGTGGTGTGATCGAAATGGCCGTGGCTGCACACGATGACCTCGATCGAGGACGGGTCGATGTCGAGCCGGCGCATGTTCTCGGTAACGCCGTCGGGGCTGGTCCCCGCGTCGAACAAGAACCGGTGCTCGTCTCCGCCCTTGGACACGGTGACCAGCACGGAGAAGCCGTGCTCCGCGATCAGCGCATCGGGAACCTGCCCATCGGCCATCACCGCCGACGGGCACCGCGGGCCGGATCCCGGTGCCGCCCGTCGCGCCGGACCCAGATCGGCCATCAGGTTGTCGGTGAGGTTATCCATCAGCGTGGTCACCACCACCGAGTCGACCGGTTCCAGGTTGACCTCGAACGCGGGCTCTACGTCATGCCGCACCCCAGCGGCGAGGGGGCCCGGGCCATCGTCGATGCACACGGACCCATCGTAGGAGAACCGGTTCGCTAGGCCGCAGGCGTCCCTCCGGTCAGCGTGGCCGCGATCGTCTGGGCCACCGTCTCCGGGTCGGCGCAGCCCACGATCCATTCGGAGTAGCCGGATCCGTCGAGCACGACCCGCACTCCGCGGGGCGTGTTCGGATGGACCGCGGCGAAGATCTTCCGGCCGGCCCGCCAGATGGTGCCGTACTCGATCGTCCCGGCAATTCTCGTACCGGCCTTGATGCCGCCATCGGCCGGCCCGTGAGCGTCCGGGAGCACCTCGACGCCGCGCACCGCCGACACCGGCACCCGGAGGTCGCCGTGGACCCCGCCGAGCTTTTCCGCGATGGACAGGTGCATGACCAACTCGTCGCCTTCTACCTGTAGCTCTGCCATCGGAAAACGCTAACACCGTTGCGGCACCGGCACCCCGCCGACGGCCGCGTCACAATGACGTATGGACCTTGAAGCTTTCGAGCTGGTGCTGCTGCGTACGTCTGCGCAAGCGCCGGACTACGAAGACGCCGAACTCGAGCGCATCCAGCAGGAGCACCTGGCGCACCACGCCCGGTTGCGCGCCACCGGCCAGGTGGTGACCAACGGCCCGGTCAGGGACCAGCCTGATCCGGCCCTGCGCGGGCTGGCCTTCTACCGGACCGGCTCACTCGAGCAGGCCAGGCAGCTCGCCGAGGCCGACCCCGCGGTCCTGGCCGGGCGGCTCACGATCGAGATCATGACCTGGTACTGCCCGGCCGGGACGATGAGCCGCCCCGGGCGCGCGGTCACGTTGTAGGCCCGGTAGGCGATCGGGTTATTTACCAAGCTGTGACCGCAACCGCGCCACCCGGCGAGCCCTTCAGCAGTCTTTAACCTCAGCAGCCGGACCGCGGGGCGATCCTGACGGGCCTGACGTCATGAGCGGGGAGAGCACATGGACAACAGCCATCCAGACCAGGCGGTGCCGACCGGGCCGACCGGGCCGACCGGAGGCGGGCGCCCGGGACCGCGGACGCGGCGCCGCGCGCGCCGGGTCGCGGTCGCCGTGGCGGCCTTCGTCGCGCTGACCGGCGCGGCGTCCTATACGGCGGCGATAGCCGCGACCAGCCAGGGGCCCACCCGGGCCGGGCAGCCGATGCGCTCGGGCTGGCACATCGTCAAGCAGGTGCGCAGCGGCTCTTTCGGCGGCTTCACCGCGGTCGTCGCGGTCGGCCGGACCGGCGGATGGGCCTTCGACCAGGGCTCCGTGCCGACCGCCTGGCGGCGGAGCGGATCGACCTGGACCCAGGTCAGGTTCCCTGGCCGGGCCAACGAGGTCGTGATCGCGGCCGCAGCCAGCTCCGCCACCAACGTCTGGGCGTTCACCGCCGACGGAGGGCAGTCCCGGGCGCTGCGGTGGAATGGCCGCAGCTGGACTGTCCAGCGGTCCTTTGCCCAGCAGATCGGCGGGGCCGTGGTCCTGTCCCCCTGCAACGTGTGGGTGTTCGGCCAGCCGGACTTCCCCGGATCCGGGCTTGGCGCCTGGCATTACGACGGCCGCACCTGGTCCCGGGTGGCCTCCGGGCACGGCCTGCAGGGCGGCAGCGCGCTGTCGCCCGGCAACATCTGGGCCTTCGACGGCTCCGCCATCGCCCACTGGAACGGCTCAAGCTGGTCTCGCACCTCGGTGGCCTACGACCTGCCGCCCAAGCAGGAGCTCAACGGCCCCATGCTCACCGGTATCTACGCGCAGTCCAAGAACAGCGTCTACGCCATCGCCAACGGCGGCCGCCAGGACGAAGGCGGCCCGACGGTCATCCTGCACTGGGACGGCCACCACTGGTACAAGGTGGCCGAAGGCAACTTCGGGTTCGGCACCCAGCCACTTCAGCAGGTCAGCTCCGACGGTCACGGCGGCCTGTGGCTCCCGATGCCAGGCGTCGACGGCCAGCGGTCCTACCTGGTGCACTACACGCCCGGGCACCCGCTGACCGAAGCGCCGCTGCCGGGCGGGCCGAACACGATCAGCGTCCAGGCCGTGGCCACCATCCCCGGCACCACCGACCTGCTGGCCGGAGGCGATACCCACGCCTCAGGCAACCTCGGCCGCAACGTCGTCGCAGTCCTGCTCCAGTACGGACTCTGAGCACACTCGGCACTCCAGCCACCGGGGCGCCGCACTGCGCCGGTGGCTGGAGGGCCACGGATCGTTCGGCCCAAAAATTCACGGTGCGGGTCGAGGGGTTACTTAGGGTATGAGCCAATTGCGCGTTTGCTTGCAGGCTGTCACGCCGCTAGCGTGCCAGCATGGCAGCGGACGGGCGGCGGCACATAATCGCGATCGGCGGCATGCTCATTTCCGAGGGCAAGGTGCCGGTGCACATTCAATACGCGCTCCGGCTGGCCGGACGGCCCGAGCCGCGGATATGCGTACTGAACACCGCGGCAGGCGACGACCCGCGGTGGGCGCTGCTGATGTACGACCAGTTCGCCGGGCACCCGGCCCGGCTCAGTCACCTGGCGCTGTTCCCGATGCCCAACGTCGCCGACCCCGAGGACCTGCTGCTGTCACAGGACGTCATCTTCGTCGGTGGCGGCAGCGTGGCCAACATGCTGGCCGTGTGGCGGGTGCACGGGCTTGACGTGATCCTGCGTAAAGCCTGGCAGGCGGGCATCATCCTGGCCGGATCAAGCGCCGGGGGGATCTGCTGGTTCGAGGGAGGAACCACGGACTCGTTCGGGCGTGACCTAAGGGCGTTCACCGACGGGCTCGGGTTGCTGGCCGGAAGCTACTGCCCGCACTACAACTCCGAGCCGGCCCGGCGGCCGCGGTACCACCAGCTGATCGCGGACGGCATGCTGCCCGGCGGGATCGCCTGTGACGACGGCGCGGCGGCGCACTTCACCGACGAGACGCTCACCGAGCTGATCGCGGACCGGCCGGGCGCGTACGCCTACCGCGTGGACCCCGGCGTCACCGAGACCCGGCTCGACACTCGTTTCCTGGGCGCTTCCTAGGGCCGAGGGCCGACGGTAGCGCGGCGCAGGGACCAGCCGAGCGCGGCGAAAACGCAGACCGGCAGCAGCCACCAGGCGTTGACGCCGGCCGCGTGCACCAGCAGCGCGGTCAGCGCCAGGGCGGTCACCACCACCGCCGCGACCCGCCAGTCGTCGCCGATCACGAAGTCGTACCAGAACGCGCCGATCGCCCTGAGCCGCTTCATGAGCTGGCCACCTCCTCCTGGGACGGCCGCACGGGCGGCCCGGCGGAGCGGTCGGCCTGGCGCAGCAGTGCGGTGTAGCCGAGCGAGACCAGCGCGATCACCGGGACCAGGCCGAGCAGGGACGCGTCGTTACCCGGCCAGGAGACGCCGGCTCCTTCGGACCCCCAGAACACGCCGAACGAGGTGAGCATGATTCCCACGGCGAACTTCATCGCGTTCTCCGGGAGCCGGGCCAGCGGCGCCCGCACCGCGATGCCCGTCAGGGTGATCACCACGACGGCCGCCGCCGCGCCGATTACCGCGGCCCCCAGGTTGCGCTGGTTGTCGCCGAACGTGATCACGATGAACACCACTTCCAGGCCTTCGAGCAGCACGCCCTTGAACGACAAGGTGAACGCGTACCAGTCGTTGACACCGCGCCGTGAGGTGACCGTCGCGGCCTTCGCCGCCGCCACCTCACGCAGGTAGGCGCTCGCCTCGTCATGCAGCGACTTATGCCCGGTCGCGCGCAAGATCGCCTTGCGCAGCCACTGTACGCCGAAGATGGCCAGCAGCGCGCCGACGACCAGGCGCAGCGCTCCCAGCGGGACCAGGGTGAGTGCGGGACCCACAGCGGCCACCACGATGGCCAGCACCACCAGGGCCACGGCCATGCCCTGGAAGGTGGAGCGCCACTCGCGGGTCAGGCCCGAGGCGAGCACGATCGTTAGTGCCTCCGTCGCCTCCACCGCGCAGGCGACGAAAACAGTCAAGATGAGGGGAAGCGAGTTCACGCTGCCTCCTTAGGCACGGGGCTGGCTGGTGCTTATCTACCGCTCTACCGCTCTACCGCGTACCGCCCGAGCCCAAGGTTATACCCCGCTTCGTGATCATCGATTTACCTGCCGGTCCTGGGCGGGACTCCCCCTCAAGGGGATCCCTGACTCTGGATGTACAGACCGCCCCGCGGGACATTTTTCCGGCCTGAACGCTCACCGCCGAGCCCGATGAGCCTGAAGTGATGGCTGAAGTATTCGTAAAGCCCGTGCGTCCACGGGAGCTGCCCCCAGCTGCCCGTCTGGAGCCACACGTAGCGGGCTCGGGCGAACTCGGACTGCCATTTCGCTGCGACCTTGTCCAGCGTCCGCTGCGCGGCGTGATTGGTGAGCCCGTCGGTCATGGCGATGAGGGTTCCGTAGGAATCCACCATGTCCGGGCACCCGGCGGCCGACGAGGTGAACCGGTCGGAGGTGATGGTGAGCGCCGGGTCATTGGTTATGACGCAGGAGCCGGGCGGGATCAGCCGGTCCGCCGCGGCCGCCGGCAGAGGCCAGCTCAGCAGGTGAGTCTCTGCCTCGAACTCCCGTAGGCCCAGCCCGGCGACCATGACCGACGCCACCAGGCTGACGACGATCGCCGCCACCAGGGACTCCGCCGGTCGGCTCACCAGCGCGCCGACGGAAAGTGCCAGGCTCAGCGCGATGAACGGACCATCGAAGGAGCCGTAGTGCGGGTAATAGCCGTAAGGCCACATGAACATGAGCGTCACCGCGACCAGGCCGATCACGGCGTAACCGTCAAGCGCGGTGGGCAGGCGGCGAGTTCCCAGCCACGCCGCCAGGTAACCGGAAAGAATGACGGCCGCCGTGGCCAGCAGGACGACGAGGATCGCGGTCCTGTCCGGGCGGGTTGAGAACAGCGACAAACCAGTCAGGTCAGTGAGCCTGGGCCACAGCGGCGGGTGATGGGTGCCGCTCCTGACGAACTGGCCGACCAGCACGCCGTCAATCACCCCAGCCGGAGCCAGGATCAGGAACGGCAGCAAAGGCAGGCCCAGCCCCGCCAGCCCGCCTCCCGCGAATGCCGCCGCTCGTCGCGCCCTGGGTATCAGCAACAAGATGATTATGACCAGCGGAACCAGCCCCCAGAGCTTGATCGCCGCCGCGAACCCGAACGCCACCCCGCCCCAGACCAGCCGCCTGCCTCCGGTTATCCGGTCACCGTCAAATACCAGCACCGCACCAGCCAGGCAGAACAGATTCAGCCAGGGCTCGAGCAGCAACGTGTGCGCGGCGACGAGCGTGTCCGGGTACACGGCGTAGATCCCGCACGCCACGCCGACCGTTACCGGGCCGCGGTGCCGCACGAGAAAACCAAGGAGGGTTACGCAGGCGGTGTCGGCGCCCACGGTCAGCAACCGCGCGATACCGAGCCCCCATGCGGTGCCCGTGAACTTGGCCAGCAGCGCCACCGGCGCCATCAGCAACATGCTCCCGGGCGGATGCACCATCGCGAAATCCTGGTACGGCATCGCGCCGTTTACCAGGCGCAGGGCGTTGCCGAAATAAACAGCGTCGTCGTATTCGGTGATGCCGATCAAGAAGCCAGGCCGGCTGAGCTGGTAGAGCCGCAAGAATGCGGCAAAAACCGTGCCCACCGCGATCACTACGTACGTGACCTGCGATATCTGGGCTCGGCTCGATCGCGGATCGGCGGCTGACGATCGGCGAGCCGCGTGCCAAAGAGTAGTCACCTACGGTTCCCCGATCATGGTGATCCGGGCAGCGGCCGCCGGCCGGATCCCGATGATCATGAAATGGTTCCGCGCGTGAAGTTGTCCGGCCGGCCCCGGTCTATTAGACCGGCCATGCCGGAGACACCTCCTGAACGCAATTCGTTTACCTGCTGGTTTTCTCTGCGCAGAAAAGGTGATCCCGGCTACACACGCCGGGCGAGACGTCACCGCTTCGTGAAAGCGCTGGTAGCAGCCGTGAACCGGGGTCAGCCGGGTCGGCCAGCATGGTGGCCTGCGGCTGCCTGGCGGCCGGGTGACCAACGGCTAGGTCAGCAAATGCCGATTCAGCGGCTCGCATGGCAATTCCCGCTGCCGCCGCGCCGCTGCGCGACTGGACGTTCCCGCAGATACCCGACCGTCGCCATCCGGGGTCTGATCACAGGAAATCTCCAAGCCGAATAGACAGCTCCAGGCCCGCATGTGCAAACTCCCACAGTTAGTGTTGGTATCGTGACACGACGCGGCCAACGGCTGGCTGGCGCGCCATGCCCCCATGATCCCGATATCTTGCGCATGTTACCGGCTTTTCATTGAACGAGTTCCGCCTGGAGTTGGTTCCAGGCGGTATCGCGGACGGGCGCACTCTCTTAACAGACACCCGAACGGCGGGTTCGGTTGCTTGCGGAGTCAACGAGACGAGAGTGACGCCTGGATGAGCCAGGGTCACCAAGGGCTGGAACATCAGTCCATGCCCTACGATCAGCAGGATGACGGTCACACTGCTTACCAGCCAGTCAGCGCCGACGACAACAGACGCCGATGCCCTCGTCATCGGGGTGTTCCAGGGTGAGGATGGCCCTGTCCCCTGGCTGGGTACCGACGAATTCGACCTGATGGCCGCCCTCACTGCGCTCGGCGCTACGGGCAAGCTCGAAGAGCTCACCAAGGTTCACACGGCTGGACGCCTGGCGGCGCCGGTCATCATCGCCGTCGGCCTCGGTTCAGGACCGGAAGACCCCGGTCAGGATCAGGACGAGCGGCAGGCCTACCTGGAACGCCTGCGCCGCGCGGCCGGCGCCGCCGCGCGCGATCTGGCCTCCGGCCGGGCGAAGCGCGTCGCGCTCGCTCTGCCCGCGGACCACCCCGACGAGGCCGAGGCGGTCGCGCTCGGCGCCCTGCTCGGCGGCTACGCCTTCGGTAAGTACCGGACAGGCGGGACGGCGGCGCGCGAGGTCGAGCAGATCCTGCACACCGGGCACACCGATGCCGTCGACCGGGCCAGGACCTTGGCCGAGGCGATGACCCTCGTCCGGGATCTGGTCAACACCGCTCCCGCCGATATGGTGCCCGCGGACCTGGCCGCGGTCGCCGAGCAGACGGCGGCCGCGCACAACCTCGGCGTACAGGTGCTCGACGAGAACGATCTCGCCAAGGAGGGCTTCGGCGGCATCCTCGCGGTGGGCATGGGTTCCGCTCATCCGCCGCGGCTGGTCCGGCTGGAGTACACCCATCCCGACGCCGCCCGGACCGTGGTCTTCGCGGGCAAGGGCATCACGTTCGACTCAGGTGGCCTCTCGCTCAAGCCGCCGAAGGCGATGGAGACGATGAAGGCCGACATGAGCGGCGCCGCGGCTGTGCTGGCCGCGGTGCAGGCCATCGCCGAGCTCGGTCCCCCGGTGAACGTGGTCGCATACCTTCCGCTCGCCGAGAACATGCCAGGAGGCGGTGCGCAGCGGCCATCCGACGTCATCACCATCTACGGCGGCAAGACCGTGGAGGTGCTGAACACCGACGCCGAGGGGCGCCTGGTGCTCGCCGACGCCCTAGCCCGGTCCGGCGCCGACGGGCCCAGCCTGCTCATCGACGTGGCTACACTGACAGGGGCGCAGACCGTCGCGCTGGGAAATCGTACCTCCGGTGTGATGGCGAGCGACGACTCTCTGGCCGCTGAGATCGCTGACGCGGCCAACCGGGCCGGCGAGGCCATGTGGCCGATGCCGTTGCCGGAGGATCTCCGCAAGGGCCTGGAGTCCACCGTGGCGGACATCGCCAACGTCTCGGCGGACCGAGGCGGCGGAATGCTCGTCGCCGGGCTGTTCCTGCGCGAGTTCGTGCCCGCCGGAGTCCGCTGGGTGCACCTGGACATCGCCGGCCCCGCCTTTAACGACGGCGCCCCGTACGGGTACATCGTGAAGGGCGGCACCGGAGCCGCGGTCAGGACCCTGGTCCAGATCGCGACGGACGTGGCCGAGGGCAAGCTTGCCGGAGCTGGGACTAGCCAGGCCGCCGGCAAGTGAAATGATGAAGACTGGGTAAGCCGACTAAGGCTGACTAAGGAGGCTTGAGGGGTGGCAGAGGGCATCGGCAGCTATGACATCGTCGTACTCGGCGGCGGCAGCGGCGGGTACGCCTGCGCGTTGCGCGCCTCCGAACTCGGCAAGCGCGTGGCGCTGATCGAAAAGGACATGGTCGGAGGGACCTGCCTGCATCGCGGCTGCATCCCGACCAAGGCACTGCTGCACGCGGCCGAGATCGCGGACCACACCAGGGACAGCGCGTCCTTCGGCGTGCTGTCCACCTTCGAGGGCATCGACGTCCCTGGCGTGCTGTCGTACAAGAACTCAGTGGTGGAAAGGCTCTGGAAGGGCCTGCAGTCCACGATCGCGAGCCGGAAGATCGACACCATCGAGGGTGCGGGGCGGCTTGAGTCCCCGACCAGCGTCAGGGTCGGGGACACCGTCTACGAGGCCGAGCACGTCGTCCTCGCCACCGGATCGCAGCCACGAAGCCTGCCCGGCCTCGACATCGACGGCGAGCGGGTGATCAGCTCCGACGACGCGCTCAAGCTCGACCGCGTGCCGGCATCGGTGATCATCCTCGGCGGCGGGGTGATCGGGGTCGAGTTCGCGAGCGTGTGGCGCTCCTTCGGTGCGGACGTGACCATCGTGGAGATGCTCCCCCAGCTGGTTCCGCTCGAAGACGAGACCAGCGCGAAGCTGCTGCAGCGGGCCTTCCGCCGCCGTGGCATCCGCTTCGAGCTTGGCACCAGGTTCGAGTCGGTAAAGCACACGGACACCGGTATCACGGTCACGCTCGAGGGGGGCAAGACCCTCGATGCCGAATTGCTGCTGGTCGCCGTCGGCCGCGGCCCGGTCTCCGCTGGCCTGGGATACGAAGAAACCGGCGTCACCATGGAGCGGGGATTCGTCAAGGTGGATTCGCTCTGCCGTACGAACGTCCCGACCATTTCAGCGGTCGGTGACCTGATCAACACACCGCAGCTCGCGCACGTCGGGTTCGGTGAAGGGATCATGGTGGCGGAGCGGGTCAGCGGCCTGCCCGTCACGCCGATTGATTACGACGGCGTACCGCGGATCACCTACTCCGACCCGGAGGTCGCCTCGGTCGGCCTTACCTCGGCGCAGGCTATCGACCGCGGGCTGAAGACGGTCGAGTTCACCTACAACCTCGGCGGCAACGGCCGCAGCGTGATCCTGCAGACGCAAGGCGCGGCTAAGGTCATCGCGATCTCCGAGGAAGACGGACCCGGCCGTGTGGTCGGCATTCACATCGTCGGCAGCCACGTCGGCGAGTTGATCGCCGAGGCCCAGCTGATTTACAACTGGGACGCCGAGCCCTCGGACGTGGCCCAGCTCATCCATCCCCATCCCACCCAGTCGGAGGCGATCGGCGAGGCGCACCTTGCGCTGGCCGGCAAGCCTCTGCACGTACACGCCTAGGAGTCACGAGGATCATGTCGGTCTCCGTATCCATGCCGCAGCTCGGTGAGAGCGTCACCGAGGGCACCGTCACGCGCTGGCTGAAAAAGGAAGGCGAGCGCGTGGAGGTGGATGAGCCGCTCCTTGAGGTGTCGACAGACAAGGTGGACACCGAGATCCCGTCACCCGCGTCCGGGATCTTGCGCGGCATTGCGGTCGACGAGGACGAGACGGTCGCGGTGGGCGCGCAGCTTGCGGTCATCGAGGACAGCGAGACCAGCGGATCCGCGGCTGCGGCCGACGATTCGCCGCCGGCCGAAACCGCTGAGTCGCAGCCACCCGCGGCCGCGGCGCAGAGCTCCTCCCAGGGTCAGCCCGCCCCGGCCGCCAGCTCCTTCGGTTCGCAGCCCAACTACGCTCCCCCGGCCCAGCCGACGGCCCCGGCCCCGGCCGCGCCTGCCAGCCAGGCACCCGGCTACGCTCCGCCGCCCGCTTACGGCTCGCCGTCACCCGCTTACGGCTCACCGTCGCCTGCGTACGGCGAGCCGAGCCAGGCCGCTCCGCGCGCCGAGGCCCAGCCATCCTCGCCATCTGAGCGGAACGGGTCGGCCGGTTCTCCCGCTCAAGGTGGCCAGGCCGCTTCGGGTTCGGATGGCCAGGCCGCGTCAGCTACTGAATACCCGGCGCCCACCCCGCTGCCGAGCGGCGGCGACGCACCTTACGTCACCCCGCTGGTACGCAAGCTGGCAGCCGAGCACGCCGTGAACCTCGAGGACGTCACCGGGACCGGAGTCGGCGGGCGCATCCGCAAGCAGGATGTCATCGAGGCCTCCCGGGCCCAGCGCGAGGCCCAGTCCGCGGCCGCCCAGTCCGCACCCGCCCAGCCTGGGAATCCTCCTCAGCAGCAGAGTCCTCAGCAAGCCCAGGTCTATCAGGAGACGCAGCCTGCGCCGGCCGCGTCCACGAGGGAGGCTGCGGGCCGACCGGCCGCGCCCGCCCGGTCGGCCGTGGTTCCCTCCTCGCTGCGCGGCACGACCCAGCGCATGTCCAGGCCTCGTCAGGTGATCGCGCAGCGAATGGTCGAGTCGCTGCACACCTCGGCACAGCTGACCACGGTGGTGGAAGCCGACGTGACGGCCATCGCCCGGCTGCGTGACCGGGCCAAGGGCGATTTCGAAGCCAGGGAAGGCGTCAAGCTGACGTTCCTGCCGTTCTTCGCACTCGCCGCGGTCGAGGCCCTGAAGGTGCATCCCAAGCTCAACGCCGTTATCGACGGGGATCAGGTCACCTACCACGACGCCGAGCACGTCGGGATCGCGGTCGACACCGAACGCGGGCTGATGGTGCCTGTCATCCACAACGCGGGCGATCTGAACATCGGTGGTCTCGCCCGCAAGATCGGGGACCTCGCGGAGCGCACCAGGTCCGGCCATGTCGGCCCGGATGAGCTGGCCGGCGGCACGTTCACGCTCACCAACACGGGCAGCCGTGGTGCCTTGTTCGACACCCCGATCATCAACCAGCCGCAGGTGGCGATCCTCGGGACCGGAACTGTGGTCAAGCGGCCCGTCGTGGTCACCGATCCTGCCCTCGGCGAGGTGATCGCGGTGCGCTCGATGGTGTACCTCGCGCTCACCTACGATCACCGCCTCGTTGACGGTGCCGACGCGGCCAGGTTCCTTAACACGGTGCGGAGCAGGCTCGAAGAAGGGGCCTTCGAAGCAGAGCTAGGTCTCTAGCCGCCAGTGACGGTAACAAGGGTGCCCCGGGCCGCATGAAGGTTGCGATCACCGGTTCCTCCGGGCTCATAGGTACCGCGCTAGCGGCCAGCCTGCGCAGCGACGGTCACCAGGTCATCAAGCTCGTCCGGCGGCCCGTCCGGGCTGCCGACGAGGTCCGCTGGGACCCGCGGGCGGCCGACGCCGGATTCAGCCCGTCCAGCCCAGGTGAGCTGGACGGGCTCGGTGCCTGCGTGCACCTAGCCGGAGCGGGTGTGGCCGATCACCGCTGGACGGCGAGGTACAAGGCGGAGATCAGGGCCAGCCGGGTGCTTGGCACCCGCACGCTGGCTACCGCCCTCACCAAGCTGGGCTCGCCGCCGCAGACCTTGGTGTCCGGCTCGGCGATCGGCTGGTACGGCGACACCGGCGGAACCGAGGTCGATGAATCCGCGGCCGCAGGAAAGGCCTTCCTCTCGCGGGTGGTCCACGACTGGGAGGCAGCCGCCGAGCCTGCCGCCGACGCGGGCATCCGCGTCGTGCATCCGCGCACCGGCCTGGTCCTTACCCCGGCCGGCGGAATACTCGCCCGGCTGCTCCCGCTGGCCAGGTTCGGCGTGTGCCCGAGATTCGGTTCGGGCAAGCAGGTCATGAGCTGGATCTCGCTGGCGGACGAGATCGCCGCGATCCGGTTCCTGCTCGACCGGAGGGACATCAGCGGTCCGGTCAACGTGACCGCCCCGGCTCCGGCCACCAACTCCGAGTTCACCGCCGCTCTCGCCACCGCTGTCGGCCGCCGTGACCTGCCCTGGCTACGAGTCCCCGCCCTGGCGCTGCGTCTGGGCCTGGGCGAGGCCGCCGTCGAGCTACTGAACAGTGCCCGTGTCATCCCCGCACGGCTGACTGAGGCCGGCTACGAGTTCCGCCACCCCACGCTGCCCGAAGCCCTGGCCGCGGAACTCGCCTCGCGCTGACCTCGCCCCCCTGGCCGGCTAAGCCGTCTGGGGTAGCCCCTTGACCGGGAGCGGCGGCACATAGGGCCCCCGAAGAGGGGGACCGATGGCACATCGACCTCTTATGAACGGCTCCAGGGGAGGCGTGGGGGGCCAGCGGGGCGCAAGGGGGCGGGGGCGGGGGTCAGCTTTTTGCGGCGGGCTGGAGGATGATGTCGAAGTCGGCTAGGGAGAAGGGGGCGGAAAGGCCATAGCGGGCGGCCTGTTCGGGGTTGTCGACCGACGTGAACTCCTTGATCAGGCTTTTCTTCACGGCGAACACGGCGTCCGATTCGATGTACGGACTGCCGTCCACGAAAATGTGCGTGGTCAGCGCGCGGTGCCCGGGGGCGGTCACGATGAAATGGATATGCGCCGGGCGGTAGGCGTGCCTTCCGGTCGCGTTCAGCAGCGTGCCGACCGGGCCGTCAGTCGGTATCGGATAATGGCTCGGCACGATCGTCCGGAACCAGAAGGAGCCCTCGTCGTCGGCGGTGAACAGACCGCGGCCGTTGGCCCGTGGCTGCACATCCGGTTGCTGGACGTCGTAAAAGCCCTGGTCGTTCGCCTGCCAGACATCGAGCTTAGCACCGGGCAACGGCGCGCCGTCGGCCGACAGAACCCGGCCGCGGACAATGCACGGCGTGCCCGTCCCGACGAAATCGATCGATTCTCCAAGCTCACGGCGGGGGGACTTCACCACGTGGAAAGGACCGAGCACGGTAGATTCTGTGGCGCCGCCCGATTTCCGGTTGTTGATCGTCTCCACCAGCATGGAAATGCCGAGCACATCGGACAGCAGGATGAACTCCTGGCGTTCATCGTCGCATTTCTGGCCGGTCGCGGTCAGGAACTCGATCGCCCGCTCCCATTCCGCGATCGTGGGCTCGGTGTCCCTGACGAAGGCGTGCAGGTGCCGGACCAGACTGCTCAGCAACTCACGCAGCCGCGGGTCGTTGGTCTGGGCGAAGCTCTCGATAACGGCGTCGGCGGCCGTTTCCTCGGTGAAGTCGGTGGCCATGGCTCAGCGTAAGTCCCGCGGCCTCCTGCTGGCACCCCCCGGAGGGCCGCATCGGAGACCGGGGCCCAGGTGGTCACGCTGCCTGGCCCGGGCGAGGATCTGGCGGCAGTTCGGCTCGGACTTGCCGGTGATCTCCGCGATCTCCGTGTGTCCGTAGCCGAACACATCATGGAGCAAGAACACCGCGCGTTCGGCCGGAACTCCTGGTAGGCCGCTTCGGCCTCTCCGTCCGGCGGCCCAGGGTGCCCTGGGTACTCAGGCGGCGTGGGCATGTGCGTCCTTCCCGCTCCGGTCGCCCCGGCGTCGGAGACTCGCATGATGACTTCCTTTTCGCTATGCCTTGATGTGTCGCTCTCTACGACGCGGCTGCCCCCCTGGTGTGACATCGTCGGCGGCGTGCGCTCTGAGCCGCGCGGGCAGTGCCTCGTCAAGCCCGGCGGCGAACAACGGCACCCGCCAGACCGATGGCGGCGGCTCGGTCACCCCGGCCAACTGCATGACGATCTGGACGGTGACGCGGACCAGCCGCCGGGCGCTGGCGAACATCATGAAGGCCAACGGAAGCTCAACCAGGACAGCCGAGAGGACGCTGGCCACGAAGCCGTGTGAGCCGTAATCCAGGGCCACGTCGAACCAGGCGTCGCAGACAAGCAGCGTCCCGGTAATGATCATGAGAAAGATGACAATCTGGCGCTGATGCCACGCGGCCCAGCCCGTGGCGGCGAGCCCGGCCAGCTCGCCGAGGTCGAGCCCGACCCAGACGGTCCGCCAGTCGTCCGAGGTGTAGTGCCCGGGCAGGGTCAGGATGAGGAGTGCGATCCACCCGGCCAGGCCGGCACAGCACCCCATGATGACCAGCAGGCCGACCTGCCTGCGCCGGCGCAGCCGGGAGTCGATCCGCAGGGGCGGCATGTCGATGGCGGCCAGGGCGCGGGCCAGCTGGAACCGCTCATCGGAGGACATCCGGCGTAGTGCAGCCTCATCAATCACATAACTATTTTGCGCCGGTCCCTCGTGCGGCTAGCTGACGGGCCCGCTCGGCACGCTCGAGCACGCGGCTACCAGGGAACGCCTCTTCGAGCCCGGCGCCGGCTAGTGGCGTACGGCGCAGCGACGGACGCCAGGCACGGTCAGCACCTTCGGCGGCACGCCAGCTGCCCGCAGGCTGCTCACCGGCGATGGCGGGAGCGGGCATACCGGCCTCGACCGTGGCCTTGAGCAGGCGACGCGCTCCGGTGAAGGCCAGGAAGGCAAGCGGCAATTCAGCGAAGACCGCGGTGACCGCGCTGATCCAGATGCCATTGCTCGCCAGCGAGGTGCCCACGTCGAACCAGGCGTCGCAGCAGAGCATGGTGCCGGTAAGCATGAGCAGCAAGATCAGGACCTGCCGTTTACGCCAGGTCGCCCAGGCCGTCGCCGCGAACGCCGCGAGCAGGATCACGTCGAAGTTCACCCACAGGGCTCGCCAGTGATGGGCGTTGAAGTGGTGCGGCAGCGTGGCGGCCAGCAGGACGATCCAGCCCGCCAGAATCACGCAGGAGGCCGCCGAGATGAGCAGGACCAGGCGCCGCTGACGACCAAGCGCGGGGTCATTGAGGTACAGGTCGGGCGGGTCCTGCTCGCCTGGCGACGGCTCGTCGAGTTCGGCCAGCAGCCTGGCCAGCGCGCGCCGCTCGGCAGGGCTCATCCGTCGCAGCTCGGCCTCGTCTATCACGGCCTTATTGTTCCCCCGTAAGCTGGAAGCTAGCTGGCACCGGCACGAGCGTAAGCTGGAAAAAGTGAGTGAGCTTGTCTACCTCGACTTCGGTGTTGTCCCGGTCGGCTACCTGAAGGGCTGGGAGCTGCAGCGGCGCGTGCACGCCCGGCGGGTGGCCGACGACGTGCCCGACAGCTGCCTGCTGCTCGAACACGAGCCGGTGTACACGGCGGGCAAGCGGACGGCGGCCTCCGACCGGCCGTTCGGCGATCCGGGCGCGCCGGTCATCGACGTGGACCGCGGCGGAAAGATCACCTGGCACGGGCCGGGGCAGCTGACCGGTTATCCGATCATCAAGCTCCGCGAGCCGCTCGACGTGGTCGCCTACGTGCGTGCGCTCGAGGAGGCCATGATCAGGACCTGCGCGGAGTTCGGCGTCAGCACGGCGCGAGTGCAGGGGCGCAGCGGCGCCTGGGTGCCCGGGGACGATCGCGGCCCCGATCGCAAGGTGGGGGCGATCGGCGCCCGGGTAGCCCGGGGCGTCACCATGCACGGGTTCGCGCTGAACGCCGACTGCGACCTGTCCTGGTACGACCGCATCGTCCCGTGCGGCATCCGCGACGCCGGGGTGACCACGCTGTCCGCCGAGGCCGGCCGGCCCGTCACCGTCGCCGAGGTGACCCCGGTCATGCAAGGCCACCTGGCCGAGGTGCTCGGCTACCGCGGCTGGCGGCAGATCCAGGACCCGGTGATACTGGCCGGCCACCCGGAGCCCGTGTCCTAGCCAGGGCAACGTACGCTGAAGGGGTGGTACTCGCACCTGAAGGCCGCCGCATGCTCCGCCTCGAGGCCCGCAACAGCGAGGTCCCGATCGAGCGCAAGCCGCCGTGGATCAAGACCAGGCTCCGCACCGGACCGGCGTACACCGAGCTGAAAAACCTGGTTCGCAGCGAGGGCCTGCATACGGTCTGTGAGGAAGCTGGCTGCCCGAACATCTTCGAATGCTGGGAAGACCGCGAGGCCACCTTCCTGATCGGCGGCGACCAGTGCACCCGGCGGTGCGACTTCTGCCAGATCGACACAGGCAAACCGCAGCCGCTTGACCAGGGCGAGCCCCGGCGGGTGGCCGAGTCGGTGGTCGCCATGGGGCTGAAATACGCGACCGTGACCGGTGTCGCGCGCGATGACCTCGCCGACGGCGGTGCCTGGCTGTACGCGCAAACCTGCCGGGAGATCCACGCCGCCATTCCCGGCTGCGGCGTGGAGCTGCTCATCCCCGACTTCAACGCCGAGCCCGGCCGGCTGGCGCAGGTCTTCGACGCCGCGCCAGAGGTGCTGGCCCACAACATCGAGACTGTGCCGCGGATCTTCCGGCGGATCAGGCCGGGCTTCAGGTACGCACGGTCGCTTGAGGTGCTTCGCGCCGCTCACGAGGCCGCTCCCCACGGGCTGGTCACCAAGTCCAACCTGATCCTGGGGCTGGGCGAAGAACGGCACGAGATTACCGAGGCGATGCGGGACTTGCGGGCGGCCGGCTGTGACCTGCTGACGATCACCCAGTATCTGCGGCCAACGCCACGGCACCATCCAGTGGAACGCTGGGTCAAGCCCGAGGAGTTCGCGGAGCTGCGCGAAGAGGCGGTTGAGCTCGGGTTCGCCGGCGTGATGTCCGGTCCCCTGGTCCGGTCCTCCTACCGGGCGGGCCGGTTGTACTCTCAAGCGATCGAGCGGCGAGCCGGCGCGAGCGCCAGGGCCGGCCGGTAACGCGGCTTTTGGAATAGGCCCGGCGGTTTCTGCCGGGGGCGCGGGAACCGTATGCTGCGGAGCATGGCACGCATGTGGAGAAAATCTGAGGCCGCTGACCCGGCCGTGAATCTGGGTACCGCGCAGGACATGGCCAAGGCCGGGCGGCTGAAGCAGATACGCATGGTGGCCGGCCTGGTGCACAAGTCCAACCCGAAGGCGATGCCCATCGTCCTCGGTAGCGGGCTCGGCACGCTGGTGATCTTGGTGGTCATCGGCCTGATCATCGGCCCGCTCGGTCTCTTCATCCCGGTGGGCATCCTGCTTGGCGTGCTGGTGATGGTGGTCTTGTTCGGCCGGTTCGCGCAGTCAGCGCAGTACTCGGCCATCGAAGGGCAGCCCGGCGCCGCGGCCGCCGTGCTCGAGAACATGCGAGGTAGCTGGACGGTGACGCCCGCGATCGCCGCCAACCGGAACATGGACGTGGTGCACAGGGCCGTGGGCAAGCCCGGCGTGATCCTGGTCGGCGAGGGCTCCCCCACCCGGCTGGCCAGCCTGCTGGCCGCGGAGAAGAAGCGGGTCGCCCGGGTGGCGTACGAGGTGCCGATCGTCGAATTCCAGGTCGGCAGCGGTGAGGGCCAGGTCCCGATCAGCAAACTGCAGCGCAAGATCATGCGGTTGCCGCGCCAGCTCAAGCCGGAGGCGATCAGCGACCTCAACCACCGGCTGAAGGCGCTGCAGCCGTCGTTGCAGGCCCCCAAGGGACCGCTGCCGAAGAACGCCAGGCAGCCCAAGATGCCCCGGCCGAAGGCCCGCTAGGCCCGGCCCACCGCGAAGACCGTCGGGCCAGCGCGGTTCCAGCCGTCGCTACATGCGGACGACGATGGTGTCCGCGGCGCGGTCATGCAGGCCACGCAGGTCGCGGTCGGTCAGCAGCGGCGGGATCACGGTCAGCATGATCGCCGTGCGGACTCCCGACCAGCGGAAGCCGACCGGGCCGCCGTTGACCCGGATCACCCGGATGCCGAGCAGGCGCTTGCCCACCGAGCTGCCGGTCAGCGCGGTGAACATATACTCCTCGATCGCGAAGACCGCGATGGTCCAGAACTGCGAATGGGTCAGCCAGTACGCGATGATCATGCAGAGCAGCCAGTCGATGAACAGGGCCCCAACGCGCCTGACCATGGTGGCCACCGACCCCGGGCCCTGCTCCGGCAGCCCGAATCGCTGGCCGGGATAGGCCGAAGCCTGGCCCTCGGCGGGCCCGGCGGTCAGCTGCGCGGATTTCTTCGCCACGACACCACGGTATCTGTTGCGTGCCAGATGACGTGCGGCGGGCCATACTGGGGGGTCCTGACGTGGTGTCGAGCTGTAACCTACGTGAAACACACCAGACACAGCGTAGAAATTGCCGCCGTCTAACGTCCGAATCGCGTGCCTTGAGAACCTAAATGCGTGCCCTGTACTGGGAGGGTTTGATGTTCAGCAGTGCCGAAGAGACCCTCAGCTTTATCGCTGAGGAAAATGTAGAGTTCATCGACGTCAGGTTCTGTGACCTGCCGGGAACGATGCAGCACTTCACCGTGCCCGCGTCGGCGTTCAGCGAGGACGTCTTCACCGACGGCCTCATGTTCGACGGCTCGTCGATCCGCGGGTTCCAGGCGATCCACGAATCCGACATGCAGCTGCTGCCCGATCCGAGCACCGCGAGGCTCGACCCGTTTCGCACGCACAAGACCCTGAACATGACGTTCTTCGTGCACGACCCGCTGACCGGCGCGCCGTACACCAGGGACCCGCGCAACATCGCCAGGAAGGCGGAGGACTACCTCCGCGGCACCGGCATCGGCGACACGGCGTTCTTCGGTCCCGAGGCGGAGTTCTACATCTTCGACTCGGCGCGCTTCTCGACCTCGGCTAACGAGGGCTTCTACCACATCGACTCGATCGAAGGCGCGTGGAACTCCGGCAAGGACGAGGTCGGCGGCAACCTCGCCTACAAGCCCAGGTACAAGGGCGGCTATTTCCCCGTCGCGCCGATGGATCACTTCGCGGACCTGCGCGCGGAAATGACGACCAACCTGCTCGCGGCCGGCATCCAGGTGGAGATGCAGCACCACGAGGTCGGCACCGCAGGCCAGTCCGAGATCAACATGCGCTTCGGCTCCCTGCTGGCCGAAGCCGACAAGCTCATGCTGTTCAAGTACATCATCAAGTCCACCGCCATGGCGGCGGGCAAGACGGTGACGTTCATGCCCAAGCCGCTGTTCGGTGACAACGGCAACGGGATGCACTGCCACCAGTCGATCTGGAAGGACGGCTCGCCGCTCTTCTACGACGAGGTCGGCTACGCGGGCCTGTCCGACATCGGCCGGTACTACATCGGCGGCCTGCTCAAGCACGCGCCCTCGCTGCTGGCGTTCACCAACCCGACCGCGAACTCCTACCACCGGCTCGTCCCCGGCTTCGAGGCCCCGGTCAACCTGGTCTACTCGCAGCGCAACCGTTCGGCCTGCTGCCGGATCCCGATCACCGGGACGAACCCGAAGGCCAAGCGGGTCGAGTTCCGCGTCCCCGACCCGTCGGCCAACCCCTACCTCGCGTTCGCCGCGATGCTGATGGCTGGCCTGGACGGGATCAAGAACAAGATCGAGCCGCCGGAGCCGGTGGACAAGGACCTGTACGAGCTCCCGCCGGACGAGGCGGCCGCCATCCCGCAGGTCCCCGGGTCACTTGAGGCGGTGCTCAACAGCCTGGAGGCCGACCACGACTACCTCACCGAAGGTGGCGTGTTCACGCCCGACCTCATCGAAACCTGGATAGATTACAAGCGGACCGTCGAGCTTGACCAGCTCCGGCTGCGCCCGCACCCGCACGAGTTCGAGCTGTACTACGACTGCTAAGCCGTCACGACGCCTGACATCCGGCCGGCCGGCCGGCCCGGCCGATGCCGGGCCGGCCGCGGCGATCTTCGCGCACTACGTGACGACGAGCGTCGCGACGTTCGAGGAGAGCCCGCCGTCCGCCACGGCCTGGCGGCGAAGGCTCGGCGACCTGGAGCGCCAGGGCCTGCCGTTCCTGATCGCCGAGGCGGACGGGGGCGTCTGCGGGTTCGCCTACGCCAGCCCGTGGCGACCCAAACCCGCCTACCGCCATACCGTCGAGGACACGGTGTACCTCTCCCCCGCCCACACCGGCCGCGGGCTGGGCAGCGCGCTGCTCGGCGGCCTGCTGGCCGGGTGCACGGCGGCGGGCGCACGGCAGGTCATCGCGGTCATCGCCGACACCGGGAGCGACGCGTCGGCCGCCCTGCACCGCCGGTTCGGCTTCACCGAGGCCGGCCGCCTGACCGGCGTCGGCCGCAAGCACGGCCGCTGGATCGATACCGTCCTGATGCAGCGTGACCTGGGCGGCGACCGGTGAGCACAGCGTTCACCGCCGGGGAGAGCGGCTGGCGCGGTGCGGCTACGAGGTGACCGGGGTGGATGCCTCGGCCGCCGTGCTCTGCCACGGGGTGCTGATGTACTACGCCGATCCCAGCCCGGTGCTGCACCTGATCGCCCGGCGGCCCGGCTAGACGGGTTTCTTCATCTGCTGGGTGGTCACCTGGTAGCCGAGGCTGGTGTACAGGTTCCGGGCGGCCGCGTTGGAACCGTGCACGTTGAGGCCGATCGACGTCATGCCGCGGGCCGGAAGACGACCTGGTCCTTGGCGCCGTCCGGCTCGGCGAACAGGCCGGTTACGTCACGCTCGGCCTTGGCCTGTGCCTGGGCGGGGGGCAGCGACCCCGAAGCGACGATCTCGGCCGCGTACTCGGCCGCGAGCCTGGGCCGCACGGCCCGGACCTCATCCGGCGTGGCCGGCCGCAGGGTGATGTCGATGGCCGTCACGGTAGCCCATCCGATGGGGCCGGTCCAACGAATTACGGCTGGGCCGGGCGGCCGCCGCGGCCATGACTTGGCGTCAGGCTTGGGCGCAAACCGGGAGTAACGCACTTGGACAAGGACGCCTGGGACCATAAGGTTAGAGATGCTGTGAGAGATTACGAGGTCATTGAGCGGATTGACGCCTTCTGCGACGCCGTTCCGCGCCGCCGGGCCCGGGCCATCACGTGCGGGCCGCTCGTTTTGTTCGTTCCCACCGGCTCCGGGTGGCCCTATTACGCGCGGCCGCTGCGCGGCGCACGACCGCCGGTCACCGCGACCGACGTCCGTGCCGTCCGGGCCCGTCAGCGCGAGCTGATCATCCCTGAGTCCTTCGAGTGGATCGAGCAGGTCGCGCCGGAGATGGCAGCCGCCGCCGCCGATGCGGGCCTTGAGGTGCAGCCGCATCCGCTCATGGAGCTCGCGGGTGCGGCTTACGCACCGCCGCTTCCGCCGGGAACAACCGTGCGGGTCGTGGCCCCCGAGGATCCCGAACTCGACCGGATCTCGGCCGTGCCCGCCGTCGCGTTCGGGCATCCCGGCACGGCGGTCGGCGAAGCTGGCACGGCCGAGCGCGACAAGATCGCTGCGGACCACGATGGCGGGACAATCGCGATCCTGCGCGAGCGGCTGGGGTCGGGACAATCGGTGCTTGTCGCGGCGTTCGGCCCGGACGGCCCGCTCGCGGCGGGCAGCTGCCAGGCCGTGGACGCCGTCGCGGAGATAACGGGCGTAGGCGTGCTGCCCGCAGACCGCCGCCGTGGCCTCGGCGCGGCCGTGACCGCGCTGCTGGCCCAGGACGCGCTGGCCCGCGGGGTAGAGACGGTCTTCCTGTCTGCCAGCGACGCCGCGGTGGCCCGGATCTACGCCAGCATCGGCTTCCGCGAGATCGGCACCGCCATGATCGCCGAACCCGCCGACGGCTGAGCTCCTGGCTTCGTCCTAGGCCATCTCCCCGGAGAGGCCGCTATCCGGATACGCTCACAGTCCCCGGCGCCACCCGATTCTCACCCCGCCGCGGTGATCGTGGACCGTTACCTCGTTGTGAACACGGTAGATGTCCACGATCGTGTGCTGGGCCACCTTCGGGGCGTGTCAGCCTTGCACCATTTGCGGATTTGCCATGATTGATCCCCGCTGACATATCGTGCTATGGCGGAGATTCGAGTAGTTAGACCGGACAATTTATGCCGTGGCCCGAGTATTTCTCAAGGCGCTCTTTTTCCGGCCGCCCCGGCTGCCCCGGCTGCCCCGACCAGCTTTGATGCCGCGTAATGGCTGACGGTAATTAATCCGCCTAGCTATGCGGCCAACTGCCGTCGCGGTCGCTTACCCCAGGGTAAGATACTGCGCAGTAGTCGACCACCAATGAACAGGCTATTGGCTATCTGCATAGCGCGCCGACAAAGGCGTCCAAAAGTGCCAGTAATAGTTCTTCGCGGCAAGCCGCGCCGGACCTGATCTCGGTGCCGCCGCCGAACTTCAGGAGGTGGAGCAAGTTTGAGCTGCCCCCACTGTCAGGCCAGCAACGAGCAGGGCTCCGCGAGCTGCGATCGGTGCGGCGCGGCGCTGACCGCCCAGGGCCGGCTCTGGGACACCGACGATCCGTCCCCGGCCGACGCGTACATCCCGAGTTCGTCGGCCAGTCAATACCCCAGGACACCGGGGGAACAGTTCCTTCCTGACAACCGGGCCGGCCAGTACATCCCCGGCTCGGACGTTCCGCCCAGTCAGTTCCGGCCGGACTTGCGGCGGCTGACCCGGGTGGAACAGACGGCGGGCGGCGCGACCTTGATCGTTCTCGGCTCGCTGTTCCTGCCCTGGTTCGGGTTCGACAACCTCGGCGCCCAGATCAGCTTCAGCGGGACAGGCGCGCACGGATACCTCGTCGCCGTGGCCCTGCTCGCGGTGCTGATAACGGGGTACCTGCTGCAGCGATCTGGCGGGCAGGAGTTCGGCTTCACGCTGCCGGTCGCGCCCCCGACCGTGCTGATCGCCGCCGCGGGCCTGCAGTTCGCCGGCGTGGCCGTCGGGTTCGCCGAGCGGCCGATACCCGGACTCAGCTGGAAATTCGGGGCTTACCTTACGCTGATCGCCGCGGCCGCCGCGTTCGGCTCCGCGCTGATGCCCGTGTGGCGCTCGCGGCAGGCTGACCCGGGGCCGGGTTAGGTTCCCCGCTGCCTGACCAGGGCGGCCGGAGTCAGCCCGGCTAGCCGTAGAAGAGCGGCTCCATCACCGTGCGGGCGCGGCGGGCGGCGCGCCGGTAGTCCTGCTCGAGCGCCTGCGCGGCGTCGCCTGGCGGGTAACCGAGCAGGCGGGCGACCGCGGTCAGCTCGGTGTGCCGGGCGGGCAGGGTATCCGAGGGCCGGCCGCCGACCAGGACGATCGCGTTCCTGATCCGCGCGGCCAGCTCCCACGCGGTCATCAGCGCGTCGGCGTCACGGTCGGGCAGCAAACCCGCCTGGACGGCGGACGCCATCGCCGCGCCGGTCCGGGTGGTGCGCAGCCCGGGCAGCGCATGGGCGTGCCGCAGCTGCAGCAGCTGGATGGTCCATTCCACGTCGGACAAGCCGCCTGGGCCCAACTTGACGTGCAGCGTCCGGTCCGCGCCACGCGGAATCCGCTCGGCCTCCATCCGTGCCTTGATGCGGCGGATCTCGCGGACGGCGGCGGAGCTGATACCGTCCTCGCCGGGGGCGGCCCCTTCCGGGTAACGGAATTCGGCGATCATGGCGATGAACTCCGCGCCGAGGGCGGCGTCGCCGGCGGCGGCCTCGGCGCGGAGCAGCGCCTGCGCCTCCCACGGCGCGGACCAGCGCCGGTAGTAACCGCGGTAGGCGGCCAGGGTACGGGTCAGCGGCCCCTGACGCCCCTCCGGCCGCAGGTCGGAGTCCACGATCAGGGGCGGATCGGGCACCGGCAGCGCGAGCAGCCGCCGCAGCTCCACCGCCACCGCGTGGGCGGCGTCCGCGGCCTGCCGCTCGGGATAACCGGGCAGCGGGTCGTGCACGAAAAGCACGTCCGCGTCGCTGCCGTAACCACACTCATGCCCGCCGAAGCGACCCATCGCGATCACCGCGAACCTGGTCGGCAAGGGCCCGCGCAGCTCCCCCGACACCTTCCGCACCGCCACCGCCAGCGCCGTCTCCACCGCCGCCCGGGTAATGGAAGTCAACGCCTCCCCCGTCCCCGCCAACCCCGCCGATGGCCGGGGATCACGCAAAATATCACTGCTAGCCGTCCGGAGCAGCTCGCGGCGGCGGACGGAACGGACGGCGGTGACCGCGCCCTCAGCGTCGTCTTCGTAGCGCTGGGCAGCCGCCATCATCTCCGAACGCAGCGCGGCCAGGCTGCGCGGAGCGAGCTCGGCGTCGTCGCCGAAGATCGCGACCGCTTCCGGCGCGCGCAGCAGCAGGCTCGCCGCGTACCGGCTCGACGCGAGCACGCGGGCCATCCGTTCGGCCGCCTTGGTCTCGTCCCGCAGCAGCCTCAGGTACCAAGGAGAGGACCCAAGCTCCTCGCTGACCTGGCGGAACGCCAGCAAGCCCGCGTCCGGCTCGGCCGCGTCAGCGAACCAGCCGAGCAACACGGGCAACAGCGTGCGCTGAATCGCCGCGCGGCGGGATACCCCGGAGGTCAGCGCGTCGATGTGGCGCAGCGCCCCGGCCGGGTCCTGGTAGCCGAGCGCTTCCAGTCGCGCCCGGGCCTCGGCCGGCGTCAGCCTGGCCGCTTCCGACGGCAGCCGGGCCACCGCTTCGAGCAGCGGCCGGTAGAACAGTTTCTCGTGCAGGCGCCTGACCTGCCGGGCATGGCGGCGCCACAGCTCATCGAACTCGACCGCCGGGTCGGGGCGGATAACGGTTTCCGCGGACTGCCACCACGGTTCGTTCGGCCGGTCGATGAACCGCATTGCCCGGCCGAGCCGGCGAAGAACGGCGGGATCCTCGGGCAGGGTGTGCGTGCGGCTCAGCCGGTGCAGCTGGAGCAGATGCTCGGTGCGGCGCAGGAAACGGTAGGCGGCGGCCAGTTCGTCGGCGTCGGCCCGGCCGACGTACCCGCCGGCGGCCAGGGCGGCCAGGGCGGGCAGCGTCGCGGGCGCGCGCAGCGTCTCATCGGTCCGGCCGTGCACCAGTTGCAGCAGCTGGACGGCGAACTCGATGTCCCGCAGCCCGCCAGGGCCGAGCTTGAGCTCGCGCCCGGCCTGGCTGGCGGGTAGCAGCTGCTCCACCCGCCGCCGCATGGCCTGCACGTCCTCGACGAAATGCTCGCGGCGGGCCGCCTGCCAGACCAGCGGACCGAGGGTGTCCGCGTAGGCCTGGCCCAGGGCGATATCGCCCGCCACCGGCCGGGCCTTCAGCAGGGCCTGGAACTCCCAGGTCTTCGCCCAGCGATGGTAGTAGGCCTGGTGGCTGGCCAGCGTGCGGACCAGCGGACCGGACCGGCCCTCCGGCCGGAGGTTCGGGTCGACCGGGAAGATGCTGCCCTCCGGGGTGGAGCGCGCGCACACGCCGATCAGGCCCGCGGCGAGCCTGCTGGCGGTAGCGAGCGCGGCGGTCTCGTCCTCCTCCTCGCCCTTGACCGGCTCGGCCACGAAGATCACGTCAACGTCGCTGGCGTAGTTCAGCTCACGGCCGCCGCACTTGCCCATGGCGAGCACGGCGAGCCGCACCGGCACGGACTTAGGGGGCAGCTCGGCCCGGGCGATGGCCAGGGCCGCCTCAAGGACCGCCGCCGCGATGTCGGCCAGCTCCTCGGCCACCGCATCGACGGTCGCGACGCCGGTCATGTCCCGGGCCGCCAGGTGCAGCAGGCGACGGCGGTACGCCGCGGCCAGCCCGGCCGTGGGCTCCTTCCCGCAGGCCACCGGACCGCCGGGGCCGCCGGGGCCATCGGGGCCGCCGGGGCCATCGGGGCCATCGGGGCCGCCGGGGGCATCGGGGCCTGGCCGGTCTGGCGGGGGCACGCCGACCGCGTGCATCATCTCCTCGCGCAACTGCACCGGAGTGGGGCGGCTGACGGCACCGCGCAGCACCTGGCAGTCTTCCGGGTGCCTGGCCAGATGATCGGCCAGGCCCGCGCTGACGCCGAGCACCGCGGTCAGCCGGTCACGGAAATCCTGCTCGCTGCGCAGCGCGGCGCGCAGGGCGTGCGGGTGATCCGAGGCGTCGAAGATCCGCGCCAGACCGATCAGCGCCAGATCGGGGTCGGCCACGGCGGCCAGAGCCGTCACCAGCGCGTCGGTCCTCAGCTCGGCCTCGGTGATACCGAGATCGGTAAGCAAAAGACGTTCGGCCCGCGCCGCATCGGCGAAACCCATCCGCGCCAGCCACCCTGCCAGCGTGGTTCGCGAACCACTCACTTGAGCAAACTTAACTTATCCCCGGCTATGCAGTAATACCGAGCCGAGCCTAAGCGGCGCGGACGCAGGAAGTTAGGACGGAACGCGGTGCCGGGAACGGGGACGGGGAGGCGGGCGGGACTCCCGGAACGAGCGAGAAGTATTACAGTGACGAGTCACACAGATCCCTGGGAGCCGGTGCGTGAAATATCTCTTCATCGCGGGGAAGTGGGCGCCGGCGGCCGATGACGGCACCTCGCAGACCATCAACCCGTTCGACGCTACCTCGCTGGACACCCTGGCCGAAGCGTCCGCGGCCGACGTGGACGCGGCGGTCACGGCCGCCCGCGAGGCGTTCGACCAGGGTCCGTGGCGCCAGTCGACGGTAACCGACCGGGCGGCGCTGCTGGCCAAGGTCGCCGACCTGCTGCAGCGGGACCGTGAGCAGTTGGCCCGCACGGAAAGCCTCGACACAGGCAAGACACTGAACGAGGCGCGCGCCGACGTGGACGACACGACCGCCGTCTTCCGCTACTACGCGGGCATCGCCGGCTCCCACGCGGGACGGGTGGTCGACCCTGGCCGACCCCACGTGACCAGCCGTATCACGCACGAGCCGGCCGGCGTCTGCGCGCTCATCGCGCCCTGGAACTACCCGCTGCTGCAGATCTCCTGGAAGCTCGCGCCGGCGCTGGCGGCGGGCAACGTCGCGGTGATCAAGCCCAGCGAGCTGACCCCGCTGTCCACGGTGGCGCTTGTCGGGCTGCTCGAGGAGGCCGATGCGCCGGCCGGCGTGGTGAACCTGCTGCTCGGCCGGGGCGCCACGGTCGGCCACGCCCTGGTCGCGCACCGTGGCGTGGACCTGATCTCGTTCACCGGCGGGCTGGCCACCGGCGAGGCGATCATGGCCGCGGCGGCGCGAGGGGTGCGCCGGGTCGCGCTCGAACTCGGCGGCAAGAACCCGAACATCGTCTTCGACGGCACCGATTTCGACACCGTCGTCGACAACGCGCTGACGGCCGCGTTCCTGCACTCCGGGCAGGTGTGTTCGGCGGGTGCCCGGCTGATCGTGCAGGATTCCCTGCACGACAGCTTCGTCGCCGAGCTGGCCGCCCGCGCCGACCGGATCCGGCTGGGCAGCGGACTTGACCCGGACACCGAATGCGGCCCGCTGATCTCCGCCGCGCACCGGGCCAAGGTCGAGGGGCACATCTCGCAGGCCCGGGCGCAGGGCGCGGAGCTGCTGGCCGGGGGAACCCGGCCGGCTCAGCCCGCGCTGGCACAGGGTTTCTTCCTGCGGCCGACGGTGTTCGGCGGCTGCCACCGGGACATGACGGTGGTGCGGGAGGAAGTGTTCGGGCCGGTGGTGACGGTGGAGCGGTTCAGCACCGAGGACGAGGCGATCCGGCTCGGGAACGACACGAGTTACGGCCTGGCCGGAGCGGTCTGGACCTCGGACGCGGGCCAGGCCGAACGGGTGGCGGGCGCGCTGCGGCACGGCACGGTGTGGATCAACGATTACCATCCCTACCTGCCGCAGGCGGAATGGGGCGGCTTCGGCCAGTCAGGCATCGGCCGCGAGCTCGGGCCCTCCGGCCTGGAGGAGTACCAGGAAAAGAAGCACATCTACCACAACACCAGCCCCGCGCCCGCGCGCTGGTTCTCCGGCTGAGTTCGCCGGCCGCGGGTCCCTACGCCCCGGGCGAACCCGGCCGGCGGCGGGCCGGCGGCGGGCCGGTACGCACCACCCGGTGTGGTAGGCATGAGGTTATGGCCGACCTCATCCCCCGCAACGTCCTCTTCGGCAACCCGGAGCGCGTCAGCCCGCATATCTCGCCGGACGGCACCCGGCTGGCCTGGATCGCGCCGCGCGACGGAGTGCTCAACGTCTGGGTCGCGCCGATCGGCGCCGCTGGCCCCTCAGGGGTCGACTGGGACGCCGCGACGGTCGTCACCGACGACACCGACCGCGGCATCCGGACGTTCGGCTGGGCGCGGGACGGCAGGCACCTGCTGTACGTGCAGGACACCGGCGGGGACGAGAACTGGCGGCTGTACGACGTCGACATGGACACGATGGCCCGGCGTGACCTGACGCCGTTCGACGGCATCCAGGCGCGGATCATCGCCACCAGCAAGCGCCACCGCGACGAGATCCTCGTCGGGATGAACCGCGAAAACCCCCAGCTGCATGACGTCTTCCGGCTCGACCTGACGACCGGGGAACTGACCAAGCTGATCGAGAACCCCGGCTACGCCGGGTGGCTGGCGGACGAGGACATGGTGGTCAGGGCCGCGGTCTCGCCGCTGCCTGACGGCGGGTTCGACCTGCTCGTGCGGGACAGCGCCGAGGCCGATTGGCGGACGCTGATCACCATCCCGGCCGACGACGCCACGGCCAGCGACGTGCTCTCGTTCAACGCCGACGGGACTCATCTGCTGGCCATCAGCTCGCTTGACGTGGACACCGGCAGGCTCATCCGGGTCGACCTGGCCACCGGCGAGACCGAAGTGCTGCTGGAAGACCCGGAAGCGGACGTGGCTGGCGCCATTCTGCACCCGGACACGCGGGAACCGCAGATCGTGGAGATACTCAAGGACCGGATCGAGTACCACGTGCTCGACCCGGCGGTGGAGCACGACTTCAAGGCGATCCGGGCGCTGCACCACGGCGACCCGCAGCTGGTCGGCCGGGATGAGGCCGACAAGACCTGGCTGATCGCGTTCATCGACGACGCCGGGCCGGTCCAGTTTTTCTCCTACGACCGGCCCAGCCGCACCGGCAGCTTCCTGTTCGACAGCCGCCCCGAGCTGGCGCGGTACACCCTGGCCCGGATGGAGCCTTTCTCGTTCCAGGCGCGGGACGGGCTGACCATTCACGGGTACGTCACCTTCCCGCCTGACTCTGCGGGGGGCGGCCGGACCGGCCTGCCGACGGTGCTGAACGTGCACGGCGGCCCGCAGGTACGCGACACCTGGGGCTGGAACCCCGAGACGCAGTGGCTGGCCAACCGCGGTTACCTGACCGTGCAGGTGAACTACCGCGGCTCGACCGGCTACGGCAAGTCGTTCGTGACCGCCGGAGACCGCGAGTGGGGCGGCAAGATGCACGACGACCTGCTGGACGCGGTCGGCTACGTGGTCGAGGCGGGCTGGGCCGATCCGGCCCGGGTCGCGATCTACGGCGGCTCCTACGGCGGGTACGCGGCGCTGGTCGGCGCGGCGTTCACGCCGGACGCGTTCTGCTGCGCGGTGGATATCGTCGGCCCGTCGAACCTGCAGACGCTGCTCGACACGATCCCGCCGTACTGGAAGCCGATGGCGGCGGCGTTGTACAAGCGGGTCGGCAACCCGGAAACGGACCAGGAGTTCCTGTGGTCGCGCTCGCCGCTGTCCCGGGCCCATGACATCCGGATCCCGCTGCTGATCGCCCAGGGCGCCAACGACCCGCGGGTCAAGCAGGCCGAGTCCGAGCAGATCGTGGCCGCGCTTGAGCAGGCCGGGATCGAGCACGAATACATGCTCTTCCCCGACGAGGGCCACGGCTTCGCCAAGCCGGAGAACCGGCTGAAGTTCTACGCCGCGGCCGAGCGTTTCCTGGCCAGGTACCTGGGTGGCCGGTTCGAGGAGTAGGCACTCCGGGCCTTCCTCACAGCGGTTCGACGTCGGGACCGGCGAGGCGGCCCCTGGTATCCAGGACGAGCCCCGCCGCACGCGAAATCCGGTCCAGGTCGTACCCGGAGTGATCTTGAAGCAGGATCACCAGGTCGGCGAGCGCGACCTCGTCGTGCAGCTCCCTAGCGCACCGAACTGGCGTCCCGTCGATGCGCCAGTGGGGGACGAACGGGTCGTGGTAGGACAGCACGGCGCCGCGACCGCGGAGCTTGCGGGCGACCTGCTTGACCGGGGATTCGCGCTGGTCGGCCACGTCCCGTTTATAGGTGACGCCAAGTAGCAGCACGCGGGCGCCGTTGAGCGGCTTGGCCCGGCTGTTGAGCAACTCAGCCGCCCGGTCGACGACGTAGCCTGGCATCCGGCCGTTAATCTCCTGAGCGAGGTCCACGAAACGGAACGGGTAGCCGAGGGTACGGACCTTGTAGGACAGGTAGTTAGGGTCGATGGGGATGCAATGGCCGCCCACGCCGGGTCCCGGGTAGAAAGCCTGGAAGCCGAACGGCTTGGTGGCCGCGCACCGGATCGCGTCGCGCAGGTCGATGCCGAGATCGTGGCAGAAAATCGCCATCTCGTTGACCAGCGCGATGTTGATGTGCCTGTAGGTGTTCTCCAGCAGCTTGGTCATCTCCGCCTCGCGTGCGGACCTGGCCCGGACCACTTGATCGCACAGCTGGCCGTAGAACCGCAGCGCCGCGTCGGCGCACGAGGACGTCTGCCCGCCGACGACCTTGGGGGTGTTGCGGATCGAATAGTGCGGGTTACCCGGGTCAATTCGTTCGGGTGAGAACGCCAGCGAGAAGTCGACGCCAGCCGTCAGCCCGGACGCCTTCTCCAGCAGCGGCCGCACCACCTCGTCGGTGGTGCCCGGGTAGGTGGTCGACTCGAGCACGACCAGCGTGCCCGGCCGCAGGATCCGCCCGGTCACGTCGACCGCGCCGCGTATCGCGGTCAGGTCGGGCCCGCTGTCGGCGGACAGCGGCGTGGGGACGCAGATCACCACGGTGCCTGGGTTTCCCGTCTCTTCTTCGCATGAGGTCGCGCGGAAGCCCTTGCGTAGCATCTCGGCCACATCGGACGCCGAGACGTCGCCGATGTGGGACCGGCCCGCGTTCAGGCCAGCGACGACCTCGGTGTTCAGGTCGAAGCCCACCACCGTCAGTCCGGAAAAGGCGGCCTCGCGGGCCAGCGGCAGGCCGACGTAGCCAAGGCCGATCACCATCAGGTCAGCGCGGGTGCTCTCGTCATCAGGCCACGGCTTGGGTGAGGTGGCCTGGCCAAGGTCGGCGGCATGGTCAGACTGGACGACGTTCACGGATACCCCCTGGAGTTCACAACGGACTACTGCTCGGGGCCCGGCCGGCACCGCCGGTCACATCGTCATGACCGGCGGTGCCGTCACAGGGCGTTGAATCAGGTGGGCGACTTGGCGTGCAGGCCAGGCCACTCGGGCATCGGGAAGCTGCGCCGCTGGGCGAGACGGCCACGGCCAGGGACGTACAGCCTGATGTGCGAGTGCACCCGCAGCCGTTGCCGGGAGACCGAGATCATCGGCCCACGCAGCGGGCTCGCCGCGACGGCCCCGGCCGTGCCCCCCGAGGTCGGCAGGACGAAGCTGTATCCGTCGGTGGTCACCGTGCCGTTGGCGATCAAGGCCAAGCCGAAGCTCACGCCGTTGGCCCCGGCCGGCACCGCAGGCGTGGTGAACGTGGCCATCGTCCACGTCGAAGCCGGGGCCAGCCACGGACTGGAGGTCCAGTAGTACCAAAGGCCGAACGTCGTCCGGTAGTACAGAGCGAACTGGGTGTCCGCCGTCGCCTCGTAGTCAACGCTCACGGTGTAGCTGTCACCCGGGACCACGGTGGGTGAACAGGCGCCCTGGTCCATGGTGGGCAGGAGTTTGGCGTCCCCTGAGCTGTAGCCGGTGATCGTGACGTTCTGTGACTGCGATCCTGTGGGTGCACCGGGCGGGACGTTGGTGCTGCTCGCCCAGGCCACCGTGTTGGTGCCCCAGCCGCCCGGCTGGTAGCAGGACGGGAACCCGGTGTTGGAGTCGGTGCTGGTCAGCCAGGGGTCGGTGAGAGCGTTCTGGCCAGCCGCGGCAGGCGCGGGCGGGTTGATGTATACGCCCGGGTTGAAGGTGCCGCCGATCACCTGCTTGACCGTCTTCACCGTGATGCCGTTGGCGCCCTGGCCTGCGAGCCAGGTGGCGAACGCGTCGAAGATGGTCGGCGTGGTCGATAGGTCGGCCGGGCAGTCGGCCGCGCCGATGTCACTGCAGACGTGGTGGTAGGTGAGGACGACCCAGCCGCCGCCGTGACTCTGGGCGTTGGTAACCTGCGCCTCCATGTTGGCCAGGGTCCAGGTCGAGTCGACCTCGTCCGGCGTCCTCAGGTAGTAGGGATCCGGCGGTGGCGTGGTCTCGGCGTAGACGCATCCCTGGCAGTCACCCTCGGGGTCGACCGTGTCGCCCAGACCGCGGGCGCTGTTGTAACCGCAGGCCTTGGCGTACACCTCGTTCGTGTCCTCGTCCGCGAACGGGTAGGCGAAGTCCGTGGGCTGGAACCCCCAGTTGATGAGGTTCACCCGGTCGTTGCAGATCTCCCGTTCCTGCTCGCTGAGGGCCAGCGTGGGCAGGTCCGGATGCTCGATGGTGTGTCCGGCGATCTCGTTGCCGTCCGCCTGAATCTGCTGCAGGTTGGCCAGCGTCAGGTAGCCGGGCTGGTTGACCCAGCCGGACACCGTGTAGAAAGTGCCGTGCAGGCCGAGAGATTTCATCGTCTGCTCAGCCGGCAGCTGGTCGGCGTTGGAGTCGTCGAAGGTCAGCGAGACGGTGACCGGCGACGTGGCCGCCTTGGCTTTGGCCAGCGGCGACGCGGTCAGTCCCAGGACAAGCAGGAGCGCGGCGGCTGTCGCCACCGCGAGCCATAGGCCGCGTCTACGCCGCAGCCAAGGCGGCCCAGTTGTAATAGATCCGTGCACAGGCTTTCACCCCACCCGAAGGAAATGTTTCCAAGCTGAAGATTTCACGCTGGTCAATTCGAGCCAAGAGCACAGCGCGAATACCCCGCTCAGGTGTCTAAGCGCCGCGAGGGTCTGCTGATAGGCCATGAGGGATTTAGCGCTTAGTTTTCTAAGCGGGCAGCCGGTGCGGCAGGGCGTGCCGTAGCGCCGTCCAGATGTAAACATTCACCCATGTGACGGGGCTGCCTAATTGCGGGCACGCCGGGTGACGTCGGTCTTGTCGTGCGTTCACGCAGAGCCGGCAGTCAGTTGCGAGTTGACTACTGGGAGCCGGCCAGCCAAGATCATGTTCCGTGTCCGAGATGCCGTCTCCTGCCCCGGATTGCGCCCCGTGCGCTGCCCGCGATGAGCAGATCGCGCAGCTGCAGGACCGGCTGGCGTGGCGGGACGCCGAGGTCACTGGGCTGCGGGGGCAGGTCGCGGCGCAGGACGGCGAGCTCACGGAACTGAAGGACCGGATCGCCCGCCTGGAGCGGGCGGTGTCCCGCAACAGCGGCAACTCCAGCATGCCACCTGGCGGGGATGACACGCCGGGCCGCAAGCCGCCCCGCAAGCAGCGGCGGCAGGCGGAACGGGACGCGGCGAAGAAACGCAACCGGGGCAAGCAGCCCGGCGCGCCGGGGGCGGCGATGACCTGGACCGTGCCGGATGACACCCTCGACTATTACCCGGAGGGCACCTGCGAGTGCGGGGCGGACCTCGGCGATGCCGCCGACCTGGGGGTCGTGCGGTCCTACCAGCAGAAAGAGGTCCCCGAGCCCAAGGCGCAGACGATCCAGCATGACCTGCACGAGACGCTGTGCCCGTGCGGGAAGACCCACACGGCGGCCCGCCCGCCCGGCGTCCCGGACTCCGCGGTCTCCATCGGCCCGCGGCTGCGCGCCCTGGCCGTCTACCTGCTGGTCTTCCAGCACGTCCCGGTGGAACGGTGCCGGATGCTGCTGTCCGACGTGGCCGGCGCGGACGTGTCCGCCGGGTTCATCCACTCCTGCCTCGCGAGAGCCGCGTCGATGGCCGCCGGGACCGTCAAGCTGATCAAGACGCTGCTCATCGCGGCGAAGGTCGTCGGGTTCGACGAGACCACGCTGCGGTCCGGAGCGGCCGGGGAGAAGAAGTTCGTCCACGGCGCATTCACCGAACGGTTCTCGCTGTTCCACCTCGGTGCCCGGTCGCTGGAGACGATGAAGGACTTCGGGATCCTCACCGATTTCGCGGGGATCGCGGTCACCGACCGGTACGGCAACTACTTCCACGCCACGTGGAAGAACATCTCCGGCCACCAGGCCTGCCTGAGTCACATACTTCGTGACCTGCAGGACTGCGCGGAAACCTACCCGCGCGCGTACTGGCCCGGCCAGGCCCGCGAGGCTCTCCGTACGCTGATCCACGCCCGCAACCAGGCCAGCGCCGGCGGCCTGGACGCGATCCCCGACGCGACCCGCGAGCCCCTCGAGGAGCTGTTCCGCCGGGCGATCACCGTCGCCCTCGCCGACGTGCCCCGCATCCCCGGCCCGAAGAACAGCACCAAGCAGCATCCCGGGCGGGACATGCTGGAATTCTGCCGCGACCGGCAAGCCGACGTCCTGCGGTTCACCACCGACATGGACGTGTGGCCCACGAACAACATCAGCGAACGCGGGCTGCGGCCCAACAAGATCCAGCAGCGGATATCCGGCCGGCTCACCAGCGACGACACCACAACCGACCGCCTGGACATCCGCTCCTACATCGACACCGCCCGCAAACACGGCGAAGACGTCCTCGACGTCCTGCACCGCCTGTTCAACGGCAACCCCTGGGCACCCCGGCACCCGGCCACGCCTGACCCGCGAACCACCCTGCGCGCAACCCGTCACCCAGAGCACCTCAAACATCACCCACGCCACACGGGTGAATGTTTACGTCCAGATACTGGTGTCTTCCAGGCCGTAAATCCACAGGTAGACCCCGCCGATCCCGGCTTCGGCGGCCGCGGTGAACTTCGCTTCCGCGCTCGGGCCGTTTTCGAACCAAACGACATGCTGACGCCCGGATGAGTCGGTATAGCTGAACCACGGCGATTGGGCGGCCGCATCGAAATGCGGCTTTACACCGTATTTCTCGGCCAGCCGGAAAGCTTGCAGCCAGCTCACAGGCGTGCCGTGCCCGTCGACCCAGTCATACCCGAAGAGCGGGACGCCGAGAATAATCTTCCTGGCCGGAATCTGGCTCCTGGCATAACGCAGCACGGCGCGGATCCAGCCGATGGGCGCAATCGGGCCCGGCGGTGAACTGGCCCAGTGATATTCGTACCCCATCAACCGGACCTGGTCTGCGACCTGGCCGATGGCATGGTAATCCTGCGCGACATTGCGCTGGTCGTAGCCCTGATCGTCCGGCTTGGCGAACAGGTCGACGGACAAGATCTTGCCCTTGGCGTGCAGCGCGGCGGCCAGCTGGGTGAGGAAGGCGGTGAACGCCTCGCGGTCACCCGCGTGCAGATCCTCGTAGTCGATGTCGATCCCCGCGTAGTGCTGCTGCTGCACCAGGGACACGATCGCCGCGATGTGCCGGGCCCGCACCTGGGGGACGGACAGGATGTTCGTGACGACGGGCCGGTAGGCCCAGCTGCCCTGGATGACATTCGCCAGTGTCGGGACCAGCGGGATATGCGCCGCGCGTAGCCGGGCCAGCTCCTGCTCGACCGGGACGGCCAGGTCGGGCGGGTACTGCGGCACGATCTGGCCATCAGGGCTCAGGCCGTACATCCACGGCGACATCTCGCTGAAGGTGCCCTGCTCAGAAAGCACCGACGAGGTGCCGTAGCCGATGTTCCAGTACGGCACCGCGGCCACGACCAGGCTCTGACTAGGCGTGCGCAGGTAGACCACCCCCCAGAACAGGCCGCTGAGCAGCGCGACCGCCACCACGATGGCGTACCGCAGCGGCCTGGACCTTCGGCGTTCCTTACCGGCCTGGGACAGGCCCCGGCCCGAGTCCGCTGGTCCGGCGCCCGGTGCCTGGACCGCGGATTCTCGCCTGGTCCATGCCGTCGTCACGGGCTGAACCCGGCGACGGTAGCCATCCCGAGCCTGCCCTGGGCGCCGCTGTGCCCGGCGGCCGCGGCCCGGGCCAGCCAGGTCCTGGCCTCCGCCGGGAAGGGCGGGTCGATTCGCTCGGCGAGGAGCACGGCCAGGTCGTACTGCGCCTCGAGGAGGCCGGCCGCGGCCGCCAGCGTGTACCAGGTGCACGCCTCCTCGAGCTCCGGTGGATCCAGCAGGTCCGCGAGCAAGATCCCGAGGCTGAGCTGGGCGCCCGGATGCCCGGCTTCGGCGGCCTTGGTCCACCATGTCCGGGCCTCGCCTAGTTCGGGCGGATCCAGCTCGGTGGCCAGCAGGGCCCCCAGCCGGTACTGGGCGTCGGGGTGGCCGGCCAGGGCCGCGCGAGTCCACCGCATGCGGACCTCGGCGAGCTCGGGTACGTCCAGCCCGGTGCTGAGCACCACCGTCGGGTCGTCCTGCTCTTCGTCGGTCCACAAGATGCGGGGCGCAGCGGGTACGGGAACGTCCAGCGTGAGCGCAAAGAGCCAGCCGAGCCGGCTTCTGGCATCCAGGGCTCTGATCGGCTCGGTTTGCGCGACCGGCTCGGGTGGGGGTTCGGCGCCTGGGCCGCCGGACGGGCCACGTCGGGCCGGGCTCACCCAGCGGCCTGTCGACTTCTCCTGCCAGGCCCGTGGCAGCGTATACAGGGCGATCGCCGCGTCGATGACCCGCATGAACACGAACAGCCAGCCGTAAAGCAAGTACCGCGGCTGCCGCTCGACCATGGCCACGACCACAGTCAGGGCCAGGTCGGGCGCCACCACCCCCAGGCCTATGGCCCGCAGGCTGACGTGCGCCGCGACGGCAGCGTGGACGGTCAGCGCCGGGTGCCAGTGCAGCACGACGGGGACGAGGTCAGGGACGCCGAGGACGAGGACGACCAACGGCAGCACGAGGAAGATCACGCTGGCGGTGAGCAGCTCGAGCAGGAGCGCGCCCACCGTGGCGGACAGCAGGTCCAGGCGCAGCCGGTGACGGCGCACCGTCTGCCAGAGCCCGAGCGCCCAGCGCTTGGTCTGCTTGACGTAGTCGCGCAGGGTGGTCGGATCCTGAGTGAACGCTTTCGCCCCGACGGTGAAGCCCACCCGGCCGAGGTGCTTGCGGTACACCTCGAAGGTCATGTTGAAGTCCTCGATGACCAGGCCGACGGGGTTGATCGTGATGTGCGGGAGCACCGCCGTGCGGTACATGCTCGCGAAGCCGGGCACGATGTGGGTGGCGTTGGCCCGCCGCCAGGTCTGGCCGAACTTCAGCAGCCGCTGCGTCAGCGCGTAGATCCGGCTCCGGTGCGCGGTCACAAGCCGTCCGGGAAATGACAGGCCCGGAGTCTGCCAGGTGCTGTGGGCGCAGCCGGCCACCGCAGCCACCCCCGTGTCGTCGAACAAGGGCAGCGCCGCCTGGAAGTACCCGGGATCCAGCCGGGTGTCGGCGTCGAGCAGGAGCACGACGCGGAACCGTTCGGCCAGGCCGAAGGCGCGGATACCCTCCTCAAGGGCGCCGGCCTTGCCCACGTTGGTAGCGGTCTCTATCACGTTGACGCCACGGCGGCGTGCCAGCGCGACCGTGTTGTCGGTGGACGCGTCCGACACGACGTGCACGTTCTCGGCCGGGACCAGGGCGGTGATGGCGGCCAGGGAGTCGTCGATGACCACTTCCTCGTTATGTGCTGCCATCAGGACCGCCAGGTGGCCGATGGTGACGATGTCCTTGCTTCCGGCGGCGAGGACCGGGCTGGACCCGGGTGCCCCGGTCCGGTGGGCCCGCAGCGCCCGGTGCGCCGCCGAGCCTGCGTTCCGCGGCAGGCGTCTGGCCCGGTCCAGGGCGCCATCCACGATCCGGAGGAAACCTACCGTCCCCCAGATGGTGAAGTTGACGCCGAAGACCAGCGCGGCCATGAGCCAGGCCGGGATCACGGCAGGCTGCCGCAAGAGCCAGCCGGGCTCACCTGGACATGGCGGACACCTGCGGGCCATCGGCGCGCTGGTACGCGGCCACGTCCCTGATGATGTCCTCAAGCGTCCGGCCGGGCCGGAATCCGATCTGCCGCCGGGCCTTGGCGCAGTCAGGCACGCGCCGCTGCATGTCCTCGTAACCCGGGCCGTAGGCCGATTCGTAGGGCACGTAGGTGATGGAGCTTGAAGAGCCCACCACATCGATGACCCGCTCGGCCAGCTGCCTGATCGACACCTGCTCGGTACCGCCGAGGTTGAACACCTGGCTGTAGGCCGCCGGGGTGGCCATCAGCGCCCGCAGGGCGGGCACCACGTCATGGACGTGACAGAAGCAGCGCACCTGGTCACCGGAGCCGAACACGGTCAGCGGCTGGCCGGCCAGCGCCTGCCCGACGAACCGCGGGATCACCATGCCGTACCGGCCGGTCTGCCGCGGGCCCACCGTGTTGAACGGCCGGACGATGACCGTCTGCAAGCCGTGCTCGACCGCGTACAGGTAAGCGATCGTCTCGTCGAGAGCCTTGGCCTCCGCGTAGGACCAGCGGTTCTTCAGCGGCGAGCCGATATGCCGATCGTCCTCCTCGGTGAGCCCGACCTTGGTGTTCTTGCCGTAGACCTCGCTGGTCGAGGCGACCAGGACGCGGGCACCGTGCCGTAGCGCGCTGTCGACCACGTTCTCGGTGCCGTGCAGGTTGGTCCGCAGGCTGTCGAGCGTCTTGTCCAGGATGGTGAACGTTCCCACCGCCGCGGCCAGGTGGTAGACGGTGCCCGCCTGGCGGACGAGGTCGTCCACCAGGGCCGCGTCCAGGATCGAGCCCTTGAATATCTGCAGGCCTGGGTGATCGAGCACGGCGGCTAGGTTCTGCTCGCTGCCGGTACTCAGGTCATCAAGGACGATGACCTCCTCGCCGCTGCTGAGCAGGCCCTCGGTCAGATGGGAGCCGATGAAACCGGCCCCGCCGGTGACGAGCGTGGTCATGTTGTTTTCCCTCCGGAGTAATCGGACCTGTTCTGCGACGAGCAGCGGTAGTCAACGAGGGCCGATACGATGTCCGCGTTTATCAGCGGTCGGCAATATGGCGCGGCGGCGGAGAAATACACCTGGCACCCCCCTGCCTGCCTCCCCGGATTCGGGCATAACGAGAAGCGCGATTGACGCTGGCCGCTTGCATCCTCAGCGGCGGCCGGTTTCCTGGCATGCTGACGCCAAGTGCCGACCTGAATTGGCTGCTCCCAGTGCCCTCACCATGAAGGCAAGCGAACGTGAACTTATGGTTCGCTTACTGTGCTACGTCCCGTTGGACGGCGTAATGCTCAGGAAATTTGCTTCTCCTTAGGCGAGATTTCCCATCGATATCCACGCTGACATGCCGCTGGCGGGATTGCCAAGGGCCAGGAACGCGACGGGCGCTCAGGTGTCTGAGCGCCCGCGGAAAAGGTCGATCGCGGCCGCCCGGCCGGGCACACCCAGCTTGCGCACGATGGCGGTGATGTGGGCCCGGACCGCGCTTGTGGTGATGACCAGGCTGGTGGCGATCTCGGCGGTGGACCGGCTCTGCGACAAAAGCTCGAGGATCTGCCACTCGCGGCTCGTCAGCCGTTCTGTGACCCCGCCGTTGAGCGGCTGACGCCAGCGCGGTTCGCGGGTGCGGAACCGCTTCAGCACCCGGGCGACCAAAGCCGGCGGCATGGCGGCGTCGCCGGAACAGACATCGTCCAGAGCCTCGGGCAGCCGGGCGAAGTTCATCGTCTTGAGCAGGTAGCCGTCGGCGCCGGCCCGGAGCGCGGCGAAAAGGTCTGTGTCCTCGCCAGATACGGTCAGCATGACGATCTTGGTCTCCGGCAGTCGCGCCGAGATCTCCCAGGTCGCGGACAGCCCGCTGCCGGGCATCTTGACGTCGAGCAGGCAGACGTCTGGCCGTTTGCGGACGGCGGCCTGCACGGCCCCGGCGGCGTCGGCGGTCTCCGCGCAGACCTCGAAGCGCTCGTGGCCGTCCAGGGCGCGGCGTACGTCGGCCCGGGTGGGGGCGTGATCGTCGGCGATCAGCACCCGCCTGGGCTTACTCTGCGAATTCACAACGTAGCCTCCACTTGGCTTCCTTCTCCAGGCACCGAGCTGACGCGCAGCTCGCCGCCGGCCGCCCGGGCCCGGTCGCGCATGGACACCAGGCCGAAACCTGCGCGGGATGCGGCGGCGTCAAAGCCCCGTCCCGAGTCACGTACCCGCAGCCGGACGCGGCCTCGCTCCCGCCGCAAGACCAGGCTCGCCCGGCGGCACCCGCTGTGCCTGGCCACGTTCGTCAGCGCCTCGCACGCGATCCGCACCAAGGCGTCGGCCCGCGCCGGGGTAACGCCGATTCCCTGGGCAAGATCAAGATCAAGATCAAGATCCAGGTCGAGGCCGAACCGCTCGGCGACCTCGCGGGCCGCCTCGGTGAGGGCGTCCGCAATCGGCGGCCGTTCCGGGCCCGCGATCTTGTGGACCGCCTGCCGGCAGGCAAGCCGGGCCCGGTCGACCGACACCCGCAGCCGGTGCAGGGTGGACTCGTCGGCCGTCCCCTGCAGACCGGACAGGTTACGGGTCAGGTACGCCAGTTCCTGGGAGAGCCCGTCGTGCAGGTCACGCGCGATCCGCTGGCGCTCCTCGGCCACGATCGCCAGCGTAAGCCTGCGCCAGTAGGACCAGATCTCGCGCATCGAGCCGATCAGCAGGACCAGGTAAAAGCAGAACCGGAAGATGTCCCCCAGCGAGACCCGGTCCGAGTAGACCGTCGGGTCCAGCGCGTAGTTCACGTGCGCGGCCGCGGCGAACGTGGCCGCGATCGCGAGCCAGCCGGAGAGCTCATCGTGAAGTCGCCGGGAGCGCCGCTGGTAGCCCGCCACCGCGATCACCGCGAGCACCGCCGTCACCACCTCCGTGGCGGCTAGCTCGGGGCCGCCAGGCCGGTGCGAGCCGGCCGTGACCACCTGTGGCAGCGCGGAGCCGACCAGCCAGGGCACGACGCCGATGCCGATGACGATCAGGGCCACGCCCGTCGCCATCAGGCACTTGGCCCGCCTCGGTTGCCGCAGCTTGACCCGCGGGACGAACGCGGCCAGGGCGAACAGCAGTCCGCCAGCCAGCCGGCCCAAGATCGCGGACCACGCGACGTGATTGACCTCGGCCGAGCCGGTCAGCATCGGAAGCAGGATGAAATTCACGTTCGAGGCCGCGATGACCGCGAAGGCCGCGACCAGGGCCAGCTCATTAAGCCAGGAATTCTTGAGCAGCCGACCGAAGACCAGAAATCCCGCGAGCAGGGCGACTAGCGAAGCCGTGGTCTCGAGCGCCACCTGTTGCGCAGGCTGGCCGTAATTGAAACCCAGATGAGGTATCGACACAACTGTCACAGTGGTGACGGCTACCGCAGTTCCCACCAGTACCAAACGTCCGCTCCCCACTCGCCTGATCGTAAATGCTCACAAACAATCAGACAACAAACAGACGCTTAATATCTCGTGATACCGGACACCTTTAGCTGCATTATGCGCATTACGCCTGGGTTTTCCCAATTGTATACCGGCGCCGCGCATCTAATTACATCTTAAGTTTAACTGGCATTAACCGGTTATTTCCCGGAGCGAGAAGTGACGCGCAGGAAAGCAAGATAGAAGAAAGCGAGGTTGACCGCGGGCGGCCACCTCGACGCGTGGGTAGGTGCCGGGCGGCGGCCGGGCACGCCCAGCGTCTCGCCGATGGGCTCCTCAGAGCATCGGCAGGTAACGGCCCAGCTCGTACTCGGTGACCTGGCGGCGGTACTCCTGCCATTCCTCGCGCTTGTTGCGCAGGAAGAAGTCGAAGACGTGCTCGCCCAGTGTCTCGGCGACGAGCTCGCTGTCCTGCATGACCTTGATGGCCTGATCCAGGTCCTGGGGCAGCGGCCGGATGCCGAGCGCGCGGCGCTCGGCGGAGGTCAGCGCCCACACGTCGTCCTCGGCGCCGGGCGGCAGCTCGTAATCCTTCTCGATGCCCTTGAGGCCAGCCGCCAGGATCACGGCGAAGGCCAGGTACGGGTTGCAGGCGGCGTCCACTGAACGGAACTCGACCCGCGTCGCGTTTCCCTTCTGCGGCTTGTACATCGGCACCCGGACCAGGGCCGAACGGTTGTTGTGCCCCCAGCACACGTACGCAGGGGCCTCGCCGCCCGCGCCGGCGGTGCGCTCGGCCGCCCCCCACAGCCGCTTGTAGGAGTTCACCCACTGGTTACAGACCGCGGTGATCTCGGGCGCGTGCCGCAGCAGCCCGGCGATGAACGCCCGGCCGGTCTTGGACAGCTGGAACTCCGCGCCGGCCTCGTAGAACGCGTTCCTGTCGCCTTCGAACAGCGACACGTGGGTGTGCATACCCGAGCCCGGGTGGTCGGTGAACGGCTTGGGCATGAACGTCGCGTAGACGCCCTGCTCGATCGCCACCTCCTTCATCACCAGCCGGAACGACATGACATTGTCGGCGGTGGTCAGCGCGTCGGCGTAGCGCAGGTCGATCTCCTGCTGACCGGGAGCGCCTTCATGGTGGCTGTACTCCACCGAGATGCCCATGGACTCGAGCATGGTGATCGCCGTGCGGCGGAAGTCATGGGCGATGCTGTGCGGCGTGTGATCGTAATAGCCGCCGGTGTCGATCGGCCGCGGCTTGTCCCCCGGCTCGGGCCGCTCCCGGAGCAGGAAGAACTCGATCTCCGGATGGGCATAAAACGTGAACCCGAGGTCGGAGGCACGGCTGAGGTTGCGTTTGAGCACCCAGCGCGGGTCCGCGTACGACGGCGACCCGTCCGGCAGCAAGATGTCGCAGAACATCCGGGCCACCCCGGGGTACTCGCCGCGCCACGGCAGCAGCTGGAACGTCGACGGATCCGGCCGGGCGATCATGTCGGCCTCGTAGACCCGCGCGAACCCCTCGATGGCGGAGCCGTCGAAACCGATCCCGTCGGCGAACGCGCCCTCGAGCTCGGCGGGCGCCACGGCCACCGACTTCAGCGTGCCGAGGACGTCGGTGAACCACAGCCGGACAAACCGGATGTCGCGTTCTTCGAGCGTGCGCAGCACGAACTCTTCCTGCCTGTCCACGGTAATCACCTTAGACGTTCCCCATCGCTTGATCAGCCTTCGGCGACGTCGACCCGGTAAACGTTCGGCGGGTGCAGTGCGCGTATCACCCGAGTTTGCCCGGCCGGTGTTTCCGCACGGTTACAGTGACCCAGGTTGATGCGCGGCGGGAGCGGGCCCATGTTTATCAATATCGGCGACGTCGCCGACGGCGTCCTGATCAGCGCGATCGGGGCGGCGGGACGGCGGATCGCCACGGCCGTCACCGGACGGCGGGGCGCCAGTGACCTGGACATCGCGCGGTGGGTTCCAGACCTACCAGCTCACCCAGACGCAACCTGAGCGGCGATGGTCATGGCGCGGGTCACGCTCCCTGGCGTCCAGGTGACATTCCCCGGCGTCCCGCTGGCCGCTGTGGTCCCGGCTGCCCCGCCCGCCGTCCGTTCCCGGCGTCCTGGCCGGGGATTTGAGTGGTGGATCCGGGCTTGGCGGTGGATCGGGTGCACGGGGTGAGCATTCCAAAATAACGCGAGTTCGCGGCGTGTCGCGAGCGACGGATAGCCTCGCCCCCATTTGCGTGGTTTGCCCCCCGGTCATGCCGCAGCCCGGCGTACTCCCGGTCCCGCGCCGGCACCCAGCTTCCATGATCGCGAAGACTTGACAGTCTGTGCAGACTGTCAAGTCTTCGGGATCATGGAAATTCCGCCCGCAGAGTACGGCGCGGCCCCCGGCGGGTGGCATTAAATCACATTCAGCGGCCCCGACACGCCGCGGAGTCACCTTACTTTGGAGTGCTGAC